>Ga0307509_10002374_pt1 | contig 30627 bp, 29 predicted proteins | sample 10_EM_MG_FD_202245 | JGI IMG/M metagenome (GOLD analysis project Ga0307509, IMG submission 202245) | Populus trichocarpa ectomycorrhiza microbial communities from riparian zone in the Pacific Northwest, United States - 10_EM | ecosystem: Host-associated > Plants > Roots > Unclassified | place...
ATGGCTTAACGTCAACTCCTAGGCAGTAGCCATCGTGGGAGAAGAGAGGTGGGTGGGGGAAAGTGACGATGATTTCCCGTGGTGTTGAGATTTCAATCGCCGGAGGTGGAGGAGAGATGGTTCGTGTGGCCTATCTGTCAGGTCGAAAGACCTATCTTATATAAGCATCTTCACACCCCTAACCCTGGTGACTCATCACCCTTGTGTTACCTAACTTCTATGACTCATATGAGTCACTGCATAACATACCAATAATCAATCACAACCCTTAAACTATATCATGTGCTCAAATGAGTCACATGTACAAAACACATAACTCATAATATAAGTCATGTGCGAAAGTCATTACATCATATGGCTCACAATCATGAGTCATTCAATCAACCAATCATAATAAAACTTGAATAATAACTCACTATCACATAGTCATATAAGATACTATGAGTCAACTGACTTCATAGCATGAAACAATAAAATAGCTATGACTAATAACTATTAGTCATGTGAAACATACCTTGCTTAGCCACAATTTGTGACAAAACCTACTGTAAGTTTGAGTATCTGAGGGATGGCAACAGGTTGAGATAAACTCAGAATTCTTAGCGAGATCTTAGCTAGGACTTAGCAAACTACTATTAGCCTTATAGAGGTACAGCGTCTAAGTTTTGTAGAATTCACAAGTGAGGTTTGCTATCCCATCGTTCGTAGAAGGGACAAATTTGCCCTTTTTGCTAACGAACACAACACCCTCCACCAACCCCACCTAATATGTAAGGGTACCAGCAGTAATAAGAATGCTGTCACTTATAAAGACTCGTATCTGGACTGCTTGGAAATTGATTTCAGCTAAAGGAAGAGATATGGTATGTGAATTTAAGAATTCAGATGGCTTAAGCAATCATCTTACTTATAAGCGACGTTGCTAACATGTCAACACTGAGCTCCCAGAGAGATGCCAAGAACTTGCAGCCCACTTACCTGTCCTGCTCAAGCCTCAGAAGGATTTCTACCTCTGTTCCTGGGGGAAACAGACTGAGTAGAGGGGAATAGTTGGAGTAGTGATTTTCTAAAGTCTGGGTGGAAATGTAATTGTTGTAATCTACCACTATGTTAATTGAATGAATGAAATTGTTTCCTCAACCTCTACTATATCTAGCTTGTCCTATTTCTCATTCTATATTTTTATGATTTTCCTTTGATCTTTAAATAAATTATTATTTGGAGTGCTCTGTTGGTCGCAGAAACGCCAAGAATTTCGCTACGAACGAGGGGATATTTATCCCCTGTGAAATATTAAAAACTCTGAAGCTATTCTGGTCTATTGTCAAGAAAAATAAAGAAAAAAGAAGTGACTTACTACTACCAGTGTAAACTTGGAATTCTCGGCAAAGTTTTGGCAAATTCCCTTTAGCTATCATAACTCAGACAGCACCTGGGAACCATACTGGTATTAAATACTTCGGGCTTGACACTAATTTCTCAGAACATAATGCTTCACGTTACTCCTCGCAGTTCAACCATACCTTCAAGTTTGAGAAGTTAACGGAAGGGGGGAGGGTAAATAATCATAATAAAAAATGGGCAGGAATAATAAAAGATAAAAGAACTAAAGTTAAATAAGGTTTATAAAATGCAATCACTTATTTTCACCCTTGAAATAATCCCTTTGCCTATATGAGTCGGTGGTTGAGTATGGTTATCACAGGTAGCCGAGTCACGATCACACCTCCTCATAATACCAGTTACCCGGCCTTTCTCAGCAATCATCTTGCTTAAGCTCTTTTTTTTGCACTCAATGTGTACTTGACCCACCGTACTCATGTTCAAGTTGCCTAGTACTCGTAAACATACACCTAAGCTACCTAAATCAGATATGCACGGTATTAGATAGTATGAAAAGCAGCCAATCATATCTTCATTGGCTCTCTATTCTTTATGTCAAGAAGTACATACCAGCAGTGAACAAACTGGAAGCGGGTCCTACTAGTATCACAATCCTCAAGGAGAACCATCTCTTACACATGTGAGCAACTTGCATTGCTCATAGAACAAGAGAAGCAGATACCGAGAGAAAGGAAGAGACGGGGAACAGAGAAGGAAAAATGAAAGAAACAAAGGAGGGGTGTAGAAGTGGGAGTTTGGACAGCGGGCAATCCCCACGCCGTCACGGGGTGTCACTCGTGGCCCCATCAACGGGGGGATGTTATAGTGCGACCATGAACACAATTTCCAACACTTTACCCACTTGTCCTATATCATACCCCCAATTCAAACCTGTTGGAAACTGTGGTCACGGTTGAGCTCTCGTTTTCTCTGTCGCTGCACTCACACGAGTGACACCTTGTGACCTATAGCATCACCCCTGTTGGAAACTCTAGTTATGGGTGCGCTCTCCTCTCATCTGTTGCTGTAGTTACGAGTGACACCTCGTGACCACTTACGTCACCCCCCTGTTCCCTCTTAAATCCTCGCTTCCCTTTTCTCTTTCTCTTTTCCTTTTTCTTCTTCTTTCTCTCTGAACAGTCTTCTTGTTTAATAAGTACAAACAAGTCTTTTGCTTTCTCCGGTGACCACTTTGCCTTTGAACCTGAGGAACTACTCGCTTGCACGCTTCTGCACCTGACGGTTCTCAACAACCCCCCCCCCATGTACCCTCTCAATATCTTCTTCCCCCTCTCATCTCTTCCTCTCTTTGTTCAACTAGTAATACAAGTTGTTCGCTTCCTCCGGAGACCGCGCTCCTTTTGCACTCGTAATACCGCTCGCTTCCACACATACTCCCCCGACAGCTCTCAAACAAAAAGCATTTAAGAAACCTGCAGAAGGATTTTCCTTGTACCGTATGCCAATAAATTTCATCCTCATCACTGCCATCATACACCATCACTCGATGAAAATCCTCCAACCCCAATACTGTCACATAACATCCCCCCTTTTTTCCACTTATTCAATCGACCGGTACTTCCGAACCTTGTCTCGCCACCGAAAGATTTCTCCTTCCGACCTTTTTTTGAGCATATATAAGGCTAATAATATCCTTCAAACACCAATACATTGACGAGTGGAGAGGGTGTAGCCAAAGGGGGCCATCATAATAATATTACGGTAATTTTTCAATGTTTACGCCCCTCGATAATAATCCCGTTGTGATCGAGTTGGGCGGCTGGACTTTCAAGATGCGCGTCACCAGGCAAGTCTGTCTCCTGTATTGTACGCATCTGCACTATGGGGGGCTTATTCACCAGAAGGTGCAGAATCGAAGGGGAGGCCCCCTCCCCCCCCCACACACACAGTATACAAGAGCCAACTAAAGGTATTATACCGCACTCCCACTTCCTGCACAAAACGAACGGTTCCCGTGATTAGAGAGGTATCGCACTTAATTCCCCACGGTCATGAACCAATCCATGGTGCGGGGAGTTTCTTCCTAGAAGAATTACTATCTGCTGGCCCCGTCGAGTGAGAAACGGCTGGGTAACTGATGATCCCGCCAGCCTCTGCACGACGAGCAATACCGCAGGCAATGCCTACAACGACCTAACCCTAGAAAACCTATATAGGTATGATAGAAGATAATTAAACTACATACCAGACGCTAGTGAATCCAACATTGCTTACCAACAAAGTTTAAAAAAACAATGAGAACCAATTCCAAATAGTGGGGAAACAAGGGCTAAGTCATTCATCAATTACAGTCCCTTTCACTAGCACGAACAAAGAGGAACTAATTATCTCAACATCCAACTGAAATTATCATGACTACCTTAGTAAGTTACCAGGTCAAAAGGAAATTTTTTTTTCCCTTCCCCGCCTCACCCTATCGATGGAGATCCAATCCGAAGGAGAGTAATTAGATGAGCGGGTGACCGAGTGAGCAAGAGAGGTGCTGTAGGGGGGGCGACACGAAAAACAAGAAACGGACAAAAAACGAGATATATGTGCGAAATAGAGCAGTAAGCGGGAATGGAGGAGTAAACGTCAGTACAAAAAAGTGGGATTTAAAATAAGTACTACTGGACAAGAAGGTATAATAGAGAAAGTGGGAAAATGGAAAAATGAAAAGACACACTACTCCAAATCCATGCATAAAGATAGCAAATAATGAATTAATTAAACCCCGCCAACCCTTTTCTGGCTCCAGTTTCCCCCTTGTGTGCCTTTTTAGGAGAGGAAGAAAAAAAAGGCATTCGTGAATAAACGGCCCGTACTAAAAGCCATGTTTACAAGCAATCATGAAACCCATACTACTTAAAAAGAAATTACAAGTTGCCTCCGAGGATTGCCTCCGTAGCTGTAAAAGTGTGGTCAGTGTTGGGTAAAGGCGTAAGGATAGGGTGATAATGGAGGAAAAACATACCAGAATTGATATAGGGTCGTTTGGCATCTAATCCCATTCCAAACTTCCTTTCTAATTCCGCCTTGATGCTCTTTTTCGTCACGGTCATCAAGTCAGCCGTTCTCAAGATCTCCCGTATCTCTGCTAATATTGCGTCGTCATTAGGCAGCTCAATCGTAGACATCTCTAGCTCAGCCCCCATGCCTGCTCCGCCAAAGAAGGTAGACCCCCGCTGAGAAACCATTTCTGAAGGTGCCATGCTCATGCGGCTTTGGTTGCGCGGCACCGGCACGTCCAACTGGGACATTGGTCTGCTGTGCGCTGCGTATCCACCCCATTCCGACTGAGCTGGTGCATAAGATTTAGTCCCATAAGAGTACCCAGAAACCTCAGAACGAGTGTCATCATGGCCGCGGAGGGTCTGCGCTTCCCAAAGCTCGGCTTGGTACTCCTCCCACTTCTTGCGAGGAATGCAGGCGGGATCAAATTTACCCTCATCAGAAATGACAATCTTCTGCCCTTTTTCGCCGGTGACGATACGAGTGTTGCCCCACGAGAAATCATCCATATGCCAGAAGGAGTATAGAGGGAGAGCAAAACTAAAGACAGGAATAGCAAGGATATAGACAACCATCCATCCGATCATCTCCCACTTTCTCCTCAAAATGAAAATGATAGCCTGTAGACCGTAAATAGCTCCGAGCATGACAAAGGCCATCATGGGAATAACAGAAGAGCTGGTGGCCACTTTATAGATGAGATAAGCGATGTAGCCGACAGTAACGGGTTGAACGATGGTCGAAAGCAAATCTAAAAAGACAATAAATCTCATGGAGAAGCAACAAAAGCCGCACAGCTGTTGCATAGGCATTAGTTCCATCAAATTGTGAAGGGTTGAATTAATCCATCGACGGCGCTGCGACAAAAACACACTCCACGAATCAGGAGCGATAGTCCAGGCATGGGCATTGAAGATGTATTTAGTCTTGTACTTTTGGTGGTGCTTGAGGAGTAAGGTTGTCAGATAACGATCTTCTCCAAGATGCAAAAGATTCTTCATATGAAGGGTGTCCACGCGAATCTCCGAGTAAGCCTCAACTATTTCCTTGCTAACGAAAAGTGGCTTGCCGCTCTCTGCGGCCCGAATGCGATACATGGTGAAACAACCGGGCAGACAAGTGACGCTGCCAAACAAACTCTCAAATGCTTTGGCCAAATTGTGTGAAATGTAGTATTCGTAAACCTGAATCATGGTAATGAACGAATGTTTGGCGTTCGTAAGCGCGGTCTCACCACAAAGCGCGATGATCCTGGTATCCGCCAAGAATGCAGCAACCATACGGGTGCCAGAATCAGGAGCAACAACAGTATCTAATCGAGCCATTAGTCAACCAAAAATCAGAGGTGGATACGAATGTCGGGCTAGCAACATACCGGCGTCGATCTGGAGCATAAACTCATAAAAGGTGGGATTCACTCCGATAATGTTTCGAATTTGATGATGCATTTCTAGCTCCAGAGGGCTCATTGGAAGGTTGTAGTGGATACGGTTCAAGAATCTCATCATGACCATCTGGGAATCACGCTTTCCTCTGTTACCTGGCCGAGAGACTTCCGAAGGCTTTCCAACCTTGACAACAACCAAGAACGGCACGATATGTCCCTGAACTTCATACAATCCAGAGTAGACTTTACCCATGTTGTGTTGCTTCATGCCTTCGCCCAAAGACTCAAAGGAAAGCGGTTCGGGGTCGACACTATCGGAGACACCCAAGATGTCCAACACAATTCTCGGAGTGGGTCTGTCGTTTCCTTGACCAATAATCATACCGTCACAAATGACAACCAAGAGCTTGCGTTTATCATCGTACTTCATTCTAGCAATCGAGTCGATAGCGCGGCGGAGAGACTCCTCGTCTTCGGTGTAGGCGGGAACTTGACAAAGGATGAACTTATCGAGGTTCTCAGGCATGTTCTTGCGGCCGAATTGAAGTGCAGCCAAAAATTTGAAAGCGATGACCGAACACATAAGACCGGAGACACCAAGGAGCAGGTACTGCGCGAAAAGACATTGTGGCGAGTTACGAGTATCAACTTTTCCGACATAGAACAGGTTGTCGAGGCAGACCTTCATGCGGTGCTTGCGATCTGCGGTCAGGCCCAAATTGTTCCAGTATTTGGTGACATCTTGCCCCGAGCGTTGGGTAAACAAATCTACAACCGCAGTGTCCATAAAATCGACCTTAATCTGGGAGACATCAATACCCTCTTGGTTGGAAGGAAGAACGATCCGCCTCCCACCGGTGGCATAATCAGTAAGATCGTAAACACGGTCGCCGATGATTGATACGGCCTGAGACCTCTTAGTCGCTAAAGTCTTGACATACTTGTGCGAGTATCCCATGTCACCCTTTCTGTAATTTGCCTTGAGGACCATCATCTGCTCAAAGAACCAATCGGGACGGGAGTCATTGGTGTATGCCCTGAAATCATGATAACGAGAGTTCTTGTCGAGCGCTCTGTCCGCAGTCGCATTGGTGCCTTGGAAGTCGAGAGCTACATATGGACTAACAGTCCCTTCAACACCATCACAAAGAGCTGACACTTGTACCGGAAACAAGGGGGTTGCATCCCTGCCTCCGTATGCCATAATGTTCTTCTTTGGGACTAGCGATGGATAATGTGAAGGCATATACTCGGTGAGATCAAAGACCACACCACGGATGGCAACATATGCGGTTTTTTGCATGTGGTCTTTACCCCCGTTCTGACTCGCGAGTTCCTCAAGAGTGAAGACATTCTGCCTGGGGCAAATCAAAACCGGAAACCAAACTGTAAACCTAGATCAGCCAATTGTTCCATCACATGCACAACACCGTAAGACTTACCAATGAAGAAGGTTGCAAGACCACACATAAACCAAATCATAAAGTTGATGGCAAGCTTCTCTCGCCAGGCGACCTGGATGTCTTTTCGCTTCATTCCTCCGACCCAGCGAATAAGGAAATCGGGAATAAACCACGTAATGGCCCATACACCAAACATCCATCGCTTACGACCCGCTGTGACCGGTAACTCTTCGATCTCCTGTTCCCTAGCAGCCTGCCCCTTTTCCGCCATCTTCTCCGGGGTATCGAAATTCTTGAACATATCACCCGAATGAAAAGCAGACGCAGCCGCTTCAGATCGCAAGTCATCCGCCTTAGAGAAGTAACCACCCTTCCCAGCACCAGTACCATAAATATGTGTTCCCAAACCCCCTGGGCCGGGGGCACCATGGCTCGTGATTAGCTTTACCCGTGAGTCAGACCCTCCAAACAGGCCTCCATGACCACCCCCAGGCTCAACAGGTGTGAGCGGGTCGCTATGATTATCTGAATCTAGGAAGCCAGCACCAGCCATTGACCTCCTGGCGGCGCTGCCCCCCTCCCCAATATTGGCAATCTCAAACCAACACCTCTCGCTGAGGAAGATACCGGTAGCTCCGACCCTTGCCTCATTCATAGGCCAGTTCCTCTCCTCAACAACAAACTCGGTCTTCTCCTTCTCACTGCCAACAACAACATTCTCAGCTTCCGTAAGACCCAAGAACTCTCCGAAGGGCAAGAAGACAGAAAAGTCGGCGTTCCGAATTCTCTGCGAGATCTCTGCGATGCCAAATGTCCTGATTTGGGTACGGACGCACTTCGAATCGAATTGGTTGGCAATCCTTCGGTCATTGGGCTTGAGACAGAAAACAAAATAGGGATTGGTATTGGTTCCGCTAAGGGATCGTGTAACCGTGTCTAGGGCGCTAACAAATTGAGCTGCCGCACCTTGGTCGGGGGAGCTAACTGTGCTGATCTCAGTGGCAGGGTCGGGTACTGGGCCCTTGATATCCCCCGCAGCTCCACGCACTGGCCGCTCGCCCCTCTTGCGCATCACACTCGGCATGCGCAAAGGCTTTGATGCAATTTGGCCCTGCATAATGGCAGTCCTTTCTCGTGGGTGGTGGACAGTAGTAACAGCCTTGCTGCTGAACAATTCTGTAATAAACGTGCTCGTCGTTCCGCGGAACAGATTCATGAGATCACCGGAAATAATTTCGCCATTTTCCTCCAAGAGACCGCTCGCTGGGTATTCCACCTCCCCGGCGAAATGTTTGATGGTGAAACTTCTGGCGGCGCCTGGAACAACGGATGCACTAGATCCGACAGTAATGGCAGAGTTATTCTTCGAGTCGAATCGCTTCTTCAAACTTTCCAAAAACTGCCCATCCGTCTTGCCGCGTTTCGTTTGGTCGTCAAGGATGCTAAGTAGGCCGTTCCCGTGTTTCAGAATACCGCGAACAGCATCGGAATTATCAAAGTAGCTGGTAGCCGAGACGCCGACCTCTTCACTTTCAAGCTGCTCCGCCCGTCGATCGAAAAATGTTTGAAGGCAAAAGTTATACAAACTTTCGGTGGCCGCATTGTTAAGCAATTGATCTAGGGTACTGCCGGTGGCTGGAACCTGGGTAAAGCCTGGGAAATCGATAATGGAGATGGTGTTGGCAACCGCGTCTTCAACAGCACAGATGCGTTCATTGGCAGATTCGATTATCCATGTGACAAGCAGCGAATACAGAGTTCTTGCCAGCTCGTCTGCATGAGCTCTAGCTCCTCTAGCGTCGAGCATAACCGTCACTCTTTCCCGATTTAATGTCTTGGTCTTGTAACTCAAACAATTTTCCAGAGCCTCCGTACTGACGCCCAAGAAGGCGGAAATGACCTTGAGCACATCCCTATTCCTAACATTTACGATCTGGTCGCCTCCCTCCATGGCGCCAGATTCTTCTCCGTTTGCGTGTGTGGCATGGCCATTGGCGAACTCCAATTGACCGATATGGAGAATAGTAGCAAGGAGCTGGCAAATCTCGGCAATATCTTGTCGAGGAAATTCCAACTTCCTGAGTGCCGTCTTAAAGTGCTGGAAGCCCTCAGTGTCATTGATGCCAACCTTTAATTGTGTTGGATGCCCTAAATAGCGCCATCTCTTCTGGCCTCCACGGCCCGATATATCACCGCTATGCCTATTGCTCGACGCGGTGGCAGAGTTGTTGAGCCCCAAATGGGCTTTCTCGGCATCGGAAGTTCCGGCAAGCAAGTAGTAGAGGATGTGGAAGTTCCTCTCCCCGGTAGGTACACCGGCGACGCGAGAACGCTCCAAACGGTGATCCAAGAGTTTTCCACCAATAAGTGTTTGGGAGATGTTATCATACTGAAGCTCCAGGAACAGGCCGGCCTTGGATGCGGTGGGAGTGGTGAGGGATTTAGTCGTTGTAAGGGAGTCGAAGAGAAAGGTAAATAAAGATATTTTCTGCGAGAGCGGAGTTGAGGTGAAGGACAAGATGTGGGAAAGCAAATGAGATCGAAGTGTGGTTTTTCCGGCACCAGATTCACCTCTATGTGTTTGTTAGCAATGCAAAATAAAAATATGGTCGTGTGAAATCCCCCCTTTTTACCCACAACCAGGAATTTCGCTACAGACTACACACGGAAAGAAAACGAGGACTCACAAGAAAATGGCAGCCTGATTTTCGCCTCGTCCGCCCAACCGCCTCCACATCCGGCCGGCAATGGCCTCCAAATCGCTACTCACAGCATGAGGAGATGTGTAAGTGTTGAGAGAAACAAGTGCCTGTGAACTGATATTGGCTGTGGGCAATGATAGATGAAAACGAGATGCCAAGTGAGCAGTAATGTGGGTATCGGACTGCAAATGTGCTGGCAATGAAGGCAGCGATGGCTGGGACTGCGGCGTCTGTTGTTGTGCCATGATTGTTTACAATGTCGAGGGGGGGATGTAAACCCCCGGGCAGCAAAGTGGATTAAAAAATTATTAGAGCAAGTCCACGAAGAAATGGCAAATATGAGTGAATAGAAGGAAACGAAGAGGGGCCAGTTAAGGGAGGTTTGTGAAGTGTGAGGAATGGGTGGTGAGGACTAGGGGGCTGAACGATAGAATGGATCGTCTTCGTTGTCGCGATTGCGAGGAGGAGGAGAAAAACAATACTAGGCAGCCCGCGGGACAAGACAAAAAAAAGAGGGCGAGAATGCAGTATGCAAGCGAGCGTATGAAAGGCCAAAGGGACAGAAGCAGAAACGAAGGGTAGGTACAAGGGGGGAGGAGCAAGCCGCACGTACTCTGCAGAGGGAAAAGCAACAAGAGCCCCAACCCGCGAGGTAGGGCAGAGGTTTGATGGGGAGGGAGAGAAACCCTATCCTCTGATACGTACTATGATATGATAGTACGATGGGGAGGGAAAAGATTGGCCAGTCTGCCGTCCAATGCTGTCTTTGCCTACTGATCGAGGCTGTTCCCCCCCCCCAAAGCAAATCCTAGCAGCACTACCATAACCTATGCTGCCGTGCATGGTGCCAATTGGGCAGGAGCAGCTGTTTTTCCACTTTTTTCTTCTTCTCTCTTTCCAGTTGTTTTTATTATTCCCATTTATTTATGGTACCGCATTGTGTCGTTTTTCTACTTGTATGGGTAATTGTTTTTTTAGCCCCAATGGCGTACGGTATGGTATTTCGCTCAGCTTCGATGCCTATGGGAAGGGAACCCTTTCCAGGCTCCATTCTTCCTCCCAACAGGCGAAGCTCAGCAAGGGAAGGAAGGTGTGTTGATGCCCGGGCAACCGTACCGGTATCAGACTTTTTAGGTGGGACAGTGCAAGTACCGAGCAGTACTCGAGTACCGTACACACTTTCTCTCAGGCTGCCCCGGCAACGCTCCCCTGTTTCTGCCTGTCCATGATATCGAAGCTCGCCACTCCTTCCCCCCCTTCTCAATGATACTCGAGTACGGCGATACCTCTGCTGTGCACCGCTTTCTCCAGTGTCCAGACTCTATCCCCCTGCACAGTCTGGGCCATAACACTGTAAAGTACTATACTTGCAAAAGAAGGATAATAAAAGATATTTCTGGAAATCCACCCCCCGGGCTGCTCATCTTTTTTTTTCTTTCCTCATAATATGGCACTTGTACTCGGATACAGTACTGTGTTCGCACATATCGAACAGCTCTCCCTCCATCCTGTTCGAGTACCCGGTACCCTTGCTTGCGCAGTAAATAGCCATGCCACCACACTGCTCTCTCTACCCCCACCCGTTAACAGAGGCAGTGACTGAACAGAGGTTGGTCGCGATAGCTACCCGGTGCGTGCCGGAATTGATGGCTCGGAGCTAACCTATCCCTTCCTCATTCCCATTCTCATGACCCCACACCACAACACTGTCTTCCGTCGTTACCGCAAGTGCAAAGTCTCCCTCTCCGCCCAGTGCCAGTAGGGTGCCAAAGTAGAAATTACAATACTACGGCTGGCCACAGTTTGTGGCAAAGGGTGTTCAGCTCCAGATAATACCGACCCAAAAATAGGGGTCATAAGCTTACCAGCTATTGGTCCATGAGATATGGCCTAATATTCATGTCTCACCCGTTTTCAATGCATTCCCTTTTCTCTCTCTTTCTTTCTCTTGCGGGTGTGTGTGTGCCGACTTTTCCAAGCGGGACACCCATCGAAGCTTGAGTTCCCTTCCCTCGCACGGCCCTTTGAAGGGGTGTGCAACTCACCCGAAAAAAGGCAGGGGTGACTGCCTCATTGGGTAAAGATCGTTGGCTCGGTTCGTCCTCATTCGTCATCCGGAAGCTTGTCAAGCTATCTTTAGAATGGCCAGTCCTCGAGTACTGTATGATAGAGTGAAGCAGGAACATGAAACCTTGGCAGCCACTTGTGGAAGCCGGAATCCTTTTTTTTCCCTCTTTTTTCCCTTCGTTCCCACTGTTTGTTTTGATCATCCCTTCTGCCATGCCTAACGATACATACCGCACATGTACAATCCTTACACAGCCTGGGGGAATGGTCACGACGTGTTTCCTGCCGTAAGCTCTGGTTGAGGAAAAAAGATCACGAGCAGCGTGGCGGGAGTAGAAAATAGAATTCTTGCTAGAGCAACTGATCGGAGCTGAAGAACGGAAAATATAATGATCCATTCCCACTTTTCCATCACTCCTCTCTCTCAGTCAGCCTTCTGGTGCCACGGTGGAATTGATTGCCTGTGCTGTACAAGTAAGTATCCATATCGGTTAGTGTGGAGTAATAACCATTATGTATCATATTGATTGAATTTCGCCGGGTTGGTTGCCCAGGGTGACGGCCGATCCTCCCCAGTTCAAGCTTTGGGAACATATGCTTTGCCTCTCACACAAAAGAGTTGTCCTAGCGGTGAACTTGCCCGTTTTAGGCCAAATCCTACTGTACTCGTACTCTACCAGTATTATTAGCCTGAGAAATAGGAGGAATTGTCCTCCCTCACAAAACAGGGCAGACGCGACTGGTGCGAGATCGAAGGGGCAGAGGTGGTGAGAACATGGAGATAGCGAAAGAGATTTCACATTCACTTTTCATGCTCGCCCTTCCAAACCCTCTCTCTCCCCCGTTCAAGCAAGAGCCTTCAATTTTGTTTTGTTTTGTTTGTCGATATCCATTCACGTTCGTTAATCAACAGTTCGCTACTCCGACAAAGTTTATCTCGGGATCCTCTTGCTCCCTTCCCTGGTCGTGTGCCTATTTAGGTCTTGGGAAAAGGGGGAGGAAAAAAAACCTCGGGCAACTCATACCCTCTCCGGCTGTGGGCCGCAGCAATCGCGATAACCAGCCCCCCAGTCAGAGCACAATTCTCTTCAACCTTTGAGCTCCCAAACCGGACCTCTGCACCTGCCACACTCGCTTGACTATAGGGGCTCTGCTATTGGACTTTTTTTTGTGTTTGTTTTTCCTTTTTTCCCTTCTGTTTGTTGACTTCGTTGGCTATACGGTACATACCCACACACACCAAAAGTACGGGAGTCAGGGAGTAAGTGCTTTCGTGTAATTGATCCGGCCAAGAGGCAGCAACCTCGACATAGAAGGAACACGCTCAGTAAGCTAGCCGCCAATCCATCTTGTTACTGATCCATCTCGTTGCTTCCTTCAACACCATCCTTCTCCATGCACGCTTAATTAATAGAACCTTCACAGTTGTTCATTCATCATGTCGTTCTCTAATCGGCATTCGATATATTCTACCACTTCAGCATCGCCGTATGGTGGTGGTAATGCTGCACAAACCTCTGGAACTGTCACCACTTCTTCGTTGCTCTCTGCCCTTCATAACGCCTACCAATCCAGCACTCCCCATGCTCTTGATGCGAGCACAACTTTAGTTGTCAATTCGAGCAATAGTGGTGGGACAGGAGGCTACGGTACTGGTGTGGTTGACGAAACGCTTGGAACAAGGGCTTGGGAACATGCCAGACGACGAGCAGAGGACCAAACAATTCTCCTAGGGTATGCTTCTGTTTTCCCATTGTTTAATTCCAATTGTTTTACCGGCCTGGATTCGCTTCGATACTAGGAGACAATTTACTGACTTTGTTTTTCTTTTCTTCTTCACAGTTCTCTCCATTCAAACTCCCCCTCGCTGCTCCTGCCAATCCTTGGGACTCTCCCTTCGCCTCCCGACATCCTGAACACATCTCTTGCTTTAATATCTGCGTTCACTTCATGCCTCACACCTTCATCTCCATTCCCTGTTCCTTATCACAACGGACTTGCCGTTACTCTACAAATATCTCTCTCTGGATCCATTACTGGTGCTTATATTTCCATCTCGGCTGCTGGCCTCGACACCCAAAACGGCCTCCTTCGAATCCCAGCTCAGGCGGGCTATCGGGCATTCGATGTCTTCTATTACTTGCTCTCAGCAGCATCAACCCCAGCCGAGAGGCAAGGCCTAGGTCTGCAATCCGCTGAAAAGTACTCTTTGTTGGCCAGGAGCGGCACATATTCTCTTCCTAGTTACCTCCCAACCGCAGACGACTCTGCTGCGGCAGAGGACTGGAGAGCCAACCTCAGAGCAGTTGGGATCAAGGGAAGTCTTCTTCGGGGCCTACTTTCAGCTCTTGCCGGTATCTTAAAGCTTGGTAATGCAGTTGGCTTATTGGTCGATGAGGAGATTATTGAGGAGGTATGCGAAGATGTCTCAGGTCTCCTTGGTATTGAGCCAGAGATACTGGCCAAAAGGGTTGGTGATGGTGAGAGAGAAATATTTATTGCGGTTGTCTACGAGGCCATTGTCGAATGGATCATAGCAAAGGCAAACGACGCTATAGCAGCAGACTTTGCAGTCAGGAAGGAGGCTGAGTCGAGCTCCGAGGGCAGTCAGGAAGGTGATACCGTACAGATAACTGTTCTCGAATTGCCAAACGAAAAAATAGCAAAAGCTCTGTGCCTGAAAGGTGTCTTTGACGACGAAAGTGGCCTCAATGTGGAAATGAAACTGGACGGCGTCGAAATACCGGGCGCTAGTGGGACCGTCTACCGAGAAATGAAGAGTTCGTGGACCGAGGCCGAAAAGGAGGGATTAGTAGGTAATAGCCGGGAGAGAGAATATGAGAAAGACCGGCGGGAAAATGTTGTCGAGAAGACTGGTCGGGATGCCGAGGAAGGTGGATTTTTGAAGGAATTACTGTTCCCTGCCGAATTTGGCCGATCCCCTGAGGCCACCAAATTTGAAGCCATCCAACTACTCGCCGCTAGCAGGGTTTGGTGGCATTTATCCCTTTTTCCGTCAGATGATATCCCATCCGGTCTCCAGCCAGTTCCCTGGTCCGCTTCTGCGGTCAGCAGGCAACTGAGAAGTTGGAGGCTGCCGGAATGGGCCAACCGTCGGACAAAACATCTTGACTTCACAGCCGATTTCGACTTTGACGAATTTTCTGTTCGGTACTCTCCCCTGGGTTGTACCAGCGGTAGGGATGGAGTTGAGAGCTGGGTCATTGAGAGGGGGTGGAGTAACGGGGAGGTAGTCGTTGGGCGGGAGAGGGTATGGATGAGAGAAGGCAGTTGGTGGGAAGCAGAGAATATGCTCGACTTGAAGCAGCCCGGAGTCCCACCGAACATGACCGGAATGGGTGCTGGGCCTGTGGACACCGGCTATGCCCAGAACACCAATGGGGGTGGTTACTTTGGCCCGATGGGAGGAATGGGAATGAGTCCATCTGGCTCGAGTTCCCAGCTTTTGCAAAACCAGGGCAGCATGGGGGGCAGAGGACTTCTCGGAGGTTCTCCTCTTGCCCATAACCAGGACAGCTCTGGGCGGGGGGCGCTTTTGTCCGGATACGAGCAAGAACACTATACTGGGAAACTTGACCCCGAAATGGCTACTCCTAGGAACGTCGAAAGCGTCCCCACATCGAAATCCCGAAAAATATGGGTCGCCGTGGTGTGGGCCATGACTTGGTGGATCCCTAGCTTTGCCCTTCGATTCGTTGGTAGAATGAAGAGACCGGATGTCCGAATGGCCTGGAGAGAAAAATTTGTTCTTTTCTTCTTTATCTTTATCTTGAACGCTGGAATCGTCTTCTGGATCGCCTTTTTCGCCAAACTCCTTTGCCCAAACTACGATAGAGCTTGGAGCCGAAGGGAGGTGGGGTATCATCAGGGCGAGGGTGATTTCTGGGTCAGTATTCACGGCTACGTGTACGATGTCACCTCTTTCTGGACCCTTCAACACAGCGATTCCAATATCAAAACTACTAGAGATAACATGATTGATTTTGCTGGTTTGGATCTCTCCGCGTACTTCCCACCTCCAATCTACCTTGGATGCCCGGATTTGGTGCAGTCCAATTTGATCAACTTGCAATATAACGATACCTCTGCTCAGCATCTCGTTGTTGGTGTTCATGCTTCGGGCCCGAGGAACGCCCAGGATCCCAGATCCAAGCTCCATTCTGCCGATTGGTACTCCCAGACCTTTCTCCCAAGGATTAAAGAGTACCACAAGGGTGACCTTGTCTGGGATCGTAAGAAGATCAAGAAGGACGGCGTAGCATTTAATAAGCCTTGGGGAATTATTAACGAAAAAATCTATGATCTCACAGATTACTTTTATACTGCCGACCAAAACCCTAACTCTGGCGCTGCCAATGTTCCCAATTACAACTATCTTGGATCGGCCCTCGAAGGCATCTTCAAGAACAACCCAGGTTCCGATATCACCAAGCTGTTCCACGAACAATTGAACGCTACTGCTCAGACCCAGACCCTCAGATGCCTCAATAACCTCTTCTACGCCGGTAGAACCGATTTTAGGAAAACTGCTAATTGTCAAGTCAACAGTTACATTCTTCCTGCATTTGCTGGTATCATTTCTGCTGTACTCCTTGCCAAGTTCCTCGCCGCTCTCCAGCTTGGATCTAAGCGTCGTCCTGCTATGCAAGATAAGTTTGTTATCTGCCAGATTCCTGCCTATACGGAGGGTGAAGACCAACTCCGCAAGGCCCTCGATTCTTTGACTGCCCTGAACTACGACAACAAGAGAAAGTTGCTTTGTGTCGTTTGCGATGGTATGATTGTCGGAGGAGGCAACGACAGGCCTACACCCAGCATTGTCCTTGACATCCTTGGCGTTGACCCCAAGACTGATCCTCCCGCTCTTCCGTTCAAGAGTGTCGGCGAAGGAAGTGCTCAGCTCAACTACGGAAAAGTCTATTCTGGTCTTTATGAATATGAGGGGTGTGTCGTCCCTTACGTGGTTATCGTCAAGATCGGAAAGCCGTCTGAACATGGGAAGTCGAAGCCTGGTAATCGTGGTAAACGTGATTCTCAAGTCCTCCTTCTGGATTTCCTTAACCGTGTTCACCACCGTACTCCCATGTCCCCTCTTCAGCTCGAAATGTTCCACCAGATCAACAATATCATTGGTGTAGATCCCGAGCTCTACGAATACCTTCTCATGGTCGACGCCGATACTAGTGTTAGAGAGGATTCCCTAAACAGGCTTGTGGCCGCATGCGCAAACGATGCCAAGATTGCCGGTATTTGTGGAGAGACTAGTTTAGAAAACGAGGAGCGCAGTTGGTGGACTATGATTCAAGTTTACGAATACTATATCTCTCATCATCTCGCTAAAGCCTTTGAGAGTTTGTTCTCTTCCGTTACTTGCTTGCCTGGTTGGTAAGTATCATTTAACCCCCATTGGGAGGAGAGCTAGACTGATCTCTTTAGTTTCTGCATGTATCGTTTGCGCACCCCTGACAAGGGCCGTCCTCTTATCATTTCCAGCAAGGTCATTGATGAGTACTCGGATGGCAATGTCGATACTTTGCATAAGAAGAACTTGTTGTCTCTTGGAGAAGATCGTTACCTTACCACCCTTATGACCAAGCACTTCCCCTACATGAGCTACAAGTTCATCCCTGATGCTTTTGCGCACACTGCTGCCCCCGAAACCTGGAGTGTTTTGCTCTCCCAGAGGCGTCGCTGGATCAACTCGACCATTCACAACTTGTTCGAATTGTTCTTTCTTAAGGAACTGTGCGGATTCTGTTTCTTCTCCATGAGATTCGTTGTGTTCTTGGACTTGATGGGAACTATTATCCTTCCGGCTACCTGTGTCTACTTTGGTTACCTTATCTATGTCATTGCAAGCAAGACTGGTCCCCTGCCAATTCTCTCGTTGGTCATGGTTGCGGTTGTGTATGGTCTCCAGGCGGTCATCTTCATCATTAAGCGGCAATGGCAGCACGTCGGCTGGATGGTCATCTATATTCTAGCATTCCCGATTTACTCCTTTATTCTTCCTGTCTACTCTTTCTGGGCCCAGGATGATTTCTCATGGGGTAACACCCGTATCGTCATTGGCGAAAGTGGAGATAAGAAGATCGTGGCGACTGAAGACGAAGGCTTCGATCCTAGGAGTATTCCTCTTCAGACTTGGGATGATTATGCAGCTCAAAACTCTCTTCCCGGGCGCCGTGGCGGTGCACCCGAAAAGTTTTCCGGCGGATATGAGGACGCCGTTGAGCTTGATGACATTCAATCGACATACTCCTCGGTCAAGCCAGCCTCCACTATTCTTACTGGCCTCCCTCAGATGGGCGGCTACATGCCTCCTCAATCTCCAGCCTTCCAGAACAACAGGCAGTCTACTTACTCGGCTTATACTAGCTTTACCGCCCATCCGGGTGATCACAACCAACACCAACGCCTCATGTCTATGGGCGGTATGAGCAACCGGGATTACTGGCAGGATGGACCTGGCAACCGTGGCGCTATGAGCACTGGACCGAGCACCGACAACTTGCTGGCTATGAATACCCCACCACCTAGGGCCCCTACCCGTAGCCCTCTTGACTTTGCGAATAGTAGGCCGACAAGTCAAATGGATTTCATGAGGGCCGGAGGAGGGCCGGATGATGAGTTGATTGTCGAGGCAATCAGAGCAGTCCTTAGAGAGGTCGATTTGGAGACTGTGACAAAGAAGCAAGGTACGTTTTGAACCCATATCCACATGGGAATTGTTTTGAAGACTGACATTTTGCAATCCAGTGCGAGCATTGGTCGAACAGAGACTACAGACCGAATGCCAAGGCGAGCGGCGAACATTCCTCGACCGACAAATCGACACTGAGCTAGCAAATATGCCAATGTAGATAGTGGTCCATAGTATTTCCGTTACGTCTTTCTTAAGGGGGAAGGTATTTGTTTTTTTCCCACCCATTTCTGTATTTCTTTTCTCATGTATAATCGCATTGGAAGTTTTGCCGCTATCACTATTAATGGTTCGTTACGAAATAGCCCCTGAAATGTGGGGTGACGGGCGTAGGCGGATGGATAGACGGGTGGAAGTATGGAACAGGAAGGTGGCGAGTGGTTTAGGGGTTGTCTTTTTCTCGTGGGAAGTGGCTGTTTTTGCATAAATGGGAAAAAAGGGGACAGAACAAAGGTATTGGAAAGCCGAAACCATGGCGTTGTCTTTTTTCATATCTGATTCTCTTTTTTATATTTTATATACCCTTATTTAGTTTACGTTTGTTTCTCTTCTTCCTTTCTGCATATCATAGCTAAAGTGTTTTCCTATTTGTCTATCTGCTTGGAACTTGTCACGCTTAGTGTCACTCGCTCATCCATCCATTCGTCCACCCATAGCGCAAAAAGACGAAAACTCGCTCTTCCCCGGCGCCGCGATAGCTTGTACTCTCCCCCCTTCCCTCTCCTTTGACCAACTCTGTACCACAATCAAATCTGGACTTTTCCCTACGCTCTCGTTCTACTCATTTTTGTACACTACTCTACACTGAGCTCCATTCAGCCCCGCCTTACTGCCCCAAAATCATATCACAAAACATCACCCCCCCGCGCCAGACTCCACCGTAACCCTGACTCAACGCGGCTGATAAAAGTGTAACTCTATTTATCTACATAACCCCCAGAACCGGAACAATTGAGAGCCTCCTTAGGACGTTGGAGTTGCCTTTCCCGGTAAAGTGCCTTGTCCGCCCTATTTTTCCCACCATCTATCTACAACCGGTATCTGTCTCAACTGAGGGGCTGAAAGGGAATTTTTTTTTAATTTTTTAATTTTTTTGCCCTGTCTTCTTCCCCATGATCCAGGGTATCATATCATTCTTGTCGACTGACTTCCTCCCCGATGGGGAAAGTGTGCAAATTATAAACTAAATTCCGTATCTCAAGTTACTCTACTTGCTCACCGTACTCGAGTACCGTCGATGTTTAGTTTAGTTTAGTCTAGCCCAGCACCGTACCGTGCTAGTATCGTATCGTACCGGTCCGGATCAGTTTTTACCAAAGTGCCGGGTCGGGATCTGTATGCACTGCGCCCACACAACTTGAACAAACCCCCCCCCCCCCCCAGGCGCAAACGATCTTGGGGGGGGGGGGGGGCTTTAAATAGACGGGGTGGCGCTTTTTAGGTTTTTGGGGATGTTGAGTGTGTGAGTGTGTGTGTGTGAGTCGTAGCTAGGAAGATAATATGCATGTCTTATAATAATAATATTCTGTGTGGTGGAGGCTTTGACGGCGGGATTGCACTTTTGGGAGTCTTGTGGTATTCAATCAGGACATCCCGTGATGGATGGGGGTGATGGTTGGGTTGGGGTTAGTGTGCTGGTGGTGCTAGCTAAGTGCATAATGGTAAAAGTGTAGTTGTTGTCGTGCTTGGGCTGTGGGGATGGAATGGAGTAAAGTGAAGTGAAGTGAAGTGCTGGACTAGCATAGCATAGCCACTCTCCTTAGCACTGTACTGTACGATACTGTGCAGGAAAGAGTTCGTATTCCCGGTTTGTTTATCATAGCAGCCGTTATTATTGTTACGGTTACGGGTTGGGAATACGGTACTGTGCGAGTACTATCATAGGCGCTAGATCGTGAGGGTTTGTTTTGCTTCTTTGGCGGGATGATTAGTGATTGACTGACTGACTGACTGCTCCGGTATATGGTATAACACACAGTGTAAGAACTGGAATGGGTGAAGCTCATGCTGGACGTCAGAATTGCCTCTCCTGGTGTAATAAATGTCTTCTCTTTCTTTCTTTCTTTCTGATTGTCTCAGCGCAGGGCTGAAAGTCATTTTTTCCCATTGTCACGATGTCCCTCCCTTGGGAGGGGGAACTCTGGGGGCATGATTGGATGTTTCTGTTTCTGGGCCCTCGTGAGTGGGGGGCATATTGCCATAACCGTGACTTACTTATTACCTACCCAAGGTTTGTATCATACCTCGTACTTGTACACAATAGGCTATCATACCTTACCTTATGACACCGCAAAAACTCGAATAATTGGACGATATGCTATGTACGGTACCGGTAGTCCAGAATTCCCTTCCCTGGAAAAGGGGGGGGGGGGGCAAAAAGACACAACAACCAAAAACACGGCCCCTTTCCCACACCTCTGAGACAGAGAAAAAAATTAAAAAATTAACTTCTTGACCTTACTACTGAGAGAGGAAAGTCCAACGAGATAGAACACCGTCCAATTGCTGTATGGACATCCCAACCCCACTCCTCGTGTGGGAACTATATTTAACTAACTAGCATGGCATGAATCTTGTGGGACTTCCGGAAGTACCGGAGGGAGTGAGTGTCTTGATGTTTTCCTGGTGGGTGGGTCTCGTGGATTGGGCGAATGATAGCTTTGGCTGTACTACTCGTAGTACGGTATGATAGTTCGGTAAAGTTAGGGTTGGGCCGGTATGGGCCGGGATCCACTTTCGGGGCTTAGAATAGTACTGTGCTGTGCTGCAGAGTACCGTAGTGCTAGTGCTGGTGCAACACGGATACTTTTCGTTTTTTTCTTTCGTTTTTTCTTTGCCGGGGGGTGTTGTTGACACCAGCCAGCCAGCCAGCCAAAGCGAACCATTCAAGCAAGCCGGTACTCTATTCCCCAATCCGTAAAGGATATCCTCCTTTGTTGTAGGGGGGGGGGGGGTTGATTAGTCACGGGTGTCCAGGGGGGGTTAACATCCAGGGCCCTGTGAGTGAGAGTGCTGTGATAGTTAGATCACTAACCAACTAAACTATCACCTAGTTACAGTATGCAAAAACAACTCACTCTAGGAAAGGCTTGGTAGGATACCGACTGGTAGTGGTGTTACAGGTACTTGTACCCACGAATATGTTTTCGTATATACAAGACAGGTATTAAGTTACTCTCTTGGTTAACTATCCCTGTAACGTACCAAAACATATCCCCGGCTACTTGTACTCCGTATCATTCATCGGTAACAAGGTGCACGCTCCAGATTTGGGCAGGACTGTACCATAGTCGTAAACCGCAGAATGAAATATTATCATGGTGAGCCATTCATGCTCGATTGACCACTTGCAAGGGTTAGGGATAGGATAGCAGTACAGTACAGCATCGAGGGAAATGGGGATTCGCAATATATGTCAAAAGAAATCCGTGCGTATCATAGATCCGCCGCTCGTATTTCCAGATACTCCTTCCCGGGACGAGTACCATGCTAAAAGAACCAAATCTGCCCCCCCCCCTCCTAAAAGGAACAGCGGGGTAAGTTGGCGATGGTCCCGTAAACAGTCAAAACTGCAATTTGTTTTCTCTCCGGTGGAACGATCACCGCAGAGGCGCATGCAGAGGTACACGCAGAGGTTCGTAGAGGTTCACACAGGACCGCAAGGTCTCGAACAAGCGAAGGAGCAGGGGAGGAAAGGAATAAAAAAGGCAATCAATTCTCGTCATGTCCGTGTTAGTCCCTTCTCCTCTAGAAGGTTACCGTTGGTGTTCCCCACCGAGACCCCCCTGGCCCCCTTGTGTTCTTAAGAGGCAGGCGGAAGGAGACTGTCTTCTGAAAACTTTTTCACCCACGAATACTCTGAATGGCAGTCACCCAATTAAGCCCAGTAGGGTGCTTACTATAGTGCAACTAATATCATACACAAATTCAGGTGTTAACTAAAATCTATAAACACGTTTTTCTGCCCCACGGCACGGTGCGTAACTAAAATATCGGTAGCAGTGGTATATACGCCTGAGAAACATGACCCTGGTGGGATCTCTATTTCCTCCCGCCTCTGCTAGTTTTGAAGAGATATAATTGATGAGGTACCCGACCTCCAGTTCAGTACTCTGATCAAAAAAGCGAGGCTTCCTTTCTGGGCTCTTGTAAAGTAGTGCAAGGTTTGGGTTTCCAGAAAAGCTTGTTGCAGAATATTACCAGTTTTGACCGGAATCAATATCAGCACCCCAGCTGCATAGAGTATTGTGCATTACCAACTTTGCTACGCCGGCCTTATACCGTTGATAGAACGTAGTACTGCATGTTCAGTACCGGCACAGTAGCCGATACCGCTTGATGGGGATCCAAACAATTGGGCGGTATTCTAGGTAGTCCAAAATTCCCTCCCCTGGAAAAAAGAGGAAGAAAAAAACCCCAGACCTTACCAGGAGAGGCAACTCCAACGTCCGACATCCCACATAGTCCAATCACTCGAGTTCCTTCGGCACCTCCCCCCGGCATTGAAGAATCAATTAATCACCCCAATAAACCAACCTCCCTCCGATCCTCTCCAATTCTGTCCTGATATGGTACCGGTATCTTGAGGCCGACCGGGGTGGAGCCCACCATCCCGAAACCTTTCAGTCCCATAAGCTCTTCCAAATCCGCAATAACTATCACCATAAGCAAGGACAAAACTCCGGTGGTCGCCGCCGCCGCCACAACCTCAGTCGGGTCAAGCGGCACCATTGATAATCGCGGTGTCCTGCTGCCCCCCCTACCACCCAATATCGTAATGAATACCGAACCGTTACTGATAACATTCCAACACTAATCCCCCACCCCCGCCTCCGTCTCCGTCCTGAGCACGACCAGACACACCCCACATACAACCTCCACGGGCGCTGATAAGCCCATCGAGCTTTGGAATGAGTCTTACGACAACTCCTCACGCAACAATCAAACTCCCTCCCCCTGCTCCCTGTACGCTATGCGCTCCCGTTTGAAAAAGCCTCCGCACCCATACTTGTCCATTCGTGTGATTGTGACTGGCGTAGTTTGCGCTAGCAACTACATAAATGGGCCAATTTGACTACGAGGACTCTTCAAATGGGGGCGTACAGTACGGTACAATACGATGCACATCAGACGAACCCCCTCCCCAGAGGGTTCACTGATCCTACTGCCCGAGTGATAATCCATGCACTCACTTCCACAAGACCCACCCACCGCCCATCGATTCCGAAGCGAAAAAAGCATCAAAAGTCCCAGAATTTGCTCCTGAGAATGGGATATATTCCGGAGCATCGGTACTCTGCGGCGCCGGTATTTCTATTTTTTCCTCAGATCCCCCCACCTCATTATTTGTTATCGCCTACGTTAGCTTGCGCCGGAACGGCCTGGAACTTTGAAGGAAAAGCATTGACTCATTGGATAATATTTTGGCTGGGGAAACCTCGTCCGATTAAGGCGCTTTCCCAGAGTTTTCGAGTGTTCACTTCAGTTTACAGTCGAATATCATTTTTCTTTTACTTTTTGCCCCCTTCCTTCTGCTATAATACCCACCCTGTGCTCGCCATGACTCAAAAGAGAATGTTGTAGTCATAGGGGAATCGCAGTGTCTGTGGCGTGCCGGACACATCGCTGTTTGAATGTATACAAGTGCCTAGAAGAAAATGTTGTAAAAGAAGGGATACCGTGATATTTTGGATGTGCTGAGTGGAGCCTAAACCTTTGCTTGTAACATGTAATATAACATAGCGTAAAGACATGTACGCACGCATTGATGATGATGACAATAATAAACAATTCTAACTTTTTTTATAAAATTTTAAATCCCTTTAATTAGGTTAGGTCATGTCGTCATGCTGTAAATAGGATGAACCGGGCCAAACGCCAAAATTCCGTGAGTGGGGTGATGCAGATTACAAAATTTAGCGCAAACAATATTATAACAATAGGAGGAAATAAAGGGAAGAGGGAACCAAAAATGCTAGTTGGACTGCTAGACAGCCTCCTTCTCCGGAGCCAACTCTCCGAGTGACGGAGCCCTCGACGCGGCCCTCGAAGCCTCGCGTGCTTGCTCCTCCTCAAGTTGGATCCGCTTCCGCTCTAGCAGGATTTGACAAAACTTTGATCGAGCGCGGATTTTTTCCCCTGTTCCAGAAGGGGTTAGCCCACTGTGTCCACTATGGGGTGGAGAGACAAGGGGGAGGAAACTGACCATATCGAATAAACAAAATCGGAATAAATGACATCCCCAACGCCGCGAACGCTAAAAGGCTCGACGCCCAGGGGATTGTCAACCGGTCATACATAGTCCTGGAAAATAGTGGGAACGCTGCGCCGAGCAGTGACCGACACATACTCGCTGCAGCCAGAGCGCTTGCGGCGTAAATCCCGTAGGCGTCGGTGAGGTAATTCAGAAACGCGAGGAAAAGAATGCAAAAACCAAACCCGAAGGGGATGCCTGAGAGGGCGGGGACAATGTAGTGAACACCTGTGCGCGCGGTCCAGGCTTGCCAGAAGAGGCCTATGCAGTACGCTAGGCCACCGAGGAGGCCGATGGGGAGTCGGCGAAATTCAGGAGATAAGGACACGTTAGGGTTTTGCTTTTGCTTGCGGTAACAGTAAGAGTCCCAGGCTATCCCCCCCGCACAGGAGAGGATAGCTCCCACCGCTAGGGGGAGGAAAAAGAGGCCGGCCTTACCGGGTGTGAAGCCATAGATGCCTTGGTAGATCATTGGGAAGGATTGGAAAGAGAGGTAGAATGTGCCGTAGAGGAGGCTTAGAAACATACTTGTGAGGAAGACGATGCTCTCTTGCCAGAACATGCGGAAAGGCCTTGTTAGGGTGGTGACAAGTATTTTTTTTAGACTGCGGTCGTCAAGTTCGAGTGGTGCCACTGCATGCATATCACCACCTGCCCTCATCTTCTCAGCACGGCGGAGAAGGAGAACGGGAGCGTAGGTTTCTGGGCAGAAGAACATTAGGGGGATGAAGGATATTGCGGCTATTATGAAGCCGATCCAAAATGTCATCCGCCAGCCTAGCCGTGTCTCTGAAATGAAGCCACCGATGAATGGCGGGAGGGTTGGCCCTGCCATTGTGCAGGCACAGAGCACTGCCGTCACTATGTTCCCTCCCCCGGGTCAGTATCATACAAATAATAATAATAATATGGGAGAAAACGGTGATGCACATCTTCCGCGCTTAACAGGGTCATCCCAAAGATCCGCCAATTGAGCACCAGCGACGCTCAACGGCGCACTCGCTCCGATACCCGCCAAAAACCGAAACGCTAGCAGTGCACCAATATTCGGCGCAAGGGCACAACCAATACTCATGACAGTGTACCAAGAAAACGCGATAATGGACACCCACCGCCGGCCATAGAATTCACTAACTGGCGCAAAGAATACGGGTCCGACAACGTAGCCAATCAAGAAAATCGAAATAGTCAAAGATGTGATTTCCGGGCTAGCAATATCTAAATCGTCCCTTATGTACGACACGGCACCGGAGGGAAGCGATGATGCGAATGTTGAATTTGAAATTGTTAATACACAGACCATCGAGACAATCCATTTTTTACCCTAATACTGTTAACTCCATAAACTGGGAAGATTGACGGATTTCAAGGAAACGCATACATCCGGCCAATTGTGTGGATTTTCAGGATCACCTGGCTCCCAATAGATAACATGCTTATCCTGTTGAACATCCCCCATTCGCATGGCTTCAACTGGCAGAGGCTCCGAGTGATCTGTTGCCCCGGCGTCCTCACCATGGAATGTTCTTGTGGAGATCGTTCTTTCGAGATTCTGGTCTGTCATTTCTCAATAGACGGATGCTTGTATATTGAAGGTGTGAGATAGGAGCGAACGGTTTATCTTTATCTATGGAAGAGCTCTCGGTTAAGCGGCATGCAGGGTAGGCTCGCCACTAGCTGCTCTTATTTCGGAGGTTTCTAGCTTTTCTCATTTCGTCGGGGGTTTTTCTTTTTTTCTCTTTAATGCCTCGAACCCACCTTCCTAACGTTAATGTTAAAGCCGAAAGCAGACAAGTTGTAGTGGAGACACGACAAGGTCTTCCCACCATCATGTCCCTGAGATCCCCTATTGAGTTATCTAGAGACAAGTGTATCATAATACCGGTACTGTACTAGTACTGTGCTGTATTTCATTGAAAAAGCTACTTAGCAATGACCCTTCGGAAAGCCCCCCGACTGTGACAGGAGGGGAAAGGGAAAGGCAAAAACAAAGCGGGGCTCGATGTGATACAGTCATTTTCAATTTCAACACTAACTTCCTCTCTCATGCACCGGTGCCGAAGCACGACGGTTTTAGGCTATTCCAGAATAACCCAGGGGGGCGAATACCCGAGTGTCAGGACGGTAGTTTCCCGGGTTAGAATAGCCCCGTCAGAATGGAGTGGTGGGGCTCGCATGATAACCCCTTGGCTAACCCATCTACTCGTAATGTGGGGCCATCCCAAATCCCATTAGGGCTGACCGCAAGTAGCTAAGCTGAAGCATTCCCCCAATTCCGGCCAAAAATTTGATTGGGGCTCCTCCGAGGACATGCGAGGGGTCGACCCAAAACTCACAAGTTGGAAAGTCAGAATTGAAGATAGAGAGCGGGGTATAGATAAACTCAAGGGCGGAGAATCTCGATTAACTATAGGCAATCCTAATAACTGTTGAATAAAAGAAAAGAAGAGAGAGGGAATATCAAACAGCAGATTGAGGTGCAAACACTGGTATGCACCCAAGTTCCAAAAAAGCAAACTTCAGTCCGTGCACGGTTCGGCCCGAAGTACAGTACCGGCAGCCCATCCGATACTCCGCGAGTCTCTTACCCCACCCTCCAGCTCCGTAACGAGAGCTTAATAAGCTAAGCGTTCCGTTCGGACTGTGGTCAACAACACTTTCAGGGAATTTCAATCCCTCAGCAAGGCCGAAAAAGAAGGCAGACAAATGAGGGATAAACCAATAATCTAAGTCAGTTGGTTTTAGCAGCAAATCCGCACTACACTCTGTACTAAGAAAAAAGAGCGGAATAAATCTGCACATTGCTCGCTCGCTTCATGCACGCGCGGTCTCGAGTACCGGTATGTGAGAAGCCCACTCCATTGGACGGCTCGAGCTCCATTGTCTGGGAAACCGACGACCTCCACCGCCGCCACGCTTTACTGTACTCGGGTACTCGAGTACAACCGTGCGGGCTTGCAGGACGCAAGAGGTTCTGGATGCTTGAGCTGGGGATAAAGATACCAATAACGGAATCCCGACCTTTCCCTTCGAAAAGCTTTCCGCGGTCCACCGCATGGGCAGACGTGGTGGATCGTCGATCTGAGGTCGGGTGACGGCGATTGTGAGGGAGGTCGGATAGCGAGGGGGGAATGAGGGGAGTGGGGAGAAACCAATATACGTGATGTGCTCGAGTACGGTAGAGATGCTTCCCATGAATCCAAGTCCCGTTTATGTAAGGGGCAAAGGAAGCTGTGGTACGGGCAGTACTCGAGGACACAAGTGGGGATGCCTCGTCGTGTCTATCACGCACCCGAAACCACTGGACACGTGATGCGCAACACGTCAAACCAAAACCTCTAAACATGGATCCAGGGAACGGGATAGAGTCTTTCAAGCGTCATAACTTAAAATCTCATAACTCACCACCTTACCCGCCTGTTCACGGGTAATTCATTCTGGAAGGTATCCACATTAGGCTAGTGCGATCTGCAGCAAGGATACTCTGCATACCCGGTGTTCGATGAAGAGAGGGAAAAAGGCTCGCCGCGCTACCATTGCTGAGTTGTCAACCGCCTGCCTGTCGTGGCAGACGAGGGGTGTGTTGTTTTTGCTACTACGAGTAAAACGCTGACTACTTGACATACTACCTAGAGTTTGAGATGGAAGATGGTTTTTTTCTCCCTTCTATATCCCTTCGATCGATCTCTGTTCTGATTGAGCCCCAGGGAGAAGTGAACCAGCAAGTGGTGTTCGCTATGCGTGTAGTGATTCTGGAGCTATGTATAGTCAACCCGGATTTGAATTATTATTATTATTTCTTAGCTCTTTTTTATGTCGCTGCCTGGTTAGTGAGATGAGCTGTGAGGTCTATGATCGAATTTGGAATATCCATGCTGTAGAAATATTGTGCGGTGTGCACCGGTAAGGTAACGTATCATTCGGCAGACCACAGTCCGGACTGGCAAATATTGAGAGAAGAGCGGTCGATTTTCCCTCAACCAATACCATCTCGTGCCAGTGTGAAAAGGAAAAAAAGTGAGGAGACAAAATGCCGTATCCTACCTGCCTACCCGTGACGCCTGTGCAGCGGGAATTCAAGGTCGTCGCTCGAATCCTTCCCCCTTGTTCGCAATGCTTGTTTATTCATGGCCAGGCGGGTGGTGGACGGTGGGGGGCAGGTAACAGCTGTCCACCGCTTTGGAAGTTAAGCTTTGGGGCCAAAGGACAGCACAATCGTGGAAGGCTTGATTCCGTGAGCCGCGTCATTCGGCACACAATCTGGGGTGTGTTGCGGGAACTCAAGTTTATATAAGGCAGTCTGTGATCCGGGGAGGTTTCCCCTTTCCTATTCTTTGCTCATCGAACAGGATTGACGAGGCCCGCTCTGCCATTTCAGCGGAAGGATTTGCGGATTCCACGATTTGCGGATGACTCCTACTTTTTACCCTCCCTCCTACCTACCAATATAAAACAAACCTCTCATTCATTCTCCAACAAACAAAACCAGGGCCATCCTACACCAAGCTGAGCGAAATGGGAGAACCATCACAAGCACAAGTAAATGGCATCATCGTCGGCCTGACGATCGGCGGTTCCATCTTTCTCATCTTCGTCCTTACTCTATTTCACTACTACTCTCGACGCATGCACCGACCGAAGGAGCCACCGATGGGGAGCGAGTATATGAGTGAGGTTTAGCGGATTGACGGAACTGACGGCAATCAGGCGGCACACACACATATGAAAGGGAGGATCACGATTGATAGGATTGTATAGACGGGGCTTTTTTATTTTTTATTTTCTTATTTTGGATATTACACGAATAGAGAGAAGAAAGGAAGGAAAGGAAGGGATGTCACTGGCAACACGCTGAAGGTAAGCTTGTTCCGCCGCACTCTAATCTACCAATCGCATCATACCTCTCGATAATAAATAGGACTAACCAACGGTAGCAAACACCAGTCGAATCTATTTACGACCTTAGCACCGCATCGCATTTCCTTATGATACTTTGCCAATACCTTTATAACCTACTGTACAACTATCGCATCTATCTAAAGTATTGATTAATATTGAGCCTCTGTAACTTACTGTACTTCTGCACACATACAAACAACAATCATAACCCTAGACCTTCCTTAGAAAGCACGAACTCCCCAACTCACCAAAATGCCAAAAATCGCTAACTTAACCCCCATCTGTTCTATCATACACGTATCGCACGGTACGGTACCCGAAGAGCCCAATGCCATATCAGCCCAGCCCAGCCATCCTATTTTAAACCCGCCCCCCCCCCCACGCCGACTGGCCCACCCATCCCGCCGCTTGGCAGAAACACGTCTCTCCGGTTTCGCCGGTGCGGGGGGGGGGACCGTACTCGGCGGTTTTTGGAGAAATCGAAGCGTGTGTTACTTGACTAAAGGGGTAGGTTACGGCTATTTCCAAAATATTGTCAACGATCACCGGATCGCATACTTCTTTCCCATTCAGAATGCTTAAAAAATCGCCCTATAGTTTAAATATGATAGAATTACTCATTTACTAATTTATTCATTCGGCCATATACCAAGCGAGTGGAATCACGGCAGGATTTACCGTGGTATGGTACTCGGGCTTAAAATAAGTTATGGTACATACAACCTGGTCAGGCAACCATATGGGGCAAAGAGTACGAATTTCTACAATGAATATCTTTATCACAGAAAATGGGAAAA
>Ga0307509_10002375_pt1 | contig 30627 bp, 29 predicted proteins | sample 10_EM_MG_FD_202245 | JGI IMG/M metagenome (GOLD analysis project Ga0307509, IMG submission 202245) | Populus trichocarpa ectomycorrhiza microbial communities from riparian zone in the Pacific Northwest, United States - 10_EM | ecosystem: Host-associated > Plants > Roots > Unclassified | place...
ATCCTATTCCGACTGCAATCTCCGGCGATGGTGCACCTCGAAACACCGTTCTTCTTCCCACTGTCGTGCTACGACAGCGGATGAAGTTGTATGGTTCCTGGCTTCTAGTCCACATGCGCCCCGGGAATGTACTCTCGGTCTGACAACGGACACCACTCAGGAGATAATGGAATTGGGGAGAGTCTCGAAGGCTTTTGGGGGGCCCTTGAACATGGGAACTTTACATGGTGGTGGTATGAGTACAGTTATGTCGGGGCCGCCGCCAACAACAAGGAACTCTTTGTTTCCTCTAGACAAGTTCTCCCTCCATACACCTCACACCGCGCTTCAAGTCCTTCCAAGAGCCAACACCCTCGCGTTTCCCACTATAGGATTCCGCAACTTTCTCCACAAACCGCCCCGCGCGTCCCACAGTCGCTCTCAACACCCGAGGTTGAATCAGGTCCCTTTCCCACCTTTTCTAGACCCAGCAAATCGCATACGTTATATTCCGCCTCCCCGTGACCGTGGTGAGGGTGTGAAGGGTGTTCTTGGATAATGTCCAACTTTGTCGTCGGGCAGATTGGCACGCCCTCCTGCTGGCCCTATAGGGCTCATCATCACCCAATGTCACGGTCTGATTTCAAACACCGATCGACTGCCATACTTTATACAAACAGGGCACCGCATTTCCTCATATCTCAGCACAGCACCCGTATTATGGGGATGAAATCCATGGTCCATGTTTAGACAGTGTAAGAAACATAGTTTGTGAAATTTCGTCGCCTTTCAGAGAAATTTGAGTCTGAGAAAATCCAACTGTCCAAATGGGGACTAGTCCGATGTTTACGGTATATTTTTATATATTTTAACCTAAGCAGACCCGCCTGCCCGTCGTGTGGGCCGCGTGCACACAACGTGCACACAGCGTACTGTAGTCCTGCTACTGTACTGCCATGACTAAATGTCTTCCTTGCGCATGCAAGCACAACATAGGGTACTGTGTGTGATCAAAAACAAAAATGCGGGTTATAGACCTCCCTTGCATATGCACGCCAACTGGACCAAATGGCCCCGGCCCCTGATACATCATCCGGTTCGTCAAGCTCAAGTCGCGCTTCGCCAAGAGGCGCATTATATCACAGATGGTCGTCCCAACCGCCATCTATTTCAAACTCCAGTCTCCCTACTAATTCGATCACTACTTGTAACGACAAGGATTCGGTCGACCTTTCGAGCCAAGATTCCCTTCCATTCATCTTGTCCGAGTCAGGGTCGTCTAGAAACCAAAATTTCTCTTTTCCTGATCCTAAATCCTGCGACTCTCTCGAAAAATCGTCCTTCCGTCTTCGAAACGAATCCCAATCCTCCATAAGCACCATCCTTGGGTCCAAGCACGATGGCTATACAACAACCACACCGAAACAGGGAATTCGTTTCTTGAGCCCTCCCTCTATTAAGGATGATGAGTCTTCCCCACCTTCGACACCGCGTGCTCCCCTAGTTAGTACTCTCAGTCTGAAGACGGATCCCACTCCATCTCCTTCTGTCCCCTGTCCACTGGCGCCCCAAAAGACGGCTTTTCTCTTTTCCTCTGATACAGATAAGGCCGGCATTTCCGTATCTCTCACGTCAGAGCGTCCTTTCAAGACCATTAACGACCTTGCCGATCCTGGTCCATCTCCCATCCATGCCATTCTCACTGCTGACCCCTCCACACCCTTGGGCGCATCGTTTTCTCCTCCGCCGGTAGGTCCCTCAGTTTCCCGCCGCAAGTCCCGCAGGTCTCCTCACAAACCGTCCCACCGCTCCCATTGGCACTCTGCAATCAGTACGCCAACCACCATTCATGAGGTCAAATCAGATCCCTTTTCCTCGGCGCGACAGGAATGTAGTTCTTTCCCCTCTCCCACCACTAAAGATATGGCCGCATCTTCCATGCCCCCAATCCCACCGCGTCCTTCGAGTGCCGTCAAGGTTGAACCCGCTGATTTCCACACACTCTTGTCACTAGTTCATCCTCCTGTCACCAGTTCGTCCTCCACCGTGGCAGTAGATTCGCCCTCCGTCAACGTCACGTCGGTTTCTCCTCTCCCAATGGATCGCATGGGAACTGCAGCGTGCCCCCGCTGCTCCCGTAACGGCACCGTAACCATCAAGGTCAAGAAAGGTATACTCGGGTTTATGACTGACTTTCTCAACTCGAATAAACGGCCTGAGATCAGCACACCTTCTGACCCCGTCCATCACACTCATATCGCTTTTGACTCATTCACCGGAGAAGTTACTGGCTTCCCCAAGGAATGGCAACAACTCTTACAGGACAGCGGAATTTCCGAGTCCGATCGAAAGAGGAATCCCCGTGCGATCCTGGAGGTCGTCAAGTTCTACCAGGAAGGTGGTGGCGATGTTTGGGATAAGATGGGCCACGCCCTGGCCCCCAGGAGCTCTCAATCGCCACCTGTCCCAAGCACGGCCCAATCCGCACACTGGTCCGTGGGTAATAGCGTTGTCCCTACAGTAAGCCATTTCCTTTATCCTTCCTCTGGCGCCCTTGCTGACAGTTCAAAGCGATCCGCGTTTTCGCCTCCGAAAAAGGCTCACTCATCCGGTGGCCCACATAGTGTGTCCTCATCTCACCCGCCAGCATCATATCGCCCTGCGCCATCTCCATCCCAGCCTGTGCAGCCCAACTTGGACAGGTCGACCTCGCAGCGAACAGCACCCAAACCACCGCGCAATGACACGCTTGTCCGCGCAAACACTACAAGGGATCGGCGCTCTCCGGCACCACCGGCAGCTGTCAGAGCGCCCGCTCGAGAATCACCCAACGCCTCGACCGCGGATCTCCCGTCACAGCCACCATCTACCACCGTTGTGAATGCTCCGGTTGCTGAGCGTCGCGCCCCACAACCCCCCACAGCACCACGGCAACAGAGTGCAGCTGCGACAAGCTTAGCGAAGACTACTGGTGGGACACCACGGCGACGGAAAAAGGAGGGCAAGGCAAATGACGCCGATATAGTCAAACGCCTGCAACATATTTGCACGGATGCAGATCCCACACGGTTGTATCGCAACCTCGTCAAGATTGGGCAGGGGTGAGTACACCGCAATTTTTTTTTCTATGAATTCGAGAGTTGTACCCATTTTTTCACCGATGCTCTCTTGGGTTCTATGTAGGGCCTCGGGTGGTGTATTTACTGCCTGCCAAGTTGGAACCAATCTCTCGGTTATGATTAAGCAGATGGACCTTGACAAGTAACCAAAGAATGATCTTATCATAAATGAGATCCTGGTGATGCGCGCTTCACGTCACCAAAATATCGTCAACTATATCGACTCGTTCCTTTACAAGAACGAGCTTTGGGTTGTGATGGAGTACATGGAGGGTGGCTCACTCACAGATGTCATGACAGCGGACCTGATGACAGAAGGCCAAATCGCAGCAGTGAGCAGGGAGACAGCGCAAGGTCTGCAGCATTTGCACAAGCACGGTGTCATTCATCGTAACGTCAAGAGTGGTAATGTGTTGTTGAGTCTCAGTGGTGACATTAAACTCAGTGCGTATGGCGAATTACTCTCCTATTACGATCCCTGACTGGTGTCATCTTGTGTGGTTTCAGCTGATTTCGGCTTCTGCGCACAAATCTCGGATCATACGCATGCGAAGCGAACGTCTATGGTGGGTAACGCACCTTATTGGATGGCGCCGGAGGTTGTGACACGTAAGGAGTATGGCCCGAAAGTGGACATATGGTCTCCTGGTATCATGGCTATTGGTATGTGTCGCAATTGTTGTCCTTTGTTGTTACTGAGACGAATCCATCTCACAGAGATGATCGAGGGCGAACCGCCCTACATTAATCAAAATCCTTTAAAGGCGCTTTTTCTGATCATCACGAATGGCTCACCAACGATTGCGAATCCGGAGAACTTGTCGCCGACGTTCCGGGATTACTTGGCCAAGACGCTGGAGGTTAACACTGAAAAGCGGCCAGGTGCGACGCAGCTTCTGCAGCATCCGTTCTTTGCGATCGCAGAGCCGTTGCGCACGCTCGTGCCGCTGATTACAGCTGCCCGTGAGATCGCGCGGAACAAATAATCGATTTCGACGCGCGTTGTGGGCCCTCGCAAGGCGGCTCCGTCGTCGGTCGTTCGTACCGCATTCCATTTCCCGATTTCTCCAGCTCCCCTCGCAGTCTATCGTCCAACCTCAACATGTTACTCATCCTCACTCACATTTATCCAACCGTTTCTTTCTGTGTTCCTCGCTAATGCATCTAGTATTTTCGCCCCACTCGTCGCCTCTCTTTTTTGATTTGCATTGGCCTGCGTGCCGCCAGTCGCCGTCGTCCGTCATGCATGTGCCGTTGCCGCTGCGCACCCGCAGGCCACTTCCGTTTAGATACTTAGGAGAAAACAAATTTGAACATCTATCGAAGTCTCCGCTTGGCGTACGTGTGATGATGTATCGTAATGTCTCATATTGTTTGATTTGATTCGGTTACTCGGACTGATTGGTGTGTGATCGAGCTGAGAAAGACGGGAACACGTTTGGTCTTGCCTCACGATGCAAGCTATACGACATGGTTGCAATGAGTGTCTTTGTGTTTTGGAAATTGATCAAAGGGGTCTTAGATCTTAGACTGAGGTTCTACGAGATTATGATACTTGGAGTCTCAGCTTTGCGCATTATACGTTTTGAGTGGTCCTCCTTGGCCACTGGAGGTCAATCTTTCTATTGATACGCGAAACCTACGAGTAGGCGATATTGATCGTGTTACAGGATGATGACACACAATCAAATTAGTGTCTAAGCGAATCGTCGTTCAAACGGCAATGAAAAAAAGACACGAAATACAGAGGTCGGAGGGGTCATAGATTTTGGTCAAACTACCTAGGTACCCACCACTCAACCTGGTGAACGGAATTCGGTGCGCTGCTGTTCGTTCTTAGAATTTTAGAGCCTTTTATTAGTAATCCAACTGACGGAACGTGACCGATCAACAGTTCAAGTAGTCCAGGAGCAGGGAGAACAAACACTGCGTCCACAGGGTCCGTGTGTACCCTGTTTCCCTAAACAAAGATGAGTTCCCCTCGAATATGCACGTCAACTCAAACTCGATGACACCCGACTCTTGCACACCATCCGGTTCGTCAGGTTGCACGTCGATTAGAGGGTCCAAGGAATCTATCCAATTGTGTCGGCAATCTATCTCAAACTCCAGTGTTCACACTACTTCGACCACTAACGACAAGGATTCGGTCTACCTTTCGAGTCGAGATTCCCTTCAAGTTCCGCTCAACTCATCAGGGTCATCCAGAAACCAAAACTCCTCTGTTCCTGACCCTAAATCCTGCCACTCTCTCGAAAAATCGACCTTCTGTCTCCGAAACGAATCTCAATCCTCTATAAGCACCATCCTTGGGTCCAAGCCCGATGACCATTCTACAACACCCACACCGAAACAGGGAATTCGTATCTTGAGCCCTCCCTCTATTAAGGATGAAGATGAGTCTTCCCCATCTTCGACACCGCGTGCTTCCCTCATTAGTACTCTCACTCTGGAGACGGATCCCATCCCATCCTCAACTTCTGGCCCCTGTCTACTGGCACCCCAGAAGACGTCTTTTCTCCTCTCCTCTGATAGAGATGAGGCTAGCTTTCCGGTATCTTCCACGTCACCGCATCCTTTCAAGACCGATAATGTTGATCTTGTCGATCCTGGTCCACCTCCCATTCACGCTATTGTCACCGCTGGCCCCTCCACACCCTCCGTTCCTATCGTGGCATTTTTTCCTCCCCCGACAGATCGCGATCCCATGGGTACTACTACGTCGCGCTCCCGTACCAGTACCGTTGCTACCAAGGGAAAGAAAGGTATGCTCGGGTTTATGACCGACTTTCTCAACTCGAACAAACGGCCGGAGATCACCACACCCCATAACCTCGTCCATCTTACTCATGTTGATTTCAACCCGTCCACTGGGGAATTTCTTGGCTTGCCCAAGGAATGGCAACAATTCTTCCAGGACAGCGGAATCTCCAAGTCCGATCAAGAGAAGAACCCTCTTGCTGTCATGGAGGTCGTCGACTTTTACCAGGAAGGTGGTGGCGATGTTTGGGATAAGATGGGCCACGCCGCGACCCCAGGGGGCTCTCAATCGCCACCTGTCCCCGGCACCGCCCAATCCGCCCGTCCTGGAGTGTCTAAGTCCGTGGATGATAGCGTTGTCCCTACAGTAAGCCTTTTTCGTTATTCTTCCTCTGGCACCCTTGCTGACAGTCCAAAGCGACCCCGGCTGTCGCTTCCGAAAAAGGCTCACCCGTCCGGTGGCCCAAATGGAGTGTCCCCATCTCACCCGCCAGCAGCATATCGCCCTGTGCCATCTCCATCCCAGCCTGCGCAGCCCAACTTGGAAAGGTCGACCTCGCGGCAAATAGCACCCAAACCGCCACGCAATGATGCGCTTGTCCGCACAAACACTATGGATTGGCGCTCTCCGGCGCCACCGGCGGTTGTTAAAGCGTCAACTCGAGAATCACCCAACGCCTCGACCGCGGATCTCCCGTCAAAGTCACAATTTACCACCGCCGTAAATGCTTCAGTTGCTGAGCGTCGCGCTCCACAACCTCCCACGGCACCACAACAACAGAGTGCGGCTGCGGTGAGCTTGGTGAAGACTGCTGATGCGACACCACGGCGACAAGAAAAGGGGAAGGAGGACAAGGCAAATGATGTCGATATAGTCAAGCGCCTGCAACAGATTTGCACGGATGCAGACCCCACACAGTTGTACCGCAACCTTGTCAAGATTGGGCAGGGGTAAGCACACCGCGATTTTTCTCTATGAATTCGAGAGTTCGTTTTACTCATTCGTTCGCCAATGCTCTCTTCTTGGGTGCTATGTAGGGCTTCGGGTGGTGTATTTACTGCCTACCAAGTTGGAACCAATCTCTCGGTTGCGATCAAGCAGATGGACCTTGACGAGCAACCGAAGAAATATCTTATCATAAACGAGATATTGGTGATGCGCGCTTCACGTCACCAAAATGTCGTCAATTTTATCGACTCGTTCCTTTACAAGAACGAGCTTTGGGTTGTGATGGAGTACATGGAGGGTGGCTCACTCACAGACGTCGTGATGGCAAGCCTGATGACAGAAGGCCAAATCGCAGCGGTGAGCAGGGAGACAGCACAAGGTCTGCAGCATTTGCACAAGCACGGCGTCATTCATCGTGATATCAAGAGTGGTAATGTCTTGTTAAGTCTGAGTGGTGACGTTAAACTGAGTCCGTATGACGAGTTACCCTCCAATACGATCCCTGACTGGTGTTATCTTATGTGATTTCAGCTGATTTCGGCTTCTGCGCACAAATCTCGGATCCTGCGCATGGGAAGCGAACGTCTATGGTCGGCACGCCTTGGATGGCGCCGGAAGTTGTCACACGGGAGTATGGCCCGAAAGTGGACATATGGTCTCTTGGTATCATGGCTATTGGTATGTGCCCGAGCAATTGTTTTCCCTTTGTTGTTACTAAGACGAACCCGTCTCACAGAGATGATCGAGGGAGAGCCGCCGTACCTCAATCTAAATCCTCTCAAGGCGCTTTTTCTGATCGCCACGAACGGCACACCAGCGATTGCCAATCCGGAAAATTTGTCAGCGACGTTCCGGGATTACCTGGCCAAGACGCTAGAGGTTGACGCTGAAAAGCGGCCAGATGCGACGCAGCTTCTGCAACACCCGTTCTTTGAGATCGCAGAGCCGTTGCGCACGCTCGCGCCGCTGATCAAAGCTATGCGCGAGATCGCCCGGAACAAATAATCGATTTCGACGCGTGTTGTGTGCCCTCGCAATGCGGTTCCGTCGTCGTTCGTACCGCATTCCATTTCCGGATTTCTCAGCTTTTCTCGCAGCCTATTATCCAACTCAACATGTTACTCATCATTCACATTCATCCAACCGTTCTTTCTGTGTTCCTCACTTCACTAATGCATACTAGTTAGAGATGATCGGGAGTGAAAGGCCCAATCTCGGTCAAAATTCCCTGACGGCACTTTCAAGTCATGTAATCGCTGCGTACACCGTACCAGCAGTCGCCAGTCTGAAGAAGTTGTCGCCAGCATTCCGCGATTACCACAATAAGACGCTTGAGGTTGATGCTGAAGAGCGGCCGGATGCGACTCAGGTTCTGCAACACCCGTTCTTTGCGAACGCTCGTGCCTCTGACCAAGGATGCGCGCGAGTAACTGACTTGGTCGTAAACCACGCTTCCTGCGGTGTGGCTGTATCCTCAGCATGACGCCCGTTGCCGCCGAAATCGACCTGAATACACGTTTGTATCAGAAGCGCCAGCGAATAGGTAGTGTCTACGCATTGGGACTAAGTGCCGTTGGCTACTCTCCTTATCCTCTTAAGATCCCGTAGATCTCGTTTAAGTCGTGGAACTGCGAATAATGCGTACATGATGGGGAATAAAAGTCGCGCATTCCCGTATCTCCCTACAGTCCACTAATTATCACGGACTGAGGGTGAGTTCCTTCTTTTTCTGAATAGCTATAGTATTCGACATTCTCCACTAAAGAGTTGTGGTAGTTGTAGTATTATTAAAAGTCTCTCATTGTACGAATGAGGGTGATGCGTCCCCAATTCCAACGCGAGTGTTTTTTCTGGGACGAACCTTCTCTGAAGCTTGGGCCGGGATAATTCGTGTGTCTATTCCTGTATTACTATGAACTCGACATTGCCCATTCTGCTGAAGGGCAAGTTGTCGTTCTTTCGAATAAGATCATAAACCCGGGCCTGGAAAGCCGGTTTCAAACATGTATCCGTTATCCGTGCTGAGATCAATGGTTCTTGTATTGTAATGTCGAAGCAAGAAACCGAGTATTTCTTTCACCTCGTGGCACATCGAAGTCCGTTCATTTCTCGTGACTGAGTTTCGAACCTGCCTGGCAATTGCCAGTGAACGTGACGAAGACACCACACTCTTTACACACCATCGGATCCACCACGTAACACTTCAATCACCGGACCACTATCTTCAGACAAATATTGAGTGTTCCTGGGGGATTTCCCCTAGGTCTATCGTGACATACGATATGATCTATGAACCATGTCCTTGCTTTCGCGCCTCGATTACTCGGATAGTGAGCGTCGATCAATGGTGAGAGATACGATTGCAAGCACGGGATCCCTTTCTATATTGTTTGGCAGTCACAGAATAAACATGCACGCAAGTCATGTTGAGATCCACAAAACTTGATGGTCTTATTGTCAAGACGACGTTAAAAAAAGCTGCGGAAAGGTGTTTCCACGCGCAATGTCTCTACTGATGTGGGCTCCAGCCTACGCGCGCGTTAGGAATGTGACATAGTCAACATCTGTATCCCGAAATGCCTGGGACTTACCTATGAACATGCATGCTAAATTCACGGAGTCCGTGGCTTCAGCAATAAGTTCGTTTACGGTATACTCAGTGCTCAGCCCGCGATCAAGCTTGCGCCCGACGGCGGTAAGCGCACGGTCCGCCGCTTCGTCTGCTGTACCGCTACTCATATCCAACTCAGGTACGCCGCCGTGACCAGACGTAAACGCCCGTGAGCCGGTGGGGTCTGTGATAGAAGACGATGCCTGCGCTCGTTTTATCTTGAACTCACTCGCTGTCCTGTGCGTCATCTTTGTATTAGGGCACTCTGAGGAAGGGAGAAGAGGAAGGGACCGCAGGGAGAGACGAGGCAAGAGGAAACAAGATTTAATGATGAACGCACCAAGAATGCAGTGGGTCGTATTTGAACACCTCGAGAACAGTGAGGACCACCTCAGAGTCATTGCGTAGTACGCGCAAGGTTTCCTCTGAACAGCGCTGGAAAACCCCTTGCGTGCCAGTTGTGCCCATGCCGTCGACCATGTCGGCCGTCATGCGGAACGGGACTAACTCTGGGACTGGGAGTAGTTTTCCCTTGTGTGGCAACACATGTGAGACGATGGCAGGGAAACAAGAGTAAATTTTTTTTTACCTGCTCGAATGCGATGCCGAGGTCAATATGCACGACCTCTCCAGTGCTGCTTTCTAGAAGGATATTCGACGTGTGTCGATCTCCCAAACCAAGGATGTGTCCGACGATCGATGTAGTCGCAACACTACGCGTATAATTAAGTCTCATTGCGAACCATGACATCGGCATTTTGTGCTTCTCAGTGAAAAAGTGGCGCATCACCGGTCTGAAACGCTCCCTTAAAGAGCGGAAGAGCACAGTGAGTTTACTAGCGAGGCCAGGAGAATCTTTGTTCTCCCCTCGCATGTTGTACATCTTTCCATAGAATTCCTGGGGGGAAATGTCCCCTTTATTATACCTGCAGCGAGACGTTGAACTTCAAATCATTTATATGATGTGAACTGCGTACTTTAGGTGAGCCTTTGTAAGCCAGTGACTGAGTGGAATGGTGTTGCCGACGAATTCGAGGACGCCCGCCTGCGTCGCCAGCGGAATGACCTTGTAACCACGGATTCTGAGATTACGTCTCCTCGTTTCGCGATCACGAGATAGGACTACATTGACTAGGTCGAAGACTTGTTCCATGACGGCGTCTTGTCTTAGATCGTCATTTCCCTCCCCTTTGAACTGTAACGGTGCCACTCAGTACAACCCTACATGGATAATTGAACACCCACAAGCTGCTTATACTTGACACCATCTGAGCCACGGCAATAGCATATCTTTGGAATATTTACACCCCCCGCCGTATCAAAAGCCCGCTCATAGTGTTTGATCCATATGCAATTCCGATATTGGAGTGTGGGATCTACGGGAGTGTTGACGGTTAGGACAGGAACATGGACATCGTTCAACTTTAGGATGAGCATATCGCTCGGTATTTCGTACGGCCCGCTTCGAGCCTTATCAACAGAGCGCTTGATAGAGCGTTTTGCCCATTGAAGATACGCATCACAAACATACTCTACATCGATGACCTGCTGATTCGATGAGGAATCGGCTCGCAAGCGATCGAAGATATCTGCAGCCGCAGCCGCTCTTTCTCCCTGGGATAAGGGAAGATCAAGACGTGCAGATGATCGCCTGCCGCCATGTGTAACCCCAGGATAGGGCTGGAGGCAGTAGACTTGATATAAGCTATGGAACGGATGCTCGCGACACATCCGAAGAATGAGACTTTGCAGCGTATCTTGGCTACCTGTAACAGGATCATTCGCAGGCTTCGCCAAGCGAGCGGAGAGCTGGTGGGCCAGAAAGACGAACTTTCTCGAGGGAATACGATCGACCGAGAATCGAATCTTGTCTTGCAAGTCGTTGTCATGGAAGTTGGCGAACCAAAGCGATACCAACCGGATGTGGCCGTCATTGTCAAAGTCGTCAGCAGCTTGGAGACATCTCGAGTACATGTCAATGGCCTGTTGTAGAAACGTGCTCAGAGATTCATTATGTTTTCTGTAGCGTTGCGTGTCTTCTCGAAGTAGTTTCTCTGCCTTTTCTTGCTCATGTTTCAGTTCTTTGAATGCATTTGAGCCAGATTGAGTCCTCAGCATCTGTTCCTTCCTCTGTTGGATTTCCTTCTCTTTGCGCTCCGCATATAACTTCCACTTAATAGCATCGGGGGATCGTAGGATGGTGTGGTATTGTCGATCAGCGAACACCGCACATTGGTGGTACACCGTTGCAATCGAGGTTTTCGGCCGATCCGCACTCGCGATTACTTCAGTGACTAATGATGCAGCAGGATGAAAATAATGGGTCCAGATATCCATAGGCTTTTCCAGACAGGCCTCTGATGTCCATGACCCCTGTTTTCTGGTAGTTAGTTTACCGAAGTCATAAGCAACTTTGCACCTTACCAAGCGAGCCAGGAGCGATGCCTTTTCAGTTTGATCTCGCGTTGTTTCCAATTTTATATCCTGGGAGTGAGGGCGAACGAGGTCCTTCAAGAACTGGACAGCGACCTTATGCTCCCCTTGGTCCCAAAGAACGTTTGCGAACTCTTGGGATACAAAAGCAGTTGGAGAACGTTCGAGCTTCTGGGCGCGTATCACAGAGTTGAGTGCGATCTGTAAATTGTGGGATTCCCGCGCAGCCTCTGATATTCGTGCAAGACACTGCTTCTCGATGTCCATTAGACCGGAAATGAATGGCGTCACCGCGTTTCCAATTTGTTGTCTCTGTTCCATTTGTCTCGCAGAACGGAGGAGGGAAATACGAGTTGCCACAATATTCTCTAGGGCAGGAAAGCTAGACAGCTGTTTAGAGGGAAGAATCCAGCGATACGAATAAACGTACTCAAAATCATTATCGATCTCACCAAATTTTGCCCACAGGGAGGGGTCTAGCATTCCCCTTTTCAGGCATTCTTGTAGATCATTTCTCAGTGAATTCACCTGGCTCAGGCACATGACATTTCGTGCGGCTTCACGGATTCCGATGAGATCTTCGTCACCTAGTACACGAAGGCGCTCTATCTCGTCCAACATGGCCTTTCTAGCGATTGAATCGACTACCTGGGGGTCACGTTCTCGGGATACAGCCTTCAGGGAATTATACAGAGCCATCCCCGAGCCCGACTTCGACTCCTGGTCGGGTAGATCCCAGGTTTCAGTGCGCCAGCCCAGATGGTAAACCATGTCTGAGGAAGTGACCTCCAAATTACTGGCGTCAAAAGCGTTCTGTTGCACGCTCAAGGCAAGCGTGTCGAAGCCAAAGGAATATAATGAATGGAGGACGCCTTCTGTGTCAACGCCATCCTGGCTCCGGGCTTCTAGGGCGGCGCCATGGAACTTGAATGCCTTTTCCCACTGATGTTCATGGTGAAATCTCTTCAGAAGGAAGTGGTGAAGGTCCTGCGTCTTAATACCATAGAAACCATCAGGTTCCTCGATATGGCTGTAAATCCCGAACAAGATGTTCTCTGCATCTGGACCGCTTTGAGAAGAAACATCAGTGGTTGAATACTCCAAAGCTAGTTCGTGGAACAGTAGAGCAGTCGTGTATGCCCCAGAGAGGATAGCGCTCTTGCTGAGGAGCATGAAATCAAGATCAAGCCACTTATCATATGCAAGCTCGTCATCAGGCTGCGGTGGTTGCGAGTGACGGAGGTAAAGGACAATGTTGACAATAGCTCGGAGGGAGGACACATCAGATGTAGTCGACTTAAGAACGCGTGAGAAAAATCGAGAGAGAATGACACGGGGGGTTTCACCAGCAGTAGCATCTTCGCCCGAAGTGGTGAGAAGCATATGGACAAGTATAGGCGTCACTTGTTCGGCAAAGTCTGAATCAGCTCGTAGAATGGTAGGGAGCCGAGGGTAAAAAGAACTGTGGTCAGCAAGGACATCGCAAAGCAAAGCAGCGAAAGTCATAATCCAAGCCTTGAAGTCGTGGGCCATGTTCACGTAAATGTCTGAAGACAAAAGGAGATCGAGCTGTGTGGATGATCTAGTGGATGAACGACGTGAGCGGCCACGGAAGTACCCGAGCACTGTGCGGTGTTCGGCAGTCCACGAATCAGAGTCAGGGAGATTTTCAGGGGAGAGGGTGCGTAGCACACGATACGCCGTGTGTACTTTTGACGGCATATCCGAATCAAGTATGGTCAAGAGAAGCTCCAGAATTGAGCGTTCAGCTGCAAGTGACGAATCAACGACGGACGATTTCGGTGCCTTGCCTCGAGGTGCGCGGATTTGTTGATGTTTTGGAACGTGACCGCTGAGAGGATTCAGTCCAAAGCTGTGGATTTGACCTTTATTTGAAAGGAGCAAGGAAGCGAAGGCATCCATATCGGTTATCTGCAGCTGCCGGGAAGACGGTATACAGTCTTTCAAGCGCCAGATGTCCATCCGAGAGAATTGTTCTTGTGAATAGTCGCCCGAGGACGATAATCTAGAGAGACGTCGCACCAAGGTGAACTTGTTCGACGTAATTCGAGGGTCGGATAGGACGGATGATAATGTATGCGCAGAGATGTCTTGACATACAGACTCCAACTCGGGGGGCGGTTCGCGGGGCCAGGCGGGAAATGCTTTAGTGACCTGATTCTTGACACTGGGAAACTTTGCAAGCTGGAGCATCTGACCCTCTAGCCAGTGCAGTAACTCTTCACCAATCTTGGCAATTTCTGCGCTCTTGCTGCTGGCGTGTTCATTTGCGATACAACAAAGTCGGATAAGGACGTTAGCAAGGCGGGAATCCTTCTCTGTAACCTTAGCAAACTGTGAAAGAGCCCACTCTAGGACTGATTTTGCAGCCAGAGCCAGATCTATCTGCTCTAGGAGCGAGGCAACACCATGAACGAGGGCGTGAAGGAGAACCGGGTCTCGGAAATGACGGAAGTGACACGAGACCCATAAGCAGAGGGCATTCATATACCGAAGCTGCTCGTTAACTAAAGGTGATTCGTGGATATCTGTGAGTAGTTGTTGAGCGACGTGATAGGTGGTTGAAGCTGAGTCAGTGTCAGGAACGTGGTCGCCAAGCCACTTGAGAGCCCGGAGTACGGTTTCCGTTGGGTATGATGGGAGGTGTGCCTCATGCATTTTCGTGTCCTTGATACGGTAGAGAGTCAGGGCCCTGAACACATGCCCCTCGCGCTGGGCTTGGTCGCCAAGTGCTGCACCAATGTTCTGGCAATCTCGGTCTCCGAGGGTGCGCAAAACCACAACAACAATGCTGTCAATGTCACTAGCCATTTGATCCTCAATGCTTCTCTCCCCAAGCCAATTCTTGTCCACGTGGGTAAACCACCGGTCGGTGAGTGCGGTATTATGCTCTGCTGAGATTTTATCCACGTTGGCAACAAGCTCATAGCCAACGAGTACAGCGAAGCAATCGCGATAGCCATCTGGAGCAGATATCTGGGCGGCCTGACAATGGTTGGCAAAAGAGCGACATCCCCGAGTGGTCGTCTCCGTATCATGATTACCCATGAGGATATAAATTGGGGCAAAGGCTTGTAAAGCTGATTCCGCACAGGCTTTTCTGTCTTTGTAGCCAAGGACTTCTGGAGGGCAGCGAAGGAAGTCCACTCCCGCCGAGAATATGGAATACGCAATCTGCGATACGTGGACCTCGAAGAGTTTGCGGGGATCGCTTAACCCGAGGCGGTCGGAAACGCCTCGAAACACAGCTATAATATGCGGATTGTATTTATCGCTGTAGAAACTCGCCTCCAAGATGTGCCAATATGGACCTCGGCGGACAGCAGAGCTTACAACCATGATATTGCCCAGAGACAAGAAACGAGTGAGCATATGCTCGTACCTGGAAAATAGAAGAATAAGTTTCGGGCTGCAGCGATTCCTTTAGGTGAATTACATTGCCACATTAGTGCAAAGGTTGGCATGAATCTCGCGATAATGATTCATAGGTTGTTCGTTATTAAAACGGGAAAGGTTGAGCAACGTCGCGTTGGCATATGCGGATCGGAATCGGACGCGTATGTCATCATCCTGATTGATAGTGGGAAGGGCATGCGAGGGTAAAGTGGGAGGGTGGCCATCGTCGGAATCGGCATTACCGGCATCGACTGAGGGCGATCTCCTGGCCCAGATGCGCTCAAATGGGTCCAATGCCATATATCTGGCCAAGAATGCTACGAAAGCGTCGCGAACTCTCCAAGAGCGAACCTTGGTTTTTGTCTTCTGGCCATCTTCATCCTTGGTTACTCGAACAAGTTCTAACAACCATCCGAAGAAATTGCGGACTTTATCGATAGTCTCATAACCAATAAGGTCGTGTTGTGTCCAGAGGTGTGCAGTCGAGTCCAGCAAACGAATGGTCATAAGTTTGAGTTCTTCATTCAACTGGTAGATATATTGTGTTGAGAGCGAGGCAAATTTGATTAGTAAGTTGTCCAGCGTCGCGGGGTTGATGTTGAGTGTCCGGCGACGGATGTTCGCTAAGTAAGCCTTGCTCGCTAGCAGAAACTCGTCGCCATCACAATTCAAAACAATGTCAGTCAACTCCCGGTCCCGTGTTGGTTCATCTCCTGATGACTGGAGGATAGGGCCGATCGCAAGAAAGGACATGCAGACGTCAAGAATTGCCTCGACATATATTCTGCCGCTTGAAATCCTCTGTGCCTCTACAGGAGCAGCTGTAATTGTGCCTCTTGTCGTGGCAAAATCGTCTTGATCGTCTGCATAAGCACCATCAGAAGTAAGCGAATGTCCAGTAATCCTGGCTAAGACAACCCGCAAAGTTGTTTTCATGGCATTCATCACTTGTGTAAGAAAGCCTGATACCTGTTTCACCTGTGAGTTTGATGGGAGTCACAATGAAGTTTTTAATTACTCCCCTCGGGTATCTGCCAGATCACTCTTTGCAGTTCTCTGTATGCAGATGAACTGGGACGCTCCTCATCCAAACTGACATCAGCCAAGCGGTCCAGCACCTCTCGTCTGATCCCACTCTCAAAGTGGGGAGAAAGTAACCCTATCCACGGGTCTCCATCTTCATTTTCGGCAACATGGACAAGGGGGTCAAACCCAAGGAGTACGAGGGCCTTTTCTTCGAGCGTCCACTTATTGTTTGTGAGGACATGCGCAATGCTAGTTGCTGCCTTGCATGCCGCATGCAAGACCCGCTGGTTCGGCAGCGTGCCGTTAAGGATAAGTAGCCCTTCGAAGGACAGCGCAGCAACAGAGAAGTCTACAATACTTCGAGCCCGCTCAGCACTTAGGGAACTTCTGCCGTCCATGGTGTCCATGTCTTCTAGCACTTTCAGTAGGATGGATGATACTTTGCGTTCTCTGGGTCCAGGAGACATCAGATCGTCGCTTGTGGCAACAGTTGTGGGTACCGAAGAAAGCAAAATCGATGACGGAGATTTCCTTGACGAGGGTATGAAGACCGGGAGCCGGGCGCGTAGTAAGAAATCACGTATAACGGTAGTTTGATGCTCCTCTTTTACTGCAGTTACAACGATTGATTCTGGAAGTAGCATGCGGCAAGGCAAGCTCGTACGCCTTTGAAGGCCGCAAGCGATGGCCATGACGAGTGCTACATCGCTGGCCAGAGGGCGCGAGGTTCTTGACTTTCCGCTTGCGGAACCTCCTCTTAAGTCTCGAGCCGCATGGAGGCTATAGCAATCCGCTAGCCAACTGAGAACCTTGTCCTCAATGCGCATTTTGTACAGCCGCATATCTTGATTGGCCACTTGTAAGCAAAGTGCAACAAAAGCGCAAACCGAATCGTGTGGATATGGTGGCCCCTGGACATCCATGTCCTTCGCGAATGCCTCAATTTCTAGGAGGACGCGCTGGGAGGTAAGAAGATGCTTGGAATGTGATAGGAGTATATACGCGGCATGGCAGGCAGACCTGGACACGTTCGGCACATCTGTCCTCCGGATGGCATGCGTCCAAACAGGGTCCCAAGTTTGATGTTTCGTAATGGAGGATGGAACGGTGGCGACTGGTTCAGAGGACATTTGGCTTTCAGCGATTGCTGCCAAACAGAGAAATGCCCATGACTGTATCAACGCCTCATCGGAAGAAACAAATTGAAGCAAGTGGGAAAGGATGTTCTGTTGCAAGCTTTCATGTAATACTCCCCAATGTCGGTCTATGAAAAAGAGGAGGATTTGAAGGTGATATGACCGAACGGCCGGTGTGGACTTCAGCTGGATGGCGTGTACCAAGGACACAATAGGGCTGTCAAGCTTCGCCCTCTTCCCTTCGCGCTTGGCGAGATTTGGGGGATGGGAGTGAAACGACTCTGATAGGGAATGAAGCTGAGGCATGATAAGCATTGTCACACAAGATATGACGGACAAGACGTGACAAACCTTCTCGGCACAATCCGCTTGTAACTCGAGGATGGCCCATGATATGGCTTGGTTGACATCAAAGTTCCATCCGTATTGAAACGTCCGAGCCACGAAGGCGCCCGGCTTGCTCGCACTAAGAGAGTAGTCCCCCGTGAGGGATAAACGTAGAAAATCCAAAGAAAGACCGTCAACGCCCCATCTGCTTTCGGCTTCTCCATCTAACAAGTTCCACAGGCGCGAAACCCCGTCAACATAAGAGAAGTCAAGGGAAGAGGGGCCGGCTTCGGGATTGCGTGTAGTATAAAAAGGGAAAAGTGTGCGTAGGACGATAATGAGATTCTCCTTCATCGTCTTGTTTTTGGTTCCCCACATGCCAAGCAAAGCATCCCATGCTCGCTGGGCGAACCGGGTGACGGCGTCTCGCTCGTTCAGAGCCAGGTGAGAAAGCGTTGCCGATAGAATAACAATGAAGTCCGGGTGAAGAGAGGTGCCAGAGGGATATAGACGTAAGAACCGTAGTAGACGGTTCAACACGGCGGAGCCCAACCTTGGGTACTCGGTAGCGAGGAAGGGGGCGGACGAGGAAGTGAGAAGAAGTGAGAGGAGCGACGCGAACTCAATCTGTTCCACGGATACAGGTCGAGGCTGGGTACGTGGGACAACGCCGCGTGTCATCGTCGAGGGCTCGGGTGTTCCACTTTCCTCGCGCCGCCTTCGTTTCTTTGTTTCATGTGAGGTTACGGAGTCGTCGTCATCGTCGTCTTCAGGGGTTAAATCCATTCCGCTCGCTTCTTCTGTCTCGTCATCGTCATCTTGGGCTAGTTTCTTCCGCAGAGGGTCCCCTAACACAACATTCAAACACAACTCTGTCAGTTTCACCCACATCTCATCATCGAGATGTTCCAGGTGTGGTGGATAGTCCAGCACACATCGTATCGCCTTCGCATAGTCCAATGCAACGGGGGAAAAGAGTTTTCCCTGATGGGAACTGGTTTGCACAAGATGATTCAACAGCGCCCTGATGACATTTTTGTGGGTTAGCTGATGGACACTTCGTTCAGTCAACCATCGAATAGTCGACGCGACCTCTGCGACTCTCTTCTTGGCGGCGGAAGCAGACTTAGACCCATGTGTAGCCAAGGATTTCTCATTCAGGACAGCTGTAAAGAGAGCCTGGAATAGAGCGAGCCATCCTTGGCGCTTGTGGGAGTTGTCGAGCTCGTCGACAACACCGTCACGGACCAGGGCTGTGCGAAGGGATGTTATTGCGGCCTGCCTTTCCTTAACCCCATTTGACTTCAGCTGATCGATGAGAGTACTGATAGTTTTGTGCATGGAAAGCACATAGGCAGGTTTGAAGTGAGGTCTGAGTGATGTGACTCGCCGAAGTTCGCGTCACCACGCGTCTGCTCATGCTTACTAATGTATTTGCACTGTGTTTGGCTCGTGGCCATGTGTCAACCGTCCCTCATTTTTTTCCCGAACAACGTTCTTTACCTACCACTACCAACAAATCTGGACTGTTGAAGGACTGTCGTATCTCCATTCCGTTCAAATTTGTCACCCCTGAGCCTGCCTCATCAGTGGGTCTTTATCGTTCAGTTATGCGGCCTCTTTCTGCCCGGGCAGTTCTTTACATATCCACCCTGCTCCGGTTCTGGTGAACGGCCAAGAAAAACGTCTTGTCTGTCTTACTAGCAGACTGGTGCTTGAGAAGCGCAGATTTTCTCCTTATTGATGTCTGTCGCGGTTTTTAGCCACCACACAGCCTGTCCGTACCATACTGCACTGTGCTGCTCGTACGTATTGCCCTATTGTCTGTTGTATTTTAGTATTATCTTCTCTCTGATTAATGCAAAAAGCTGCGTCACGTTTCGACATAAATATGAATACTGCGAAACCTGAGTACTGGTCATCACCACACCACACGACAGAATCTAACCTAGCCTTAAGAAATCTTGTGCCGACCTCCCACCTTCATTTCATAATCCATTGACTCCAACCTAACTTGAAGTAATAGCCGCCTTCTAGACCCAGTGTGGTGCGCTCTAAATTTGACAAAACGTCTCACGAAGAAAGACAGGAGGAAGAGCAACTTGGTATTGACTTGGCTCGAATGTTGGCATCACGACGAGGGTGGTACACGTCTGAGGGAAGCGAAATGATTGGATTGTGCTATGCTGACATGTACGAGGTTAGAGTAGAATTTTCTCCGCATTAGAGGTTGACTTGAAATCGGGGCAACGTGGCAGCCAATAGTACTGTACTAACGCGTCACTAGGGGAAGTGAAACAAATCAAATTTCCTCTCATATCTCTACAATTACTCATCCATCCATCCTGTAAATTTTGGTTTAGAATGATACACATGTAACCTTCATTATTCTCAAATTTGGAGGCAAGGATGACATTTTCAGAGAAAATCAGGACTACAGACAACTCCTGTTTCATCACCCTTAAAAGCTTAAACACTCGGTAATACCATAATTTTTTTTTAAAAGATCATCAAAGAAATACAGGGATTAGGTTGGACATAGTTAGGGGGCCCTCCTGGGCATGTTATCTCAATTCAATTCAAACCTCGTTATTATGGGGTGGGATGATATAGCTTTGAGCATATCAAGTTTTTGAGGTGAGATATGCTATCGTTAATGCCTGTTTCATTTATGGCGCATGCTGTTTCGCTTCCCCTAACACGTTAGCAGTATTGGTGGTAGGCAGTTTGCTGTAACTTACCTTATTGATTGAATGACGGCAACTGAGTCAGTTTTGGGAAACCCCACCAATCCACTCTTCGCTCTGAACGCGACCTGTCACAGCACGTGGACATATTACCAAGCCGTGACAGGGACAAAGAAAGGCCACCGAACTCGGAGGCGCAGAGGGCAACACAGAAATTGGCCGAATGAACTATGTGTACACGGGTTTTGACGAGAAACGTGCATTCGCATGGGGCACGGTCATGCAATCTGATTCCTGGATTCCCCACTATTATAACAGGATCCCAAACAGTTTGTCGATGCAGGTCATGCTCCGCATTCATCGAAACAGCTACTTACAGAATAGTCCCTTGGGGGTAAAATACTCGACCTTGATTCTGAAATCGCTCCGATGTGCCGAAGGCAGCTTTTGATTGGCGGGCGGATGAAGACGCTCTAAGAACTAAAACACCTAAGTGGCTGACGTAAGGAATGAGATGTTTGGGGGAATGGGGTTTGCCCCAGAAGAACCGAATAATGCAACGAGGACAAAACCTTACATTTTCATTCAAAACGGCACCTTCATCTTGACTGGCACTCCCTCCCTTTCTTGTAGACATGGCTGCTCATGACCACTCCAAAGTCGCCCACTTTATTGGTTAGTCTTCATCTTGTCATGGAGAACACCATTACCAATCCCTCATTCGTGTTTCCAGGCGGTAATTCACTCGACAAAGCTCCCGTAGGCCGTGTCCATGACTTTGTTAAAGTCAATGGTGGTCATACAGTCATCACCAAGGTGCGTGTCATGAGGATGGCATATCATTATTTCGGTCATCCTGACCATGATGTAGGTTCTCATCGCCAATAATGGTCGGTACACATAGTGGGGTATATTCAAGGCGAGGGACTGATCCGCTGCATAGGTATTGCCGCTGTGAAGGAAATTCGATCCATTAGGCAATGGAGCTACGAAACCTTTGGCGATGACCGTGCCGTTGAGTTCACGGTAATGGCAACTCCGGAAGACCTTAAAGTCAACGCGGAGTATATCCGCATGGCAGACCGATACGTGGAAGTTCCGGGAGGCACAAACAACAACAACTACGCCAACGTAGACCTCATTGTCGATGTTGCCGAACGTGCGGGAGTACACGCTGTGTGGGCAGGGTGGGGCCACGCGTCTGAAAACCCGCGTCTACCCGAGTCTCTTGCTGCGAGCAAAAATAAGATCGTTTTCATTGGTCCTCCGGGTAGTGCCATGCGAAGTTTAGGGGACAAGATTTCAAGTACAATCGTTGCACAGAGCGCCGAAGTTCCTACCATGGCTTGGTCGGGCACTGGCATCTCAGAGACGGTATTATCCGATGCAGGGTTCGTCACCGTTCCCGATCACGCCTACAAGGCTGCATGTGTATCGAGCGTCGAGGAAGGTTTGGAGAGGGCGGAGCAAATCGGCTGGCCTATTATGATCAAGGCTAGTGAAGGCGGTGGTGGGAAAGGCATCCGGAAGGTTGATTCGCCAGAAGGCTTCAAGAATGCTTACAATGCCGTAGTGGGTGAAATCCCAGGTGCGTCATATGCATATATACATAGAATAAGTGTTTATGATGTGAGCGGCGTCCCAGGGTCACCCATTTTTGTCATGAAGCTAGCTGGCCAGGCTCGTCATTTGGAGGTACAACTCCTGGCGGACCAGTATGGAAATGCAATTTCTCTTTTCGGTCGTGATTGCTCGGTCCAGCGACGGCATCAGAAGATTATTGAAGAGGCGCCTGTCACTATCGCCAATCCTGAGAAATTCGAGGAGATGGAGCGTGCCGCGGTTCGCTTGGCCAAACTTGTTGGCTACGTTAGCGCAGGCACAGTAGAATGTAAGAGATGTTTTCGCTTAGTGCAAGTACACCCTTTCTAAGCCTGTTCGATAGACCTTTATAGTCACGCTGAAGACGTGTTCTATTTCCTGGAACTCAACCCACGTCTTCAGGTGGAGCACCCCACGACGGAGATGGTGACGGGCGTAAACCTTCCCGCAGCCCAGCTTCTTGTGGCCATGGGCATTCCCCTTCACCGAATCAAGACTATTCGTCAGCTTTATGGCGTAGCGCCCCACGGCACATCAGAGATTGACTTCGACATGATCAAACCAGAATCGAACCAGCTACAGCGTAAGCCCCGCCCCAAAGGCCACGTTGTCGCTGTTCGGATCACCGCGGAGAACCCTGATGCCGGTTTCAAACCCTCTTCTGGAGCCCTTCAAGAGCTTAACTTCCGCTCGAGTACGAATGTTTGGGGATACTTTTCCGTCAATAGCGCCGGTGGGCTTCACGAGTTTGCTGACTCACAATTTGGCCACATCTTTGCATATGGTGAAGATCGGTCGGAGAGCCGGAAGAACATGGTCGTTGCACTCAAAGAGCTCAGCATTCGGGGCGACTTCCGCACAACCGTCGAGTATCTCATCAAGCTGTTGGAACTTGAAGCGTTCGAGGAGAACACCATAACAACTGGCTGGCTCGACTCGCTCATCAGTAGCAAATTGACAGCCGAACGGCCTGATACCACGCTCGCTGTTATCTGTGGTGCCGTAACCAAGGCACATCTTGCATCGGAGGCATGTTGGTCCGAGTACAAACGTATCCTCGACAAGGGTCAGGTCCCTTCTCGTGACGTGCTCAAAACGGTCTTTGGCGTCGACTTCATCTATGAGAACACCCGCTACTCCTTTACGGCTACCCGTTCTTCCCGCACTACGTGGACGCTCTACCTCAATGGCGGCCACACGCCTGTTGGCGCGCGTCCGCTAGCAGGCGGTGGCCTCCTTGTACTCCTCGATGACAAAAGTCACTCAATTTATTGGCGTGAGGAAGTCGGGGCTCTGCGTCTGATGGTGGATTCGAAGACGTGTCTTATTGAACAAGAGAACGACCCAACGCAGTTACGCAGTCCTAGTCCAGGAAAGCTTGTCCGCTTTCTGGTTGACAGTGGCGACCACGTCAATGCTAGCGACGCCTACGCCGAGATCGAAGTCATGAAGATGTACATGCCTCTTGTGGCCTCCGAGGACGGTATCGTTAACTTCGTCAAGCAGCCAGGGGTTTCACTGGAACCGGGCGACATTCTCGGCATTCTCACTCTCGACGATCCCTCCCGAGTAAAGCACGCGAAGCCCTTTGACGGCCTCTTGCCTTCCTTCGGTCCACCTGGTGTTACTGGCAACAGACCCCATCAGCTTCTCGCACAGTACATTGACGTCCTGACCAACATCCTCGAAGGATTCGATAACCAACCAGTCATGGCACCATCTCTTAAAGGTCTCACCGACGTACTTAAAAACTCGGATCTACCTTATTCTGAGACAACTGCAATTCTTTCCACACTTTCCGGTCGTATGCCATCGAAGCTCGAGGATCTTGTCCGCAACACTATTGAAGCCTCGAAGTCAAAAGGTCCAACCCCCGAATTCCCGGCCTCGCGGCTTAAAAAACTCCTAGACCACTACCTCCAGGACAGTGTACGGCCCCAGGAACGTGTCGCAATTCGCACTCAACTGGGGCCCCTCTTCGACGTGGTCGAGCGTTACATTGGCGGCCTCAAACCTCATGAAGTACACGTGATGGCAAACCTCTTGGCGTGCTACGCAGACACAGAGAAACTATTCGGCGGTAGTATCGAGGCTCGCGTCCTCAGCTTGCGGGAGCAATATAAAGATGACCTTGACAAGGTCGTCTCCCTTGTCCTCAGCCACATCAAAGCACAAAGTAAAGCGAAGCTTGTGCTCGCCATTCTTGACCACGTCAAGAAGACTGGCCTCCCTGTATCCAACTCGGAGAGTCCTCTTTTCGAGGTTACCCGCAACCTCGCTGCCCTTGAAGGCCGGTCATCGACCCAAGTTTCGCTTAAGGCAAGAGAGGTCTTAATTGCCGGCCAAATGCCGTCGTACGAAGAACGCCTGATACAGATGGAGGCCGTCCTCAAAGCTTCGTTAGGTAATACCTACTATGGCGAGTCTGGCCTCGGTCAAAATAAGTGAGCGCGAAGCATTATTTTCCTAAGGAGTAGTATCTTACAATCACTCAGGGCTCCGGCAACAGAGATTCTTAGAGAACTGAGTGACTCAAGGTACACAGTATTCGATGTGCTTCCGGCTTTCTTTGCGTATAAGGACCCTTGGGTGCCTCTCGGTACGTTGCGCTGACTGCATGGTGTGACACCTACTTATCATCCGTACAGCCGCCTTTGAGGTTTATGTGCGCCGAGCATACAGGGCATATTCGCTCCTTTCCATCGATTATGAAGAGGGTGATGGCACGGATGACGGCGAGGCACCTAGTATCGTTACGTGGAGGTTCAACCTTGGCCAGTCTCAGTCCCCACCACAAACTCCACGTCTAGATAAGCTTGGGTATGTCTCTGAGCATTCTATTCGCCGTGTTAGCTAGCTCATGGTCATATTTAGCGAACTCCCTCGTCGCCATGGCTCTGTCAGTGACCTCACGTACATGATCAATCGTAACCAGTCACAGCCCGTCCGGACTGGTGCCATCGCCTCGTTTGCGAATTTAGATGCGCTCGCCCTCGGGTTTGAACAAGTGGTCTCGACCCTTCCAGTCTTTGATGAAGCCGAGCACCACCAACGGTACGGCCCCAACAGCCAACCTCCGAACGTCCTTAATCTGGCCCTCCGAGTTTTCAACGAGGCTGACGACATGTCGAATGCTGAATGGGCGGAGAAAATCTGCGTCTTTCTCAACAAACAGAAATCTATCCTTGCACAACGGGGTGTTCGCCGCGTGTCCGTTGTGCTCTGCCGCCGCGGGCAGTATCCCTGGTACTACACGCTGCGCGAGAGGAACGCTGTTTGGCAAGAGGAGCAAGCGATTCGCAATATTGAGCCAGCCTTGGCATACCAACTTGAGCTCAGCCGCCTTTCCAACTACAATCTAGAGCCATGCTTTGTCGAAAGCAGGCAAATTCATATATATCATGGGGTTGCCCGAGAGAATCAGCTCGACCATCGCTTCTTTATCCGCGCTCTCATCCGCCCAGGCCGCCTTCGTGACAATTTGAATACTGCAGATTACCTTATCTCAGAGACGGATCGTCGCGTCACCAGTATTCTTGATGCCTTGGAAGTTGTCGGTGTCAAGTATCGCAATTCAGACTGCAACCATATTTTCATGAACTTCACCTACAACCTTACAGTCACCTACGAAGACGTTTTGGCGGCGGTGTCTGGCTTCATCGAGCGCCACGGCAAACGCTTGTGGCGACTCCACGTTACCAGCTCGGAGATCCACATCACGCTGGAGGACAGCGAAGGCAACGTAACCCCAATCCGCTGCATTATCGAGAACGTTTCCGGCTTCATAGTTAACTTCCATGGTTATCAAGAAATCACCACAGATAAAGGCACCACTATCTTGAAGTCAATTGGCGAGAAGGGTCCCCTTCACCTGCAACCGGTCCATCAAGCCTACTCAACAAAGGAATCCCTCCAGCCAAAGCGCTACCAGGCCCACCTCATTGGCACTACCTACGTGTACGACTTCCCGGACCTCTTCTCGAAGGCGCTACAGAATGTTTGGGTCAAAGCGCGTGCGAACGACTTGTCGCTATCCTCACCTAGGACGTGCTTAGAGTCGAAGGAGCTTGTACTGGATGAGAACGACCAACTGGTGGAGGTTGATCGTGCGCCGGGAAACAATACCTTCGGTATGGTTGGCTGGGTGTTCACTCTGCGGACTCCAGAATATCCCAATGGCCGCAAGGTTGTCGCCGTAGCGAACGACATCACCTACAAGATTGGGTCATTTGGTCCAACAGAGGATCAGTTCTTTTACCTGGTTACGCAGTATGCGCGGGCGCGCGGTCTTCCCCGCATCTATCTCTCCGCGAATTCTGGTGCCCGCATTGGCCTCGGCGAAGAGGTTCTCAACTTGTTCTCGGTAGCATGGATCGACGAGGACCACCCAGAAAAGGGCTTCGACTACTTTTACCTCACGCATGAAAATTATCTGAAGGTCCAAGAGAAGTGTGCTGGCGCCATCCGGACTGAGGAAATCAAGGGTGGCGAGCGTCGCTACAAGATTACCGATATCATCGGCCTCCAAGATGGCCTCGGTGTCGAGTCATTGAAGGGTTCGGGGCTTATCGCGGGCGAGACCTCCCGTGCATACGATGACATCTTCACCATAACACTTGTTACTGCACGCTCTGTTGGCATTGGCGCCTATCTCGTCCGCCTTGGCGAGCGTGCTGTCCAGGTAGAAGGCCAGCCTATCATCCTTACTGGCGCCCCTGCCCTCAATAAGGTCCTTGGTCGCGAGGTCTATACATCTAACCTCCAGCTTGGTGGTACCCAAATCATGTTCAAGAATGGTGTGTCTCATCTCACAGCGAGCAGCGACTTAGAAGGTGCCACGCACATTCTCGAGTGGTTGTCGTATATCCCCGCAGTTAAGGGTGCGAAGCTTCCGGTTCGCATTCCTGTCGATACCTGGGATCGCGAGATAGGCTATGTTCCACCGAAAGGTCCATACGATCCTCGTTGGTTCATCGAGGGCAAGTACGATGAGACGACCAACGAGTGGCTCGGCGGCTTCTTCGATAAAGGCTCCTTCCAGGAAACTCTGAGCGGTTGGGCTCAGACGGTCGTCGTTGGTCGGGCCCGTCTTGGTGGCATTCCAATGGGTGTCATCGCCGTGGAGACTCGCACCATCGAGCGCATTGTGCCAGCGGACCCGGCTAATCCCGCATCATTCGAACAGCGCATCATGGAGGCTGGTCAAGTCTGGTATCCTAACTCTGCATACAAGACTGCGCAAGCGATCTTCGATTTCAATCGCGAGGGTTTACCACTTATCGTGTTCGCAAATTGGCGTGGCTTCTCCGGTGGTCAGCAAGATATGTACGACGAAGTCCTTAAGCAAGGCTCAAAGATTGTCGATGGGCTGTCAGCGTATAAGCAGCCTGTTTTCGTCTACATTGTGCCAAACGGAGAACTTCGTGGCGGAGCCTGGGTCGTTCTTGACCCATCGATCAATGCGGACGGTCAGATGGAGATGTACGCGGATGTCGAGTCACGCGCTGGTGTGCTTGAGCCGGAGGGCATTATCGAGATCAAGATGCGCCGTGGAAAAATCGCTCAATTGATGGAACGCATGGATCCGCCGTACGCCGCACTTAAGAAAGAAAGCAAGGACACATCAAAACCACCTGAGGAACGTGCGGGCGCCGCCGAAGCGCTTGAAAAGCGCGAAGCACTTCTACAACCAACATACAAGCAAATTGCATTGTTATATGCGGATCTTCACGAGTGAGTCGTTGACATCGCCCTGCTTTTGCATCGCTCAACGCCCTTTACAGTCGTACTGGCCGCATGGAAGCGAAGGGCTGCGCTAAGCCTGCAGTATGGAAAGAAGCCCGTCGCTACTTCTATTGGGCAACACGTGCGCGCGTTGCACAGTCGAACGCGCTTGGCCTCCTCGCGGCTGCCAGTCCCAGCCAATCACGTGAATCTCTTAAACAGTTGCTTAACGATATCTCTGGTGTCGACGAAAAGTCGGACCACCGGGCAGCGGCTGAAGCACTTGAGAACCTTGATCTCTCATCTACAGTTGCTCAACTAAAGAGCGAACACATCGTCCAGCAATTACTCGGAGATCGCAAATCTTTGATCGACGGATTTGTCAGATTGACAGACTGCCTTTCTGAGGATGAGAAGGCCACAGTGCTGGCCGCACTTAAGAACACCAACACGAACACTTCTCCTGGTCCGTCGGATTCTCGCACACTTTTTTTTTTTTGCTAATAATTGCACTGTACTATAGGACCACCATCGTATAGTGCTGCTTGATCATGGTTTGAATGTTTTGCTCCTCCAGCACCACTGTAGCATACCACATAGATTATATCCTGTCGTAGACGTAAGACGTGTCGCATTCACTTTTAGCCTGAGTAAATAATAATAAAGCTTGACCGGGCCGGGACTTGTACGGACCGGTGAAACGAGAACCAAATAAGAAGGGTGATGTGATGTGTTGTGAACCGTGGGTCCCGGGCGTCTGAATCCGTCCAGGGCGGGAATGGGAATGGGGAACGCTGCACCGATTAGCCCAGGACAGCTCTGCCATCATTACCTCGTCACCATCATTTTCAACTACAACATATACCATGCCACCACAGCCAGGTGTCTTCCCGCTTCCCTATGCCTCTACCCATAAGGCCCGAGCGAATCCTACAGAAATTCATAATGGTACCACCGACATTGTTACGGGCTATCCCCCGGCCCCGCATCATACCATACACCATGCGTCTTCCTCTGCTTTACTCGCAGGGCCAAGCTCACGACCGCATGGTGTGTCTTCCTTGCATCCGCACATATACATCACGTATAATTCAGTCATTCCTCACGTCACAGGCGCCAACGTCGATGATGGCAAGAAGGACCGAAGGCGCAAGGAGATAGTAGGGCGACTAGGGAAGGAGATGAACGATCGACGCGATGAGTGCGTATCTCCCCTCACTTCTTCCTTGTCACACGCGTGTTCAAACGAGGTGGCATCCGTGCCCCCTAGCGGGCGCCAATACGCCGAATCGATCTCCGCACTTCACAGCGTGGCCATGCAGCTTGCCGCGCGTCCAGAAACGCTTCCGTCGTATACCTTGCGCCTGTACCCCCTCTCCCTCGAACGCTCGGCGCTGCTCGCACAGCTCGCGGTGGAAGAGCGGAATTCTCTCGAAAGCGCGGAGGCGGCCTATGAGCTAGAGCGCGAGCGCGTCGAGGAAGAATGGAAGCGCGGTCGGGATAGGATACGAGAGCGGCTCCTAGAAGGCATCGAGGAGCGCCGACGGAGAGCACGAGACGAAAAGGATGGAGAGGGGACTGTCAGCGGTGCGTTGGGCGTTTTTTTTTTTTTACAATTTTTCGTCGTAATACTCAAGTATTCGAGTTCAGAGGCTGCGCTCGATTCCCAATCGCGTCCACACATCACACGCAAACTTCGCAACAGACTCGGCACATCACCTCCCCCGACGCCTCTCGCAGCACAACCTAACGGGGTCCCGAACGGCACGGGGCTCACACCTTCCGGTCCAGTCACGAACCCGCATTCGCTTTCCGTCGATGAGCTCCCGTCGCCCTTCCCATTGCCGCTTACTGCGACATCACTTCCCAACATGGCAGCCGGGAACGTCGGTGGCAATGGTGGTCGGCGTCGTCCAAAGGGTGGAGGCTTTCAGGTTCAGGCGGTCGGAGGGCTCGGTAAAAGTGGTGCTAGCTTGACGGGCTGCAAAGAAAGTGAGATTGACGGCGACCTGGGAGAGATAAGGAGGGGCAATAAACGACGGAGGGGGGTCGGTGTTTCCATCATAAAGCCATAGCGACACTTGTCCTTTCTTTTCCCCGGACGGACAGGGTGGTGTCTTAGTTTCGTTTGGCTTTCTCCTCCCGATTTTGTATACCAAATACCTGGCGTTGTGTAATTTTATTTTTTCCCTCCACGTGCGAGTTCAAATAATAGGAAGGTGGTTAAATGCGGGTCACAATCAACATCCGACGCACGCGACGACCATGCCATCTAGACCTGGCCAACTCAACCTCGCCACCGTTCTCGCTACCCAAAATCCCACAATAGACCTCCACCTCTCTGCGTATGAAGCCTCAGCGCGCAACTTCTCTCTCAGGCCTTCGCGGATTTCAACACGCGCGCCGTCGCTGAGATCACGCAGAGCCGGGAAGCGCGCACCGCGGAGACGAAGAAGATCGCAGAACGCGCTCAGAACATGGAAAAGGAGACGAATCAGTGCAAGTTGAAGGAGATCGAGCTCATAGGTGGTTAGTGTCTTGGACGCACTCACGCGCGACATTCTCCATGCCGCGTTCGCTGAGTGTCGGTCTGTTGGGAACCGACCTGGTGTTGGTTAGTGTTGCCGGAGAGTTGAGTCAACTCTGACTCACCTGAGTCGAGTTGCCTGAGTTGTGACAGGAGTTGCACCAGGTGCAACTACTGGTGTGACGTGGTCTTACCGCATTTGGATGGTAGTTACCGCATTTGGTTCAGATCCACACTGAACCAAACAATTGATCAATTGACGCCTTGATGACGCTGTCTCGTTTACAATACATCATGATCAAGACCCAATAAAACCTGGCTTTCCCTACT
>Ga0307509_10002376_pt1 | contig 30622 bp, 28 predicted proteins | sample 10_EM_MG_FD_202245 | JGI IMG/M metagenome (GOLD analysis project Ga0307509, IMG submission 202245) | Populus trichocarpa ectomycorrhiza microbial communities from riparian zone in the Pacific Northwest, United States - 10_EM | ecosystem: Host-associated > Plants > Roots > Unclassified | place...
TAAGAAGACGAGATTATAAGTTAATCTCGGAAAGAAGAATACTCTTTCGTCTTTAAGAAGACAAAGATTAAGTAAGTCGTTTGCTACCTGTTGCATAACTAATCTCTACTAGAGTAGGATCGTTACACTTGTGCTATGACATCCATTCCTCCGACTTCAGGTCCCTCGCTCTTCCTCCATTGTCGGCCACTTCGTCCCATCCGATCCATCTGCCCGGTTGTACATTCTCCTCGATGTGTTCACCAGCAACCTTGTCCGCTGCCTCGTTACCCTCGATTCCAATGTGTCCAGGGGTCCAATGGATCCTGACTTCGTCCAGCTGGTTCATGATTGGTACCATAATGTTCCATATCCCAGCTCCTTGTCCTTCCTTTTGCATCGAATTGATTGTCCTTATGGCTGGTATGCAGTCCGTGAAAAGTGTACACTTTTTCACCTTCTGCAAGTTAACAGAATTGCGAATACGGTCAGTGAGGTCCGACAGATCGTGAGGGTTGATCTGATGCTGCGCCGGGGAAACGCTAATCCTTCTCGGGAGCTTTTGTCTCGGAATCCGGAGATAGTGGGTTTCACAAGTTTTTTTATGGTATCATACGAGTATATGTCAAACCTTGTCCTTGGGCTGACCGCAAGCCTTCTATTTGATTTCGGTACAGTACGGTGCCGGTACTGTAGTGCGATTCTAGACGCCCCCCGAAGCCCCTTGAGCGGCGGTGCGAGCGGCGGTACAAGCACCTGGCAAGATGTTTTTCCCTACAAGGTGAGGAGAGCAGGGATGTCTAAGACATCAAGTTTACTGCATAGGAAAACGTCGCAACATGCTACCGCACTGGGTTGCAGTTCGGTGCCCCCACTTCTCTTACCATCACCCACGGACTTACTTGGTAACTCTCGCACGAAAACACCTTGCCTGGTGCCTGTACCGCAAGAAGTACAATGTGGCTAGGGCGTTGGGGCTGCCCCTCCTGGTAAGGTCTGTTGAATTTTTTATTTTTGTCGTCCAAGATGAGGGCGGAAAGAGAATCTTTTCGCTGTCTTCCATTAATCTAAAGGGGGAATTCTGGACGTCCTAGCGTCATTATCAACTACTCTAATCCAGTAGTTCTGAAGACAGTTTGTTGTACGGTAGTAGATACCGGCAGATAAGTCAGCCCTACTGCTGTGCGACCTGCGACAGTGCCAGTGAGACGACCTCTTGGACGAAATTCAACAATATACCGGTACTCCCTAGGAGGGGATAACTATATCCGCCCTTCCATTGATTCGGGTCTTCCATTTTTGGGGGACACACAGCCCTTCAACGGCAAGTCTTATTCGTCGCCTGTTAGCCCTCCGTGCTGCTCGGAGGCTTTTTTCTTAAGGAAGGGGAAAAGAAAAAAAGTCTGTTAAAGCAGCCGATGCGTACTACTTGCCTGCAATGTCTATAGGATTCGAAAACGTGGCCAGGTGATGGCCACACACCCTGTAAAGCAGAAGGGGTGGTTTTGGCAGGACGCGGCGTTTTTCCAGGAAAGAGACCGATGACCGGTTAAACCCCCAAATGCTTTGGGGAACATAGACAGGTGTACCATATTCTGAAAGGGCCCTTGCAGAACCAAGGAATCAGAACGGTCCTCGAACTCGGCTCTTGGGCGATAGGGGTTCGCTGTGGGGGGGGGATCGGAGAGATAGAAGACTCACAACAGATGCTTTTGATCCCGGGCCAAAGAGAGACATGAACGCGGATGTTTCGAGTTGAAGGACTTTGGTATAGTGCCACCCTGCATACAAATCCGGCAGACTCACTCGAAACCTGGCACTCGAAAAACGCTTTTTCGACCCTGGAATTGAATGCCTCTATTCTGACCTGGGTCTCGTGGCTGCGTTAATTTTTGCCTCCACAATGGATCGGATTTAGGGAACCGAGGACTGGAATTTCCTCGAATAGAATTTCCTGGGGCCCGCCCCCGCGACCAGGGGACTAAAAAAAAAGAGATTGTGGGACTTCCCTCTCAGAACCAAACATCTATTTTCAAGGCTGGCTACCATGCCCATGGGTAGGGCATATCGACTTAGACGGTGCAACCCTGCAATCACTTTGCCCCGCCGGTCACAGATGATTCTAAGTCTAGATATTAACAACCTTGAATTAAGTATACCCGCCAGTTGCTGATAATGGGATGCCCCTCTGTGGATGCTGTGCCCGCAAGGAGGCTACAGTAGAGCTTGACGGACGTTAAGGGCCTGAGCTGTTACTTTGGGGACCTCAGGCTCTCTCTTAAAATATACATTTTCGCTTTGCTACCGTGTTCTCATTAAGATATCATACTACCGGACTCGGGAAGACTTCGTTCGAAGGTAAATAGATTCAAGGCATCTGTGAATAGCTAGAAATGGCTATGTTTAGCTGCTCCCAATGTGCGCCAAAAACCTTGCCAACATGGCTTCGAACCCCTATCTATCTATTTGGATGTTACGACTATGCTCAACATCGCGATTTCTTGGGGTGATGTCGCCAAATACCTCCCTAAATCAGGCGGACGGTAGTGGTCAGAGCATCTGAGGAACCAAGCAAAGGGCCAAGGGCAAATGAAATTTTGGGCGATGTGAAAAACCATGTTTTTGGCGTAAAAAATAACCACTGTTGAACGAGGCGTTCCTATAAAACCCATTTATTCCTTATCGATAACCCGCATCACCCATAAGCTACACGTTTACCGCAAACCCCAGAGGCCGTCAGGCTTTGCTCAGATATTGGTGCTATCATAGTATGGTATCCTGCATCTGCGCATAGGAATCTAGGGGCAGATCTTCCTGACATGCTGAGGGGAATTAGGAACGATGCGAGAATACCAGGAGGGATACTATACCTAACCAGTCGTAAGACAAATGTGAAGACCGAAGCCCAATAGCACCGCCCAAAATCACGTTATCATAACTGTCGAATTATGCAAACGTTTTATATATGCCACCTACCTAGAGAACCTAAACCATGTTGATATTAATACCTATAATTTGAATGTTCTCAATTATGGAAAACCAATGATATCACAACCTTGCCCTCTAGAAATTAAGGGATCGGCTTCTTCTTCAGTATCTCCTCTCAACTTATTAGAGGGAATTAAAGGGTCAGCTTTGCCTCTTTCAGAGCCCGACGACAGCTCAGAGGTAGTCCAGATGCATAAAGCTCTATAAACACCGAGGTCGTAAGCGTGAAACAAGTGTGGGAGAATAAAGTGTGAAAAACTTCATTTAGGCAAGGATGGGGTTCCGTTAAAAAAAAAGTCGGAATTAAGAGATGAAATGATTACAGGTAGAATAGTTGTATATCATAGTGTTAGACCGACCCATCCAGGTGCAGAGTCACAAGATTGGGATTAGAAGGAATTTCATGGATATTGAAATTGGGAAAGGATTGAATTGGAAGGTGGACAGGTCTGGGCCTCGAACCCCACATGGATCATAGGTGGTGCAGTAGCCCCGAGTAGCAAATGTCCGGTGTAAAGGGAAAGTACCACCTTTTCCCTAGGAGGGTGATCAACAAACCGGGGGCTACGAACAATACACCAGGAATCAAGTGGTCAAGCATCAAATTTGGTAGGGGTGTTCAGTGTAGTAGTGTACTACGCCCCTCATATTCGTTATCTCTTAATAGCACTATACTTGTATATTAGGTCGCCCAAGAGACTGGGTGCCGTTATCAAGTTTTCGAGGGAGTAGCATGATAAGATAGAGCTGACTTGTTGTGCAGGGAGCTCTGGAGGGGAAGGTGTAAGCCCCCCCATCTCGATTTCTTAATTGGCAGAGGGCAGTGAACTAGAATCCTTGGGGTTTGGGACCACGATCGAGTGAATGCCAGTATCATAGTTGGGCGCAAGCCACCCTGTGGCCAAGGGGCTACATGCCCCCCTCCTACTATATCTCTTCTATGTATCATACCACAGCACTGCAGGGCAGTGCAAGTAACAGGTAAGTACATGCCTGAACCAAGGGATTGGCGGAATATATGATATGGCTATTATAATTATCCGGGCATATCTGAACCACCATGCCAAATTAGTGCTCGAATATTAGGGTATAATACTGCGCATTTTTTTATATATTTTTATAAGTTTTTATAAGTTTTTCTATTTCCGACACTATGGCTATCCAAGCACATTGGCCCCCTCAACTCAAGAGAACTTCTACCGGTAAGCAAAAGAAAAACTGTGACTACTACTACTAAAACTACTCCTCCACAAAACTTTCTCTTACGATACTCCTCTCAAAAACCGCTTCTGCCTACTTTCTGCCTATTACTTGTATATACGAAGGACCTTTCCTTCAGGAAGTCTTACGAGTACTACTTGCCAAAAAAAAGAGGTTTGTGGTGGTGCAAAGGGCGAATTAGTCGCTAACGAACACCCCAACCTTTTTTTTTTCGGCCCGTAGACTATAGATCTACGCTCCGATACGGGCGTCGTAGGAGAAACCTTCTCAAATACCGTGGAAATGATAGGGGGGTATGATATCTTTATAATAACCATTCTTAGCAAAATAAACATATATGACATCATATGCAAGGTTTCCATACTGCAATAGACAAAATAATATTTCCACATTTTCACCTGTCTTTTTATCCCTAGAAGAATACGGAGAGGTTGGGGGGAAATTGTTAAGAAATCGGGAATCACTTGGAGTATCCTCACTTTTGTAGCTAGGAGAGGGCAGAGCCATTCTATGCGAAGGTTTCCCTCAATGGTAAGTTTCTTGGGCGATGGTATCATATCCGAAAGGTTTTGTTGCCAAGAGCATGGGGCGGAGAAGGTTTGCTCCAGCCACGCACCGAGCCTAATGCTGTGTTCTTGGCGGTTGTCGTGAGGCACAAAAGCATTCCTCAGTGATGTGCTGGTGGCTCATGCCTTTCGTCCGGCACGCTAATTTAACAAACATCCGCAAAGGGAATCTCCTTCTCATTCAATTCTTCCTATCAAGGCAACACATGTAAAAGGTCTCTCTTGAGAACTCCTTAAACTCGATCGCAGACTTCAATCATTTGAGATCTTTAACGGAGGTAAGAGCGGTGCACCTGCTCATCCGGGATGAGTAGACCGAGGCTAGGGGTAATAGCGAACCTTCTACCATTTAAAACCATCACTGGATACCAGCGCTTTGTCTGCTCAGCATCGCACCATACTTACAACTTCCCACGATACAAATACGCCCCGAACCTTTCAGTTACCACAAACATCTCTCACCGCGCCAAACGAACCAACTACCGGCCCATTTTTGATAAATTGGTACACAGCTCTGCGGCACAATCATCAAACATGGCCACCACTAATGCTTCCAACGGCGAGGTTGTAAAGCCAAAGGTCACACTGTTTTGGTTCGTATCCAACTTCCCCCTCCCCCAGCCGCTTACTCGAGGTCACCCCCTGACAAATTCGTTAGGCTAAACCAATCCCGCGCCCAACGCATAGTCTGGCTTCTCGAAGAGCTCGGTTTGGACTACGATCTCGAAGTTTACAGACGTGTGGACAAGCTAGCCCCGCCAAACGCTAAGGAAATTCATCCACTCGGGAAATTTCCAGTGGTAAAGGTTAACGACGATCTACTTGCTGAGTCTGGATTTATTACCGAGTACTTGGTCGACAACTATGGCGAATGGCTGAAGCCGAAGGACCGCGCTTCCTTGATGAGATACAAGTCAGCTGCCCCCCACTCTCCCCCACGCTCTTCGGCGGTTGGAGCTTTTCTAAACAAGACATGCAGATATTTCCTTCATTATTCAGAGGGCTCTTTTATGCCTCCTCTACTCGTTGGGATTGTAATGCAGGGTGTCAAGAATGCCCCCGTTCCCTTCTTCTTAAAGCCAATTGTCAATATGATATGCTCCGGTGTTGAGACAAAATACTTGTTGCCAAATTATAAGACTCATTTTGATTTCCTCGAGTCCGAAGTCTCCCAACGCCCATGGCTTGCCGGAGAGGAGTTTACTGGCGCGGATATTTTGTTATCCTTCCCACTTACTGCGATGAAGGGGAAATCGATATTCACCCAAGAGAATTATCCGAAACTTTGGGCATATACGGAAAAGCTCACTGAGAGGGAGGCGTATAAGAGGGCAGCGAAAAAGGTATGATTTGGAACAGGTCCAAGGTTCCCTAGACGCTTCGATACCCTTGGGGCAATATGACTAACCCACTCTGGATAGACCGAAGCGATGGAGGGAGACAAGGTTTATTAGGCTGAGATGGCATTGTATGATATTATACTAGGGAAGCGGCTTGAATCTACCGGTATTTTTCTTTAGTGTATTGGAACGCATATCAGTGTGGTTGTTGGTTTTGGGGTCTTGACCGGATGTTGTTTCGTAAGCTTATTCTACGCTCGTATGAATCCCAACCAATATGGTGGCTTGATAGACGCCCGGACCAGTCACCTGAACACTTCACCAATCTTAACAGCCTACACTGTGAGAGATTTTCGAGAGACCTTTTCTACCCATTGGCAAGAGTTGGATTTCGTGTTGCCTCTCCTCTCTACCAAAAAATTGAGCCGATGAACGCCTTCTCGCTTACGGTATTAAAAGTCTTCGCACCGCTACCGGTGCTCCGCAGCAAGCAACAAGGTTGGGACCGCCGGTCATGCGAGCGGGACAACAGAACGGTAGGACAGGATGTCAGGATCAAAATCCAACTCTCAAAGCCTCAATTTCAGGGCGAACAGCAACGCAACGAAGGAAGGAAAGTCCCGGATGCGGCCCGTGGGCAACAGGGGAAGAAGCCGAGTGATTCGTTGTGAGCACCTCGGAGGAAGCTGCGGCCGCTCATTATGACGTGAGAGCCCTGAAATAGCTAACCTCAAGTCCAAACGGGCGCCGACTCTTCGTTCGGAGGCACGAGTATCCTTTCTGCCCGTATATACAGTAACCTGGTCCTTGGTCTTTCCCCTGCTACCGCACAATACCGATGGACTACCCAGATATGAGGATTAGTGATGGGACGGGCAAGGGTTTTTGAGCCAGGGTGTCAAGTGTCGCCGACAAAAAATGACTTAATCTTGTACAAGTTCCCGGCATGAAGAACCTGAAAACAGGGATTAAATTTTTGTATGGCAGGTTCTCTGTGCGCCAGAATTTTGTATGGACTTAGACCCGCACAGACAATCTGCTATACAAAATTTTAATCCCTGTTTTCAGGTTCTTCATGCCGGGAACTTGTAGGAGTGATGACAGGAAGAGTCAGAAGCTTTGATAGTTTGAGCACCCTGTCCGTCTCATCACTAACCTCCATCCCCGAGTGCAGTAGTCCTGCACAGGGTACCAGTCCAACAGTTACGAGTACATGTACTAGTACACGGCACCTTAGAAACTACAGTAGAATAATTGAATGACGCTAGATCCGGAGCTTCCCTCCTTTGGATTAAAGGGAGAAATCATAACGAGAAGATTCTCTTTCAGCCCCCGGTTTTGGACAAGTAAAAAGAAAAAAAAAACACAACAGACCTTACTAGGAGAGGCAACTCCAACGTCTGGCGAGATTCTCAATTACCGGTATTACGGTTTTTACGGTATATCCGCAAAAACCTTTTTTTTTCTAACTACAAAATTTATCCATGCTGTTTTGAATGTTGAATGAAATCCCACCTGGCGGTGGGTGGTGGGATACCCAATTGGCCGATTGAATGTTCTTCCTGGCAGAATCCGGACCACATGATGTCCCTGTTATACGGTACCTCTCAACACCTGATAACCTTATCAAAACACCGATGTTGGCGTGCGTAATGCGTTAGATTCCCCTGCCGCTCGAGGTTGGGTGGCAGTTGGACAGTGAGCACTATTCTAGTGCTCGTGTGTGTGCTATGTGTGGGTCTGCGTTTATGCCACACAATGGCTCTTCTGGAAAAGAGTATAAAAATCCAAGCTCAGGTCCCCTAATTCCAGATTTTTGTTCTCCAGTATCAGCAAGCTCAGTTTCCTCCAGCCAGCTCTAGCCCCCTCAGATCAGCAAGTCACTTTTTCACCCGTGAATTACACACTATCTCCCACGCTATCTCGAAAGGCACCCTCTTCTCCCCCAAAAAATAGCCAACAAAATGAATCCTCAGGTCATCCTTGTCACTGGTGCGAATAAGGGTATCGGCTATGGGATTATTCGCAGCCTGCTCACCTCCGCCCCTTCCCATTCTATCATTTATTTGACCTCCCGCGATGTTTCTCGCGGACAGAGGGCTGTCACAGAACTTTCTGCCATTGGAGGGCGTTCTTCGAATCTGGTTTATCACCAATTGGACATCACCGATGAACAGAGTATCGATGCCTTGGTCAACAAGATCAGGAATGCCCACGGGAAACTCGATGTGCTCATCAACAATGCTTCGATTGCTGGGACTGACAATGAATTGATGGTCGATGTCAATTATTATGGAACTTTGATGGTATGTTTTCCCTCGCTGTAGCCTTCTCCTCGTATGAGGGGAGGGGGGATGGAAAGGGAAGAATCGAGCTGAGTGAGATACCAACGAATGCAGGTGTGCAAGAAATTCCTCCCGATTATTGACAAAGAGCATGGGCGCATCGTCACCATCGGCTCTGCAATCGGTCATCTCGCTACATTCGAGAATGAGGAGATAAGAAACCAACTAGGCAACCCAGAACTGACAATCGAGGAACTGAGCGCCCTGATGGATAAGTATAAGGTTTGCTACCCCTACTTTCTCTATCTCTCTTCATATGCGTGTTTGCTAGTTAGTTGGTGTTGTTGTCTCAGTAACTGATTGCGATCCCGGCTAGGCGGACTGCAAGGACGGTAAGGCGAGTGAGAATGGGTGGCCCATGGCATATGCTGTTACCAAAGCTGGGGAGACGGCACTTTCTGGAATATTAGCTAGGAAGTACCCTAGCTTGCTCATCAACGTTTGCTGCCCTGGATGGTATGTTGCTTCCCCTACCCTCCCACACCATTTTTTTCCGTGGCCGGCACATAGCTGATAGTTCTTCTCTGCTAGGGTTAATACCGAGATGGGTGCCTCCATGGGCGGTAAGCCGCCCAAGAGCATTGGTAAACCTTCCACCCATTTCATCCCACCATGTATAAGTGCTAACATGATAAAAAGATGAGGGTGCGAAAATCCCCGTCAGGCTTGCCATCAACGACCTCGGCGGTGTTTCTGGAGGGTTTTGGGAAAACCCTACCGTCATGGACACTGGTGTTGGTAGTATTTCGGTCTGGTAAAACGCAGCCACTATCACCATCACCAACTTGGCCTGGTTATAAGAAAGCAGTCCTTGGAACAACTAAGTTGTGTTCACCATCATGTACAATAGCCTTTTGTGTTCTTTCGTTGTCCGCTTCACGCGCTATGAGCCTTCTGGGATCGGAGCTTCTATCATTTTTTTTCCTTTTTTTCTTTTAATTTCAATTTTTTACCCTTTTCCTTCTTCCCTCTTCCCTCGTACGGGGAGGAAGGAGGAAGAAGGACTGAAACAAAATTCCCTTCCACCCTTCCACCCTTCCACCCGTTTTTGTGATATAACTATTATAACCCGATAGCACATGTCCCTTCTTCGTCGTCGTCCTCCCCCTCCTGGTCCCCACCCCACCTATGTCCACACCATAAACTCATTCAAGAATCAGAACACTGCAAAAATTTATTCCCAGTCGCGCCATAGTGCGTAATCCCACCTACAAACATCCCACACAAAATTCCAAAAAGGTGTCAGCCCTCTGATCAGTTTTTTCATTTTCTATTTCCAACAAAAACCGAAAAGGGGAAGAAGGGAAGAGAAAGAAAGAAGAAGAAAAAAACGGAACTCACCACAGAGTACAGCATTCGTCCCATCCCAACTTCCGACAACCACCCTATCCGGGCCCGGGGAACCGCTACCCATAAACACGCGGGTCTTGAGAATCGGGAACTCGTAGTACGGGGCTTTACAAGCGGAATTGAATGTGAACCCTTCACGGTTGTTGTACTGGTGCGGGTAGTCGTTTGCGCCTACCTGGGTACCATCGTTCAGATGGTCCAGAGCTGCATTAGCGGCGGCGGAGACTTGTGCTGATGTGAAAGTGTGCCCTGGAAAAAATGTTGTTAATTAGTTTTTTTATGTGTTGTTGTTGGATGTGTACGGTAGTTTGAGCAAGAGGTGGTTAGTAGTAGTAATGGTGGTGGTGATGGGGGCTGTTATTGTTGTTGTTATTGTTGTTGTTGTTGGGGATGGGCACGGGACAAAGATGGAGGCAAGGATTGAAAATGTCTCAGTTGGATAGCATACGAGTGAGCACGTACCATGACAATCATGACCTGTGATCCCGGATACAGTAGCAAGAGTCGGGGTGATTATCGCGGTTATTAAGAGGAGGGGGAACTTCATCTTAAGAAGAGTTGTAAAGTAGTCTATGGTATTATATATATAGGACACAAGATGTCGTTGGCTAGCCTCGTGACTCGAAACGAAACGATTCTGACATTTAGGGGGGCAAAAAAAAGGGAAAGGAAGTGTTCTTCTCTTTATATAACTATTCCATCTGCTCTCTCTCTCCATATGACTATCGTCGGGCCTGTACCTTCATCTGTCTAATTTCCGCCTCGTCACATCAAGCCCTTCCTTTTTGCCCCTCACTGCCTCAGCTGAGCTGGCAGCTGGAATTACCCTTCCATCAGCCGTACACCAGAAAGGCTTGGCGAATCAGGTTTCCTTTGGCAAATATTTGTTTTGGAAGTCGTACTGCAGGATCTCAAATGGCTGGACCATTTGCAGTACTGTACGAGTACCAGTTGTTGCACCCAAGGAGATGAGGCAGGGATTATTTTGCTGATCAACTGCCCTTGTCATCTCCCCTTAGCACAGTACCGTATTATCTCGTCAAATTCGCTATATCCGTACAGGGTTCTAATCTCCACACCAAGAGCATCTGCCCCTAATAAAGCCTAGTTATCAACAAAAAAGGAATAGGAAGGCTTTGTTAGTCACTCTTGAACCGGTAGGCGGGGGTTGGCGCAATTCTCCTATTCCTCTTACGTTGAGAATTAGGCTTTATTAGGGGGGTATCCTCTCGGTATGGAGATTAGAACCCTGTACGGAGATAGCGAATTTGTCGAGATAATACGGTACGGTACTCGAGTACTTTTACTACAGGTATGTCGTTCGAGCCGCCTCCTCTAGTATCGTTATTTTGTTTTCTTACGTCTCCCAGAGCAGCTGAACACCTCACCTTTTTGGCCTTTCCTGGGGAAGGATATGTTGGACTATCGACCTACCCGCAGTGCCCAGTTTAATTACTCGACATGTTACGGCAGTCCACTGGCTTGGCAATAGAATAAGTAGTACGAATCAGGAAGCTGGATACTCCCCACTCCCCGGAACAAGGAAAATGAGAGGTCGATATGGTATGGCAGGAGGAACTCCAATTCCAGTTCATATTTTTCTTTTGTCATTATTTCCGGCTGTCAATCGGCTTTAACATCGAAGAACGAGGCTCTTGGTGAGTACCGGTACCGGTAGTGGGCGTTGTGAGGTGCACTTGTACCATAAGCTCTCGCGGTACACAGGCCCCATCAGCTACCGTAGTGCCATACCGGTACGCTTATCGCCCGAATCAACCAGCACCATTAGAAGCATCCATTCCCTGAGCTGAATGCTTCTACCGTACCACGCTCCACTCTGAAGTCCGCCGTTGGAAAGCACCAGCATGAACCCGTCGAATAAGCGAGCGAGCACCACCCTCGAGGAGCCCAGGGGCGGATGCAATTTAGGCCCCCGTTTCATCTGCTTTGAGGTCGGAAGGGCGCACGAGGGTTCTGCCTTTGGGACACAAGCGCACTTTGACGATGTCCTGTTTTATTGGTGTTTGCTTTTGTTTGCATTTTGTTTTTTGTTTTTTGTTTCCATTTGCCTTGAAGTCTCTCCCGAACCGGGCAGCTGTATCCTGGGGAAGCGCTAGCCGTGCACCTTAAATCAATTTTAAGGAATGAAAAAACCTTGCACCTTCTTGGGGCGGGCTGAGGTAGGAATTTACACTATTGTGATAATACAATATCAGGCAGGCGGTACTTGTAAGGGGAGGGAATAAAAACCTTGTTACTGCCCGACTTACCTTTAGTGAGGGCTCTTGAGCACTGGTAATCCTTTGGCGCCTAACTTAAGGAAATGGCATTGATATTACACTTCATTCAATTTCTTTTTGCGTTTCACACAAGTGGAGAGATAAGACACTCCTATGCTTTTGGGATCATTGCAAATATTGAATGAGCGATTCAGAATGGGGGTTTGATGTTGAGCTTTTAACTCCCAGTCTCTGAGTAAAGAGATACTATATGATCAAATGGGTGTCGAGTGCAGGAAATTCTTTGTACTCTCGCAGCCTGTCATAATGCCACCACATCTTCTAAGGCCTTCTTTCCCACGTGGAGGTGAGTTCCGGCGCAGGTATAGTACCGGTAGGCTGCCGTTTGGGCCCGGTATGCCCGTTCTCCGGTCTTTGGTTTCATGCCTCTTGCAGGAGTCATATAATGTCACTCGATTAGCTTCTTCAATGATAGTGACGACGGGTGGTGTGTTATTCCCTCACCCTCAGATCACTTGACACAGTGGGATGTTAACTAGTCTATCAGATGTCTGAAGGTCCCCAAACTGAAGAATGAGTGATTGGTTACCAAGCCCTCTATTCCACTCATTTTACTAAGGTTGTATTTTAGATAAAGAGCTTGTCTACAAATCATCTAAGTATAGAACCCAAGTAACGTGACTAAGACAAGAAGTCTTTTAAGTGCTCGAACCCGCCCTGTCATGTCATTAATTTCTTATCAAAGTTTTCCAGAAAAATAGATATTTTGATCTCTACGATAGAGATTGGAAGCTGAAGTTGGGGCTGGGATGGGAATAACTAACTATTGTTAAATTCCTAACTTCTGAGTAACCAAGGAGAACTCTGACTAGTCCCTAGGTTGGTAGGTGCGCTTGCGCTTGGCTGGTATCGTGGGGGGTTTGCGAGGGCTTTGTATGGGGGGGGCGGGGTTTGGCTGGGGCCTTCGAGAGGCACTCGTCTTTGAATCCAGATGGTTTCTCCTCCTGGGAAGGGGCTGTTGATTACCTCTGGGATAATATAAATCAAATCACCTCCCTCGAACTGGAAGAAATGATTTTCTCAGTGATATTATTGAGCACATATATTAATTTTCGAGCCCACCACTTAGACTTTGGGGGGGACTGAGGCGGGAAGCAGGAAGCCCTCTTTGTGCTTAACTATTTGTTTGACGGATTACTACAGCCGCGGCCCACCCCTGGTCACATACCGGTAAGTGAGGATATTACTGGGTGACTTGCTCGGTTGGCGTAAACTTCTAGATCTCTAAATATCAGTCATGAGTAACACCGCAAGTATGAGGTCTTCACTTATCTTCATTTAACTGGTAATTTTCCTGAATCGGGAACAATGTTTATTGCTGCAATCCTCAACAGCAGCCTTCTGACCAAGGAATATGGCCAGCCGAAGTTTATAGAATTTGTCTTAAACGCCTACCAGTGCTGGAAGTCTTCCAGTATGACGCAGAGACACCGTGATTTAGAGATAAACTACGTCCCGCGAAACAGCTCTACCGGTATATGTTAAATACTTAGTCCTCAAACCTAGCCAATGCCCTGACTTGAGATCGCCTGCGCCCTGCTGGGCTCTGAGGGCGCTCTAAGTGTTGGCGGCGCATGGATGGTCTCACCACCAATCGTAAATTTATCCCAAATACGATACTACGAGTACAATACGGTAGACTTTTCCGTTTTTTTTAGATTGAGGCTCAGTCACGTGGAAGCTTACTCAGCAATGCAGGATTTTATCAAACTACTTGGAGTCCATCCCCTCCAGATTCAACTCGCCCCCACCACAGATGTCGCTCTACCTCGAGAGCTCAAGAATTATCGCCCGGGTCAATTACGGTGGCCTGCGTGCGGCCGTATATTCCGACAGATCGATAAAATCGAAACCGGAGCAGCTATACGCATTATGTATCGAGACCCTCAAACACCAGGAAATCCTCAACGAAGTTATCGAAAAATCACAAATACTAAAGGTCGAGAAGAAGGTGAACCCACCCCTAGAAGGGGCGAAATTTTCATCCCAGGTCCTTACTTTCCCCTAACTTGAAATCGGCTTCTGCCTAAGCTATTGTGGATTTTGCTAAATTCTCACGAGTCAACCCTAGCTCACTCATCCATTAGCACTGGTACTCTTGCATGACTTTCTTATTTCGAAGAATGGAATTGCTACCTCTGATGGGCCACTGAAATCGTCAATATTGAGAAATCGAGCTCGTTTGTCAGCTGAATTTACCCGCGCACGGCTCAAGCGCGGTTTTTCGACCAAAGCGGCCCTTCTTGGGGCAAGCCGGAAGCAGCCACCGCGGTTTCCACGATGGGTTCGCATAAACAATATGAAAGCCAGCTATGACCTACTCATGAATAAGGGGGTATTTTCCGAATTCACTCCTATAAACGATCTCTCGGAGCTCTATCCGAAACTCGATCGTTTACCAAATAAGGTCTATGTGGATCCTTACGTCACTGATCTTTTGGCGTTCGCTCCTGCCGCTCCCTTGTTGAAGCATCCGCTCAAGAAAACTGGTGCCATTGTATTCCAGGATAGAGCCTCTTGTGTCCCTGCACAATTACTGGACCCTCCCCGCGATGCATACGTCATCGATGCTACAGCGGCCCCGGGAAATAAAACTACGCACCTTGCGTCCTTGCTTGGACCTGATTCTAAGGGAAAGATTTTTGCTTTCGAGAGGGACCATCGGAGAGCATTCACTTTGAAGGAAACGGTTGAGGCAGCGGGGGCAGAGAAGCTGGTCGAGATTAGACCGTCACAGGACTTTCTCAGGAGTGTACCGTGGAACCCCTCCGAGGAGAATGGGCTCAATAAAGTCACACATATCCTACTAGATCCAAGTTGTAGCGGAAGTGGTATTGTGGAGAGGGATGAATATAGATATGTGCCTATGGGTGAACCAGAGGCAAAGTGGCGGAGCCGCCCAGATCCAATATTGGATCTGCCGCTAAATAAATCACCAAGCGCCATAGAATATAGGGATAGTGAGACATGGCGGTCAGGGAGCACAGAGAAAGACCGGATTTTCTCTCTAGCCGACTTTCAGGTCCGGATAATTGAGCATGCTATGCGTTACCCCAATGCAGCACGGATAACATATAGTACCTGCTCTATACACGCACAAGAGAATGAACGAGTTGTTATGGCAGCACTAAATACTTCCGTTGCAAGGAATAGGGGGTGGGTGACAGAGCCTCGGCATCTAAATAGAATGAAAGATTGGCCTAGGAGAGGTATTGTGGAGGAATGTGAGGGGAACGAACAAGTGGCGGACTCATGTATCAGGTTTAAACCATGGGTTGACGGAGGTATTGGTTTCTTCGTGGCGGTTTTTGTCAGAGACGAGCAGCAGCGAGCGCGCTTACCTGAAGCCCCAGCTATCAAATGGAATTTGGCGGAGAAAGCAAGGCAGGAGCGTGCAAAGATAGCGGGGGAGTCAGGGGAGGGTGAAGAGGAGGAATGGGGGGGCATCAGTGATAGCGATCTACCGACAGAGCCAAGTCCCCAGAGGCTAAGCTCGGCACGTATCCGGCGCTACACCGCAAGGTCGCAAGAGGACACTGCGGCAGTTGAGCCCCCAAGCTTAGTGAGCGGGCTAGCTCGTGGGATATTCGCCCCAGGCGGCGACAAACCCGACTACGACCCCAACTCTTCGAAAGGACCGAATATTGTGCGTGGCGGGCAAAAGCCGAAGAAGATGACCAAACGTGAGAAACAGCGCGAGAAGCAGCAAGCGCGTGAGAAGGAACTCGCTCTCATTCGGCCGATGAAGATGCGTGAACGGGAGGTTCGCTTGGGCCGGAGCGGGGACGAGCAGGATGGCGGGATGTGTGGTTCGTGGGCACAGGTCTTTGCGGGCGAGGTTGAATACGTAACGAAGAGGGCGAAGTCTATTGAGAAGCGGAGGACGAGTGTAGGAAACATGGATAGACTAAGACCTGTCAATATGCCTCTGGAAGATTTTGACAAGAGGGATTTCTCGCAGCTGCAAATCGGACCTTCAGACGAGTAGCGCGAGGCTGTGGATAATCCGTGTTGTATATATTAGACCATGGCTGCCATTGTTTGTATCATGGGTATAGTTGGTTTGTGAGGCGGCTTGGTGGGAAGCGGAAATCCTAGGAAGGGTGGAGCGTGGAGCGGCGGATTTTTTGTCAATTGGGGGATTGTATTATATCATGTTTGTTATGGCGGTTCTAGGGGTTTCTGGCAAGCATATATACAAACCACTCTTGTCCTCTCCAGGTTCTCTTTGCCGTTAAACAATCAAAGTATTTAACTCAAAAAAACCTTTACCGGCTCTTATAATTTCTCCTGATCACTTGACGGTCACATTGGGAGTATTAGCTCACGCCGAATTGCCCTGTACGTGCCCAGAACCTATCCAAATACACAATACCTCACCTACACTCACTACCACTACCACCACCACGAAGGGTAAGGCGCTTGCCAAAATAGAAAGTCTACCCTTCGCTCTTTAGCTAGGGGGAATCAACCGTTACACCACAGCTTGGAAGGATCACACTCATTTCTTAATACAGCCCAAAACTTCTATAGAGAAGATCGCTTTTAAGGATGTAGAGTTTATGAGCGGTACTATCAAACGGATTCCTCATTTTTTTTAAGCGTGCCAGACCAAGGCGAATGCCTCTTTGGAACAGAATTTGGAAGCGAGTGATGAGCTGTGTCTCCTTAATTGGCTGGCTTTTGACCGACTAGACAAAAATCCATCCAAAGGCAGAACGTTTAGGCATTAAGCGGACGTAATCCGGAGCCACATATCATACTTTTGCTATAATGTGGATCTGAAGTTGCTCCGACCGACAGCTTCACTGATCCCTGTATTCTCTGGGTACAGTACTCCTGCTGAGCGGCATGTTGCTTAATATTGTGGGCCGAATGCATACGTGTGTGCGCCACGGATTCATTTCTACACTCCGATGATTTCCTTATGTTTTCTTCTATATATATAGTGTTTTGAATCCTCTCCTTTCCTCCTCCTTTCTCGCTCACTTTGACTTTTCTTCGGTTAAGAACGCTCGATAAAACTCGCCTCTTGTTTATTCGCACAGTACACAATTCTTAAGAAGATTCACGAAGGGAGCAGATATTGGGTTGAAGTTTAGGTGATTGTTATTGCTGGTAGAAAGAGAAAAGAGAGTTAAAGAGAGAAGAGGGAGAAGGATAAGAGAAAGGAAGCGATGTCTGGAGATAGGTTTATACAAAAGTGGCTGACATTACAAACAGTCACAAAGTGTCACTCGGGACAGCAGTAACGGGAAAGAGTATAGGGATTTCCAACGCCTCACTATTTTATCGCTGTACCGCCAGATACCACCTGTTCTCCGGAAATTGTCTCCTGACCATTTATCCTCCCTCCTGGCCACCCCCGAATAACATTCCAAACGGAAACCCCTCCCCCTCCACTGGCAGACGAAGCACAAGGAACCACTCTCATCTCCAATCCCCTTAATGCGAGTCATCATTTAGAGGGTCGGGAACACCCCATTAAGTAATACAACATCTTCCCCTCCGGAACGATGCCGACAGCACGAGATAAATAAATAAAAACCCAGCAACCTATGATTACTTTGATCACCCCCCTTCTCGGGCAGCGCACCGCAGTATCGAGAAGTTCCTGTTTTTTCACCCACAATACCGCAGTGCCCTCACTAGCCAAGTGATCGTAATATAATAACAAAGTATGAGCAGTAATAACCAGAGCCACCGGCTAGGGAGCCTTAGTCTGTCTATGGATGAGCTGGAATATAAGCGTGGGTGCTCGTCTTAGCAGGAAGTACCAGAGAACGCAGGGGTATATTTTGTATGAGCTCCTAGGCACGCACAGATATTTTACTATAATACCGTTTCTTTAACCCTTGTTCCCCCGGTATTATTTTCCCCGGCAAGAGTACGGTAATGTACAGTACATAATTAATTGGCTGATTACATCTCAGCCCGGCCGGATTTCCGACCAGGGGCTATGGCACAGTCAGCAATGCTTCTCGGTGCGAGCTTTTGTCTCGGATATCTTGAGTTTTCCGTATCGTGGGCTTGATTTACGGGCGGGGTTTTTGCTCTTTCGATGACTCGCTTTTTCTCCTTTTCCCCACAGGCTGGTGGGAAGTCTGTTCGGTGTTTTTCTGATAGTGGTCACTGAAAGGAAGATTGATAGTACTGGAGTTTGATTTGAATTAAGTTTTTAGGAGTTGGATGTTAGGTAGCAGTGGCCGGGGTAAATATAGTACTGTACAGTTCCGGTTGAGTAAGAAACTAAAGATAGAAATGAAGTTATTATTTTGCAGGGAAGGTGAAGCTATCTAGGAAGAAGAACAGGGACAGTGGCTCAGCCACTAAGGATCTATCTCCTTGGAACCTCACCCACATTACTCGATGTGGTTTGGGGGGTTGGAAGTATTTGCCAACCTCCCCCCCTCCTCACTATTATCACACCGCTGATAGATAGTTATTATAGGTATGATAGTATCAAATCTAGCCTCTATTATTCTCTTCTAAGATTTCTAATTTCTAATCTCTGCGGCAATCCCGCAGCTGCAGGGGGCAGATGCTATAGTACCGTGCGAGAAGGAAAAGAGAATAAAAGAAGGAGAGAATGGGCAATAATTGCATGAATGCCGCTCTTAGAGAGCTTTTTGAAAATAATGGTGAGCTACCGTAAAAACTGGAATAATTGAGAACGCCACTTTGACGTTGGACTTGCCTCTCCTAGTAAGGTCTATGTCTCAAGTGAGGGCTGAAGGAGGATCTCCTCGCTGTGTCCCCTCCCCCTAATCCAAAGCCGGGAATTCTGGACGTCTTAGCGCCATTCTCAATTATTTCGGTTTTTACGGTACTGGCACACCAGTATTGTGAGGTGGTTTGGTCAATTATGTGGCTGGTAGGAACAAACAACCACCCGAATCATGCCTACTATGCATTGAACTGTATTGCGCCCTACATAAAGTATGTATGTGAGAATGAGAGGGGGCCTTCTTTCTTTTTTCTTCTTCGTTGATTCGGCAGTAGTGTAATAATACCCTTCTTTCGGATACTTATCGCGAGATACAAGTCTAACCATTGGCTCTAATCGAGACTAGCTGTTGGAGCCACAGCGGCTGAAAGGGGTAGGAACAAGAAGACATCACTGACTCCCTTTACTGTATCGTGCAGGAGCAAAGTATATCGCCACCAAGTTAGTAAGATCTCGTTGTCTGCTTCCCTCCCGTTCATAAATACGAACATCAGATGATAGCACCAATTGGGTAACACCACTATAATGCTTGCGGTGTATTACTAAAGCTTGCCCCCGGGCATCATGCATGGTCCTAATTTCTTTAATTTCAACCAAGAGAACAACCCAAGAGCATCATACGGAACACGCTTTCTTTCTTCCCTCGTTATGAAAGTCTTCCGGGAGACTGGAGGATTCAAATCGTACCTAGGCAACAAACTGAAAGGTCTACCGTGTGAGAACGGAGGTTGGCCTCGGGACGGTACAGTACCAGTACAGCAGTAGGAACATGTTGATGATTAGAGTTATTACTCTGGCAGGGGACTTGCGCTGTATGACTAAGGTTCCCCGCAGGATGCTGGTGCCCGTTAGGCTACCAGATCCCTTCGCCCTTAAACAGATCTCCCAATTAGGGAGTAAATTGGCGCGACATTACTATGATAGCACGTCGGCGTTCCGGGCCCTTACCACCTTCTGAAGAAATAGCGAGGGGTCCGAAAGGCGGGTTTCTCATGGACACTTGACCCAGGAGACCCTACCTTTCATGTCATCATAATATTATCTCATGGTAAGATGGCGGAGCAACGGGTGGCACTGAAATTTGGAGTTCATGGAGAAGGATGCCCTTGTAGGTGTTTCATCAGGCACCAGGGAAGAACACAAGCACTGCCAGTCAGAAGTAGGGGTATTCGCTCATGGATTCGGGAAAGTTGGCGAACCCTAGTATCGGTAGTGGAGCCTCCACTCCGGCACTTTGACCAGGTAATTGAAGGCAAACCTTGCCTTGGCCTGCTCCTCACGTTTTATATCATAAACGTCCCGCAAGCGTGGGTGCATCTCTTGTTCAAATCCTGTAGATTTTGTATGTCTTTTTTTTTTTCGCTACCCCGCGTCCCGTTAGGGCGACTCGAGTGCTGTGCGGTACATGTATGCCCAATGGCCCCTCTGAAACCAGTTTGCGATACGATACTGCGGTACACGTTTACGGGGGCGGGTGGAGCCATTCCCCAACGACGGGATCTAAGCTAGTGTTTGTGCCACTTGTACTTGTATAAATAGTTATTATTCTAAGTGCGCTGTAGTGTCTGGAAGTGATCTTGCATAATTCATGGTTGTTTATCCTGCGAGATTTAGCGCTCTAGTGCATTAAAGGGAAAAAGTACCGGGTTCGGCAAGATTTAACTAATCAATAGAATACGCCTTGCACGAGTAGGTTAGGTGCTTTCTCCCCCCTTTCGCTATTTCCTATCATATTACGGTACCAGAACTCTTCAGCGAGTTTGGGGCAATCATGCCTAACTCTGCCCACTTGATCACGCCAGTATCATCCTGATAATATTATGACAACACGGTAACATTCCTAGATCGGAAAGCTACAGGCCCAGAGGCTGTTCCACACATACCCCGTATTTTTTTTTGCTGCAATGCTAGACTACCGTACTCCCTACTTCAACTTGGTAATGGATTTCAGTTGTTTAAAATGACCTCGAGATCCCGTCGCCCTTTCCAAGCTCACCTTACCTTATCAGTTTCTCTCTACTAGCCCTGACAATCTCTCACGGCTCTTAGTGGCTGTCTGACCTTACAACATCTAAGTAAGTCCCTCCCCTCCTGCCATAGCTCCCAGCATCTCCGGGTGCATTGCTACTTTCCACCTGCTGACGGAAATCTCAGCCAGATGAAGTTCTCGTCCATCCTCCTCAGCTCCCTTCTAGCCATCCCAAGTCTCGTCTCGGCATGGCTTCCAGAGGGCAAAATCCGCGGGGTCAATCTCGGCGGCCTCTTCGTGGTTGAGCCTTGGATGATGCAAGATGAATGGAACGCGATGGGCTGCGAGGGCCAACGCAGCGAATTTGATTGCGTGCTCAAGCTCGGCCAATCAGCAGCCAACGCCGCCTTCCAAGCTCATTGGAACCGCTGGATCACCCAAGCCGACATCACCGAGATCAAGAGTCTGAACCTTAACACCATCCGTATCCCACTGGGATACTGGATCTACGAAGACCTGGTGTTTGCCGACAGTGAGCACTTCCCCCAAGGCGCATTCCAGTACCTCGAGAGAGTTTGCAAATGGGCAAAGGACGCCGGGCTCTACATCATCATCGACCTGCACGGTGCACCAGGTGCCCAGCAGAAGAACCAGCCTTTCACCGGGCAGTATTCCCCCAACGCCGGCTTCTATGTCGACTGGCAATACGAGCGGGCATACAAGTGGCTCGAATGGATGACCAACATCATCCACACAAACGCCAACTTTGCCCAGGCCGGCACAATCCAGCTGGTGAACGAGCCCGTCCAGGATGGGAACACCCAGGGCAGCATGATCCAGCAATACTACCCGACCGCCTTCTCACGCATCCGAGCCGTCGAGAGCAGGCTCGGAGTCCCGGCGGCGAAGAGGCTACACATCCAGATGATGAACGAGAAGTGGGGATCCGGAAATCCCAACGCCAACATCCCCGACCTCACCAATGCCTTTTACGATGACCACCACTACGTCAAGTGGACTCCCGGCGTCACCGTGTCCCGGGACGGATATATGCGGCACTCGTGCACCGATTCCCGCAGCGGGAATCGGCCTGTCATCACGGGAGAGTGGAGTCTAAGTGTTGCTGATAGTGCGGAATGGAATTCGGAGTTCACGCTTGATAGGGCTGATGCCGTTGGCTGGTATAGGAAGTGGTGGGCCGCCCAATTCCTTAGCTATGAGAAGATCGATGGTTGGGTTTACTGGAACTGGAAGGTCAACTGGATCGGCGGAAGGAACGATTGGAGGTGGGGATATAAGCAGGGTGTTGAAGCTGGTGTCATCCCTAAAAATCCTCTTGATGCATATAGTTGGAATGCTTGCGCGGGATTTACTTAGATTTATTTAATATCATGATAGAAGGAGAAGAACAACGGATTAATGCCGAATTTCACAGGCGACTTTGACTCCCTTCCGCGATCTAAGTCGGCGGTGCTACCCTAAACCTAGTAGCAATTACAGAGCCAGGGATCTCAGAATAAACTGGCGTAATATGGAGTTTGTTTCTCCCCTGGGGTGGCCCTCTAAAGGGCTGATTGGACCCCCTACGGGCTGGATGTGACATTCTCCCAGGCTGTGGAATTCTCCCAGGCTGTTGGAAGATTCCCCCATAAGAACCCGGGCTCACGAGAGAGGATAGCCTAGCTAAGAAGCCCTTATAAGTATAAGCTTGAGCTCAAGACAATATTCAGAGGGGTTCTGGATCATGGACGTATGGCCATGTTGGTAAGGCACCCGCTCAGTGGCGCGCGCAACAGAGGAGCATTATAATACTGCAGTAGAGAGTCTATATAGTACCCAGAATTTGCGGTCACCCCCTCCCCAACCAGCGGAGGCAAATCAACTTTTTTAAAGTGAAAAAAATAAATAAAGATTCTTATGCATCCTTTGTCCTGCTACCCCACCGATCGCAGACCCTACCTCACAGGTATGAGTCCGCCAAAGGGTGAGAGGTTATCCTGTCAGTTTGTGGTAATGGGCGTGGCTGTGGGTGGGTGAGTGAGTGAGTGAGCGTGATCTCCAGAAACTTTGCGGGAGCACTGCCGGGAAGAGTATTGCGTTTCCGTAGATATCTAAGGTGTTCATGGTATTGGAGTTTAAGTTATTATTATCTTACAACCTACCGTGCCCGACTTTCATACCACCACAACCATCATGAGCACCGGCACTCGAGTGAATCAATTCCCCACAAAGCTAATCCTCAAACATAAGCTCCTCCGTCTCCCACGCCTCCTTCCTTCCTTCCTTCCTCCCTCCCCCCCTCCCTCACTCCGCCACCGGACAGCTTAAACTACGCTATGCTCCACCCTCACAACATTGATCCCTTAACTTATCTCCCTCAGCTGTCTGCAGTCTTGAACAAGAGGGCACGACGAAAGCCGACGGGGGACGAATAGTGGTGTATAATACTATTCTTCGGAGGGATTCAGGCGCTGCCGCTTGGACTGAGCAAACGTCTCCTCCTTTACCTATACCCCAGCCATCTGCATTAGCTTCTTGGCCCGGCGGGCTGCCCTTATACGCTCGGTGTCCAGTATGGAACTTGTGATAAAGTCCTCCAGTTCCTCTAAAGAAAATATTATATGATGCCCAGGGTCTTTGTCCTCGGGGATACTGTCCCCCAGAATATCCTGCATGGTGACTCCAAACTCCTCCGGGCCTCCCCCCTCCACCTCCAGTTGTGGGAGCAGTGTTGCCCCGTATGTTTGGACTATATCCTGGCCATCTTCACTTGCTCTATAAACATGCAGGGTCGCCCCTAAGTCGCTAACCAAGGGCTCCCTGAGGTTTCCTCTTCGATTGAGGTCCAATAGTCTATCAGCCAAATTGTTCTTGTCTGTTGCCTCATCGATACCGTCGATCACAGTTTCCTCCTCACTTGCACTCTCGCCTGGCTGAACCTCCTCCTCGTCCTCAGTCTCCTGTTCTGGAGCCTTCCGGGAATGCTTTATCATTTTTTCAGTAAATGAAACAACAATAACAACCCGGGTCTGGCCACCAGTATGGAGAAGCCAGAGCTGTGCGTCCTTCTTCAAATCCTCAAGCTCTTCACCCCAACCAGCCTCGCAGACTACACTAGGAAACTCTGCATCATTAGGCCAGACATATGCATCGGGAAGCATTTCAGAAGACCAGGTCCAATCACCCCGGAAACCGGCAAATGCTAAAAACAATTAGATTAATTAAAAGGACTACTTAAGGTGAGCAAAATAATCCAGTTACCAAGAAGTGCCTCTCACAAAAAAATTACGATTACCCCAGCAAATTTTCTGTAAGAGATACATCTTGGCAACCGGATTATTTTGCTCACCCCAAGTACCGTTATTTGTTCAATTACTTACTTGTGCCTGAGGCAACCCACACTAGCCCCTTAGTCTGAGACCTCCCAAGTTTTTCCAACAGAGATGTGATGACAGTCATATTAAAAAAGGATTGTAACGAGTCGTGGGTTAGCATGGGGTTGCATTGGATCACCAAACTTCCCCTGAGGAAGTTATATTCCAGTCGTACCTTCGTGCTCTCAACCACCTGCGGGTATCTCTCCTTCCATCCATGGAGATCTTTGGAAGTGACATTGGGGAAAATTATAGTACCCTCGTATTCGGCTTGTAACTTTAAGATCCTCTCATAGGAGAGGTCACTCAGACTTATTGGTGCTTTCATAGCGGTAAAAGTCAGTGGTTTAGTGAGGGAAGGTAGTAGGCTCTGATGGGGATCAGGAGCTAGAATGGTTGGTATAAGGATGCTTGGTTGGGGAGAGGAGGGTATCGCGGAGGTTTTTTGGAGGAGGATAGAGGTGACATTTTGGAAAGTGGTCGCTTTGTTGGAGATCTCCGGATACTGACATCAGCTCTTCTTACATCATATCATGATGACAGGCATACCCGCCTACCGTATTACCTGGTTTAACTGGAAATGGCACTAAGGCTCAGGGATCGACATGTGTCACAAAAAGAGGGGGTGGCGAGTTAAGCGAATATCAAGACAAAGGCGAGTGATAAGCTGTGAAGGCGGAGGCAGGCGGTGTATAGGAATGCTTTTTTGATCTTTCCGAAAGCTTTAAGTTCAAGTTCCCTAGCTTGACACTTACCTCTTGCGATGCTTAACAGGAGGCAAGAGCTGTGGTAGTTTACTGTGCTTGGCAATTCTCTTTTCAAACCCGATCAATATATTCTACTGCCACATCTGTAGGCTCATCCTCTACTGGCCCGGGCAACTCAGAATACAAAGCCGGAAGTTCCTCATCCCCCCCTAGTACCCCTTCCCTCCAGTCGCCAATCCGTAGAAGTGAAGAATCTATGCCCTTGATTGATAGCTCATCATCACAAGAGCCATCCATGGGAAGCGTAAGTGCTAGTTTACGAAATGTAGAAACAATCAGCTCCTTATAGGCTTGGCTGCTGGTAAAAGGTTCCCAGGCCTGGGCAACCACATGAGTAACAAGGATTCGCTGCTCTCCGATTGCTGAGGAATCTAATCGATTCAGTTCACGCAAATCAAGCTGGTGTCTCACTTCGTAGGCATCGAGTAGGTCGTCTAGGATATCCCCCAAAATACTCTTGAAGGACTTGTTTACCGAAACATCTAGTGGCTGCACTAGTCTAGTGCAGCCAGGAGGGATCATTGATGGGAGGATATCATTGACGCGTAAGGTGGATAAAACCTGATTGGTAGAGTAGAATTTGGCCACATCTAATGCAAGCAATCGTGGGCCAGGGGGAAGAACAGGTACAAGGGATTTCTGAATCCAATCCACTAACAAGCCAGCATTGGCATATCCAGAGTCGTTCCACTTAATCTCTACCCGGGAATCGTATCGCTTCATTTCCTCACCCCTCTTTTTTTGAAAGTGTTCCCCTCGCTGCCCCTCATATCTTTCTTTGCCCCTGAAGATTATCAAGGGCTGGATTATTGACCTCCTACTCCCAAAGATGGCTAGCAAAAGCGTGGCTTGTCGCTTATCCCAGCCACTATGGCTGGCTTTCACCTGGACAGAGTGGCTCCCCTTATCGGCGTATGTCTGGCCATCCAGATATTCGAATGGGAGAGGCGTTTCATCAATATTGCAAATACTATCAAGTAAGTACCGGCCTACTACCTTTTCCTCATCCCCAGTCCCACTTCGAACTTGTGAATTCCTTCTATTGAACCGCAACCAGGAGAGGATACCTTGTAGGTAGTCTTCCGGAATTCTTTGCGATTTATTTGTTGTAAATCGAAGGGTAATTAAATGTCAGGATAGGAAACCAGCAAGCCAGCCATTGGAGAAAGGGAATTCGGAAGGGTCTTTTTCCGGATAGCAGTCGGCAAATGCTTTATATGCTTCCGGGCAAAGCCACCCTCTGCGCACAGCCTTTCGATCATCCCTCCTCTTACGATACTTGTCATAGAGATTTGACTTCAGTTCTGGCCATCGACAAGACTTCACCCCAGATCTGTTTCTTCTCTCCCCCTTCCTCCCACTAACTATCTGATCCTGACTAGCTCTCCAGTTATGAAGAGTCGTCACTGGTACCAGATATCGCTCTGATACCTCCTTCAGCAATGGCGCTCGCAAGACTCCAGGCTCTCTCTCCGCTTCCCCCTGAGGTATCTGGTGATGAAGCAGCCAGCAAAGCACCTCTATTTTAAACTCGTGGGAGTAGGTGCGCTGTATGCGCCTCCTAACTCCTGCGAAATCTGCTCCAGTCCGGTCCGCAATCGGTTTTGCTTTTGGTCCAGGCTTCGGGGTGATAGCCAGATGGGGTCTGTATAGTCTTGCGCTTAAAGAATGCGCTACTGGCTCCTAGGGGAGTGGTGCGAGAGGGACTCGTACCACCTCTCTTGTGTCTCTGGAAATGGGAATCAGTAGGCCCCAGGTTTCGGATATCCACTGCGGCAATGGATTTAGAAGCGATTGAAGATCCATTTTGCTGAAGTCAATTTCTCTTCTGCTACCGCCTTTCTGATACAAAGGTCAGGCCAATGTATTCTTAAATTCTCCCTTGACTAGCACAGGCAGAATCTAATAATTCATTAGTTTAACCTTATCAATCATCTCTCAGAAGTCATTCCACTTAGCTCATAACTGGTTCCCAGTCATTTTCTTTATTTTTTTCTTTTTTATATTGATATTTCTTGACTGAATCACCTTTTATGAATCAGTCGAGGTTGAATCAGTCGAAGTTGAAGTAATCAGTCGAGGTTGAAGTAATCAGTTGTGGTTGAAGTAAATGTGAGTAATGTGAGGTTGTGGCTTGGGCTACCCTGTCGAACCTCGCTTCAATTTCCTCCTTTTACCTTAGACTCATTTCCAGTTAAACCAGATAATACGGTATTGAAACTAGCTGTAACAATCCTACTCTAGTGAAGTTTAGTTATGCAACAGGTAACGAATCGTGAGAGTATTCTTCTTTCCGAGATTACTTATAATCTCTTCTTTCTTTCTTAGACTATCTTATAGTCTTCGTATCTCACACCAATGTCTTATTAGGGAGAGGTGACGAGGGAACTTCTTTCTATCGTAATCTCTCCTCTCATGAGAGAGATGTGATACTGTCCTTGTACTAACAAGGTCATAGTTGCTCTGACACTTTAAGAGCTAGATTGATTGCATATAAGGGAGAGGTAAAGGTAAAGGTAATGGTAAAGTTATATTGTAAGAAAGTACTTAGATGGTAGCGTGAAGAGCTCTAACTACTGTGACCAAGTCTTCTCTTTATATAGACTCTTCACGCCAACAACCCTAACCCTGGTGACTCATAACTCGAGTCACACGGTCCTATGACTCATAGTGAGTCATGCCCGAAATCCATCAGATGACTCCTTACGAGTCACTGCGCAATATGCCATAAACCAATCATAAAACATAAAACATATCAGGTGCGCAAAGCGCGTCACCTGTGTGGGACTCGTGACTCATAATGTGAGTCACGCGCAAAAGTCATTACATCATTATGACTCACAATCGTGAGTCATAGAAACATCAACCAATCATAATATAACGATGACACGCAAGTGCGAGTCATGTGAGAACTATGAGTCAACTGACTGCATAGCGTGAAACATCAACATACCTTATGACTAATAACTATTAGTCATGTGAAACCTGCCTTGCTTAGTCACGATTTGTGACACTGGCCCTGATAAACCTCAAGTGCTACATATTTAAGTGCGCCCATTCAGGAATGCTTAGCCTATTCCGCTGAAATGCAAAAGTATCGCGTTCTGTCTCACTCGGAATCTCTGCTGATTTCCTAGTTCCTCTATTCTTGCATTTATCTGGTGACTAATTAGTGCACCTGCTATCGCTGCCCCTCTATTTTAGTCTTTTCCAATCTAATAGTTGATGATCTACCAAGTTCAACTCCAATATGCAATACAACAGAGAGTGTAGGTTCACTATGGGTGTTGTAATTTCTTTTCCAGGTCTCTATCTGTAACAGGTTTGCTCCTGTCTAACGAAAAGGTACAATAGAGAGCTAGCGGTTGACCGGCAAGCGCTAGGTCTAAGGGAGTCTTCTGAGGGCTCGAGGATAAAGAGGGATAATAGTTAAAGGACAAGTGGAACTCTGAGATCGCCGTTCAACCAAGTATATTCTTAAATCAAGAGTCTGCTGAAGTCTGCCGTTCTCCTGCTATCCAGGAGATGAGTTTAAATACAAGAGTTCTCCCAGAGCGATAGTAATCAGATATCCTGCAACCACGATCATTACCGGGCAGTGCACCTTCCCCTGCATGTCCTGTGATCCCACATGAAACCTAAGAGTCATAATACTGCCTCAATGCTATCGTCAGCTTACATGACCGTTCCTTCACTTGTGTTCCTAAATAAAACAATAAACATGCAAGACTAAACTTAACACAAGCTACCGGGCCCTAACATAGCTCCGGGGCTGTAAAACAATCAAACTAATCAAAGTAAGCAAAGTAATCAAACTAAACATAGGAAATCCTGCACTCCGCTCCTGTATACAGTTACCGGAACATGTATACATGTTACAAAGGGGAGGAAAATTGAACGTTCTGGGCTTTTGGAAGAGGATTACCTATGAGATTCCCCATACCTGGGAATGTCCAAGCTAGAGCTTTCCACTCGTCATCCCAACAACCATCGCTGGTAGTAATAGCGCCCGCAGCCGGGCGCCTAGTCTGGCTTGCAGAAGATGGTATTAATATGGATAGGCATGTTAGGGAGGGGCACTACTGGAGGTTAGTCCCTTGAGTTTCCGTAGCGCTTGACCCAGACGCAGATCTTAAGAATTCAGCATACCTCATGCAAGCCCACCTAAACCACCTGCGAAACATGTTCTGTAGGAACAATTACACTGGGAAGATAACCGGAGGGTGTAAACTCCTCGGTCAAGGCATAGCGGATCAAACATCGACCCAATTCTAACTATCTTACTTCAGGTACTTGTGCAAACACCCAGCCCCCGTGCACCTCCGTTTCAACCTCCAGTTTCTCATTGAAACCAACCAGATAAAGCCCTAAAAGAGCCCTCTCACTGAGGTCATATCCTTCCTATAAGCCCTTCTGTCACCCGTCCTAGCAGAGCTCTGCTACATGTGCATTAGTGCGATCACCGACTCACCACAACATCGCTCCTATAAACCTCCAGCCTTAGAAGCTGCAACCCTGCATCAGCCCTAATGCAAGACCTAGCAGAGCACTTCGACCCAGCCTTATCACTATCGCAGCACATCCCGCAGTTCCAATTCTGTAAGCTTCGCGCACTCGCCCACAATTCCATTACGGGGGTACTCCTTGCCGCGAACACCGTCTGTTCGACGAAGCGTGTAGAAGCAGGCAAAGGAGCCGATGGTGCCATCAAGAATCTCGGCATCCGCATCGGAACCTATGTCCTCGACCTTCAACTAGTAAAGATAGAGTGCGAGAGCATTGCGCAGAAATGCCACTCCTACGCCATCCTCGAGTACATCGAACAGTCCATGGCAGCGTATGTCGCCGCGGACCACTGGACCGCACTGTGGAATCACTGGGAGAACTTTAAGTACATGTCTGTCAGGTGGGATCAGGGGTTCTATGAGTGGCTCATAAGGTTGGTGTTCTTAGGCGCGATGGAGGAGGGGTAGTTAATGAGTGGAGATGTTCTGCTGCTGACCGTGGAAAATGGGAAGTTTAGAGTTATTCAGGCCATTTTCAGTCATGTGACAGGCCATTATTAACATTACAGCAGTCTCACAAAAGCAGTAAAATGCTGCCGCCTAGAAATCCATCTTGTAACCAAAAGTAGGGAGAAGGGGAAAACCAGTTCTCTGAGAATTTAACTGCTCATAGGGGTACAGGAGTTACTTCGCCTCAAGTTCAATCACTAGAGAGAACTTAAAATGTTCTTCTTTAAAATCAGCAGCACTTAGTATAGAAAATGCCTGCACTCAGCCCGAAAAAACCCCCTTCAATTTGCCCCCTCGAAAAGTTTCCGAAGCAGGCCAACATCCCCACATCTCTAGTCATAGACAACGCCGTATCAAAGAACCTATCCGCCGTTGCAAGCTACCAAAGTGGTGACATGAGAGAAGAGGACTATCTAGACAAGGACATCCTCGAACGCCGCAAACGGGAGCTAGAGAATAAAGAATAAGAATAGCACCCAACCCCCACATCCCCCCAACTCCTTAGCCCCACGCCCCCCAACCCCATCTAACCAATCCCATTCCGAAAGAGGTGCTTTTTGATAGCTGGAATCCCATAGTTGTTAGGGTATGATAGTTAGTTTGGGGTACGACCGGTTTAGGGTCGTGACTGCCACTTGGGGGTTTTTCCCGTTGTGTGGGTTTTTCCTGTTTTGTGTGTTT
>Ga0307509_10002377_pt1 | contig 30614 bp, 17 predicted proteins | sample 10_EM_MG_FD_202245 | JGI IMG/M metagenome (GOLD analysis project Ga0307509, IMG submission 202245) | Populus trichocarpa ectomycorrhiza microbial communities from riparian zone in the Pacific Northwest, United States - 10_EM | ecosystem: Host-associated > Plants > Roots > Unclassified | place...
ACAAGTATTGGAATGAGAAGACGTTCCACTTTCTAGATTGTGCAATGGCGACCGAACTGATGAGTACTGCTTTACTCTTCGAATTTCGTTTTGTTTCGCTTCGGACGAGTTGTTTCGTTGTTCTGCACCTTTGTTGGCTAATTTCTAGGTTACTTTTAGTAGTTATGAATCGAGTGATAAGGGAAATAGGAAAATACCCGATCACGTCAACTATCTTCGAGTATCTTGAGATATCTTTAGGTATCTTCCGGTATCTGCAGGCATCTTCGGATATCTGTAGGCATCTTCAGATATCTGCAGGCATCTTCAGTTATCTGCCGGTATCTTCAGATGTGAGCCACACATTAATAAAATATTGACTAGTCATATGGAATTTACCGAAAGCCTGACGGCACGGCCAGGCACCCACGAAGCGTGCAGGCTTCTCCAAAGCCTGGCCTACAAAGCCCAGGTCTGTCTCATCCTGACCTGGCCTGGCCGGACTGAAAGCCTGCCGGCTATCTGTGGGCCGACTTGGCCGCTTTGCGAACACTGGATACGCAAAGCTCTCCTGGATCCATGAGGTGGGACTCGATGAGTACGCCCTTGCAGCAGACACCCTTCTAGAGGTCGCGAAAAAGCAAGAGCAAGACCAATGGGACAAGAAGGTTGAGCCATCGATCGGAAAACTAGCCAAAATCGCAGCAAGGGGATATCTGGACGAACAAAGTGTGTGCAACATAGACTCTGAATTGGAACTGGTAGATATACAAAACCGTGTCTACGAAGCAGTCAAAGTCATCAGGAAGACCTCCATCCACACAGAAGGCACAGAACAGATTGGCCTAGATAATTACACAAGCCACACACTAGCAAGCAAGAAGTGCGCCGGCTGTCGCGAGCTCAGGAAAAGCCTCTTTGCCCAGGCCGTGGAGGGGAAGGTGATGGGCGTGGAGGAACTTGCGGACCTGCTTATACCAGAGCTACTTTCTCCTTACTATTTACTACTGATACCGCTTTAGAAATTGCAACAAATCTTGCAAAAGTTACCGAGAATGAGGATATTCATCACCGGAAGACCTAACATTCAGGCTGAGATCAGAAAGCGTCTTGCCAAACAAGTGAAAAGTGTATCTCCAGGTACCGGCAAGGATCATATCATCGAATACCTTCATGTTAGAATGAGGATGAAACACCGGATGCAATGGACCAGAGCCTAGAGGCGAATATTGTGGAGAAGATTCTGGAAAACATGTCGGAAATGTAGGTATGGGCAATGCTATTAGGAACCCCACGACAATCCACTAACGACTATAAATCTAAGATTCCACAGGTTTCCTTAGGTATCGATGCAATTTTATACAATTGAAAAGAGAAGAGGTCAACCCTGATAAGCCAGATAATTGGGGCCGAACACCACCCTTGGATGCAGCTAGGGGTGGGCATGAGGGAGTAGTGTAAATTCTGCTCGGACGGGAAGAGGTCGACCCTGACAAACCAGAGAATCGTAGTCGAAAACCCTTTCTGCATGCCGTTAGGCAAAGACATAAGGAAGTAGTGAAAATATTGCTTGGACGGGAAGAGATCACACCTGTATTTTACACATTCAATGGTAACCCACAAAGTTTGCTTCTCTCAAGCATTAGAGATGAATATAATGGTGGAGATATCAAATTTGCTGCATGTTCTAATAGCACCTTCATTACCTATTATACTTGCAACATTGACTCCAAGCTTGACCGGTCGGTCGAGGGACCGCTAGTATATTAGTATGATATCATACCATAGGATAAATAAAATCCATCCAATGGGTGCCATACCCCTGGTGAGAATAAAAACCCGAAGATACTCCCAAGGCGCTGGCGGGCCAGGGAGAAATTATCGAGGGCCCGAAGTCAAAGACCAGTTTTCAGCGCCCCCAGGAGCTGTTCTGGTCACTGCTATGGAGACGACAGCAGCGTTCGGCACGTAATCATCAGCAAAAAAAACCCCTTTTGTAAATTTCCCGAAACGCGTATCCAGGATCTGCTTCCACTCAGGCTCATGAGCTTTCCTATTATATCATACCCAGATCACAAAGTAGGGTCTACAGGGTGCTATTCCTACGGATTCTTGTATCATACTGTACAAGGTAAAATCGCAGTAATTACCCACTGGCAGATGTTGAAAAGTCCCATCTCACTGTGCCTCCTTCCACAAAACCGAAAGGATATGATAGTTCATAAATTACACACTACTTAGTAGGCAGAGCATGATCGGGGAAACCGGTTTGGCTATTTTTCCTACATAAGTGCTTAGCAGAACACAGTTTGAGATGGCGAGCAGCTCAGATGATAGATGACCAAACAGCACGGTAGTCACAATACTCAGATTTCCAAGCCTTTTCGAGGGGCGGTTGGCTTCCTCGCCAAAACCACTTTCTTGCTTGTTTTTTTTTGGTTATAGCTTCGTTCTCGAGTATCCGGGTTCTAACCCCACGGGTGTAATTATGACACTAGGCTCTGCCCTATAATCATTAAATATCACTCGCTATATGCAAGAGTCTGAAGAGTTGAGTTTACTATCATAGCATCCAATACAATACGATGAGGTATCGGAGAGCAGCATGTCTTAAAGGTGGTACCAGCGAGTACCTAGATAAGTTGAAGCTTTTAAAATATGTTACAGCTTGGGAAGACGAGATAGGGGCTTCGGGGTAGCGGTTACAAGAAGCACCTCAGGCAGCGCCAGTTTACTCACGGGGCCCAGGGGAAGATAGTCCCTGCCGGATCTCAGAGCGGAGCAAGCATGTAGCTTATGAACCCGACCAGTGACTAAAAAGTAAGCAACGGCTCGACACTTCATTACCGACGCTTGACCCCAAAACTGTTAAACAGTCCACCAGCGTTGTTATGCTAGACAGGGCAAAACCCCTAACTAGGTTATAAGATATTATCAACTAGAGGGGATCAGCTCCTCCCCGTTACCTAACTATAGGTTACCCGGTACTAAGGTAGAAGATGAATAATTCACGACTTGCAGTGTGAGAACCCCCCCCCCTCGGAAGCCGGTTGAGTATTACGAGAAATCAGTCTGATGAACATGCAGACAATATCGGTACGATACTACGATACAGCTCTCCGATTCCCTCCAGACGGGTAATCATTCAAGGCGGGACAAGTCCATAAAAAGCGCCTGATCTTACAACTAAGGCAAACACGTTTTTTCATTCCAAAAACGGAGTGTTATTAAAAATATCATACAATACTGTTTTATCATACTTCATTTTTTCCTTTCTTTCAAAAACCTCCAGAACGATACAGCCGCCAACCATCCTTCCATCGCGCCGTCCGTTTGTTTTTCTTTTCCTTCTGTCTCTGCAATGTGGTGGATGCATACAGTACACTTGTCATATTATATCATAATTAATCCCAATCTTATGTAGCGGTGTCGTACTAGGTAAATATTTTTGGGTTCTAGATTGTCACTACAGCCAGCTGCAGAAAAAGAAAAAAAGGTAAACATCGAAAGATCATCTGAGGTTTTGATTGGAGGGTTTAGGTGCTCGGGCCAATTGATCGACCGTGTTTTAGATCATTCATTTCCACATCCGATTTTCTTTCTTTTATTATATCGCAGGATGTGTATAGGACATCTCATTGGCTCCGTAAGTTTACCTGAGGTCATGACGAAGCATCCGCCAAACCCACACTCTCTAGTTAGGGCTGAGACGGAGGGCTAGGGTAACTTATTTGGCCGAGAATGGCAGATTAAATTGCAGCAGATCACTCGAGAATGAGGAGTTTCATCATGGGTAGGGGCCGAGGCAAGAATGGGACTCGTAGTAAGAGTAGATTAAAGATCATTTGCCCAGGCTACCATATCGACTGTTACAGGAGTTTGTTGATTTGTGCTTCATAAGTGGACAATCAGGTTGATGCATTAGAAAAGGGAGATTTGTTCTCTGGAGGAGGCTCAAGCTCAACTACCGGGCCGAACCACAGGTACAGTACGCGATATCTACCGTATTTCTCTGCCAGCGCCAGTCTCCTCATCATACTCGGGTATGGACGTGGGTGACCGGACAGACAGGGATTAGAAATTGTATGTATTAGCATAGATTTCCTAACCCCTGTCTGTCCGGTCACCCACGTCTATACCCGAGTAAAAGTCCGAGACACATCATTTTAGCCAATTATTTGCCCCGCCTGCTGTACTAGTACTAGTACTGGTGCCGGTAGTACCAGTACCGTAGCCCTCACATGCCTCTTCAGAAATGTATCCTTTTTCGCGACAGGCGGGCATCCAATACTTCCCCAAGTCAACCTTCCATCACCTATTCCTGTGCCCACTGCCGCCCACTTGAAAGCTCTGAGGACCCAATCTTTTATTTACCTATACTCCCACTTCCCCAAATCTCATCTCTAACGTACAGGTATCTCAAACCCCCGTTACTCGAGTACCTGCGCACCAATCTACATTCTGGAGCGCATACCCGGGATACCCCCTTCCAGAAGAGATCGAAATAAGCACCAAGCAGAACAGTCCTTCGGTGGCACCAATCAAAACCTAAAACATCTTCAGCTGGGGAAAGTCAAGCCCTGTTTTTACTTTTCTTTTCTTGCTTTTCTTTTCCAGAAGGCAAAACACGCCCCCTTTTCTCGGCATTGCCGATCAGCATCAATCAAACCACGATCGAATCATCCAGCCAATAGCTACATCTTAAAGCTTGATAATTCCCCGAATGACAGCGCTCGCCCCGCTACCCGTCAACCGTTGGAAGTGCTGAATGGGAGGCGGGAATCCCTTTTTAGAAAGGGGTCATGTAACCGAGGCGTTGAGGGCGGTGGTTAGGCTGCCATGGCAATTGATCCCGACTCGTCTGATCTGGTTGTTTGTTCGCTTCTTTCCTGTCACAGGCCCCCCAGGGCCCAAGGCAGCTGGGAATATGGTACCGGGAGGCAGAACATCGAGAAAAGCACTGCACGACACTAGCAGTAGCAATTTACCCCGTAATACCGGTAGTACGAATAGAGAGTGCCAATCGTAAACAAACGCATACAGCGCCAACAACAACATCAACAGTAAACGCCACGGAAAAGCAACCACCACCCGGGGGGCCCTTTAGCGATGGAGCCTCACGGCCGTCGCAAGAGCAAAGCCGTGCTCACCCACACTCCCACTTGCGATCGCTTGGGAGTTCATGGTGCGATGGGATTGCATCAACCCGAGATGAAATGAGCAGATCAATGAATTACAGTATTGAAAATGGCGTAAATCGGAATGAGGGGGGAGAGAAGGCGTAGGCTCGTGCATCAAAGGGAGACTGGGGAAATTGATTACCGAAATTAACCGATACAGGCGGGGAGGGAAAGGAGAAACTGCGGTCGTGAGGGCGCGGGGGCGGTGATGCGGCGGGGGGTGGCTGGTTAATAGAGATCTTCCGTGTGGCTGTGGCGTCGCATCACGTGGTCACTGGAGGTGACGGAGTATTGAGTTCTTTGCTGGCCGGGGTGGACTATTGATGGTCTCTCGTTACTTTACCCATAGATAGATAAAACCGTAGTATGGCATGGAGGTATAATAGTAGGTAGTTCTGTTGCTGCAAGTATCATTGTCACCATAGGTTTTCGTCATCGGACCCCCAAAACAAGAAAAGCGATGGAGGAAGCGAAAACTGAGCTCCTGGCAATCCATTGCTAGGCCTCTATTCTGATACCGGTAGCGTAGGAATAGAGCCTTAAAAAGTGACGTTGTCAAAGGCTCTTTTTATGCTTGGGCCCTATTAGGTTACGTATCCATCAGAGTGAGGGACGGACGGGCACCGGAGCTATAAGATGCTGACTTCGAACCTTCGGCGTCACCACTACCGTATGAACTCCTTTTTGTGTATCATACGATATCTTGATAAAGGGTTCTTCCTGAGAAAACACCCTCTACACTCCGATGATCTCCTACGTCCCACTATTTCTCGCGAGGATTGCCCTTGACTCTATTGGTGCTCACTCCCAACCCTACGAAAGTTTTCTACGACCCGATCGGCTCGGCCCGGTATGTTTCCCTTGTGAAAACCAACCCATCGAAAGGATAAATCATTCCACTAACGGTCGTCAGCACCAATCAAAGTAATACTCGAACCCTGCCGCATGAGAATTCTTCGGAGACATGATCTACAAAGCAATTCATCCAGAGTCCTAATCATCGAGATAGGAGGACGGACTGGAACTGGTGGACGCTAATGTAGTATTCTACCCTAAGTTGGCTTGTCATGGGTTTAGTAGGAAAATCCCGCTATCCCAAGCTTGCCAACCTCTGCCCCCGGGCAATCTTACAATCCGGGTGAGAAGCTTCGGGCCCCCGGGTATCCAGCACCGTGTCGGTCGGATCCTTTGACCTTTACTTCTAGAACCGGGTATATATATTGAAGGTGTCTCGCAAGAATTTCCTCGATTCTCAGAGGCGGTAAGTGGGTTCTCCGCTGGTGGTTCAGCTCCGCTAGCCAGGAAGCACGAGGATCGATGGGGTATGGTAGGCTTGGAACGAGGCGTGGACATGATGGTGACGCGGCAGGCCGTATCCTCAGGGATGGGATTCAAATACAAGTCTGGTTTTGGGCTGGATTGTTTGACTCTAGTTGACTTTCGGTGATTGGAAATATGGATTCATGGAGAACACGGGTTGCTAGCCAGCGGATAGACCTCAAAGACGAACTCTGCTGACGATGGTCCATACTGTTCGCATGCTAATGCGCATCATTTTAGCAAACCTCCACCTGTTTTAGGCGAGAAACAGTCCCATACTGCCGAGGAACGGGTATGCAATACGACCTTATCAACCGGACGGAAATCCCCCCGCTAAACACCTCACGCCCTCTTTTCACACCAAGCCCGCACTCCGCAATCGGTCTCCGCACCGCGCGATAACCGCATCCCTGCTGAAACAGCGATTCAAAACAGGACAGCACAGGCCAACAGGGATTATGCAATAATCCCTGTTTTTCATCACCGCACCCCTAGAACAGTTGGTCCGCCAATTACATGAGATAACCGAGGAGCCCCTTTCACGAAATCACGGTCATGGATCTGTCCAATCCCAGGCACCGGCTCCTCCCCGCAGCCATAGCTCTGCTACGGCTTATAATTGTAATAGGCAAGAGGAACCCAAAATATATGGCAAAAATCCGAGCGTATCTGAGGGCCCGCGCAAATTCATGCCCCCGGCTCTCGGATGCCTCTTGCCTGCTGTGAGCGGAGCAGTTGGCTGTCGACATTTTAGATGAAAAAAAAGAGCCTGGGAGAACATCGAGTGATGTCCAATGAATTATTATGTTTCCTTTTGTTTCCATATCTCCCAATCACTATACAACATGCCAGGTGGGAGCCGTCATGCATGAACAAAAAAAAAAGCAAAAAACAAATACGAAGCATCTAAAAAAAGAAAGAAAAGAAAAATAGATCATCCCTGTGCCTTAATCGGGACTTTAACGCCCAACGAGCTCAACGGTCCAGACAGCCACGGAATATTCACACCGTTGATATCGGTACCGTTGCCACGGACATCCAATACGACGGGGCTGCCGCTGCTCAGAGCTGCGGCGAGGGGGAGGACGGCGGCAGTTTTAACCCTTGAGCGGAAATCGTATGTATGGTTGCCTGGGCGAATGCGAAGACCGGAAATCGTACCATTTCCGAGTTCTTGTCCGTTAAGCAACATGTTGATGTGGACATCACCCTAATAATAGATTAATGCTGTGAATTAGGGAAGACAGAAGAAAAGTAAAAATTACCATTTGGATTTCAAAGACGGTGGGATTGGGAATCAAGACTTTGCCGGCAAGATTGGAGCCGTCGGCTTGCTGGCTCTGATTTAGGAGTCTATATTCTTCGATTTCCATTCCCTTGAGTTGATTGAAACCTGAAGCGCGTTAGGTTATTTACGGCTTAGACTTATGGAAAATAGTTTGTGGATTACCCTTGGTAGTGATGACCTCGTTGTAGTTCACTTTCGTATGCAGCTTGCCTGCCCACAGGGTTGTTCGTCCACGGATGGCTACCCTCAAGGTTTCGCTACCCAATAATAATGCAGAGAATTCCGTTAACGAGGAGACGGAAGTGATCTTGGTAGTAACGTTGGTGACGATGACAGGGACGGAATCTCCTCCCCTGATGCTGGGAAGTTGAAGGGACATGAATGGTTGGATAGGCTTATGGCTTTCCAAGAAAAAAACGACTTCCATTGGTTCAAGGCGGGCGTGGGCAGCAATGCCCCCAGCGCCGGTGACAGTGCTGTTGAGAGACAGCAATAGGGAAGTCGGTGATGGTTCAAGAATTGTGAAGGAATGTAAGTTCAAGACAGTCTCGTTGATTTCTTTCTGGCCGACGGCAGGGAGAATAGCGTATACACTGCGCTTCTGGATCAGACATCATCCAAAATCATCAATGAGTATAATGGAATACTAACACAATGATCATGATGACCAGTACGAACAAACAAAATGCACTCAACCAAACCCACCAAAAGCGACGACAATGTCGCCCGGCCTTGCCCTGTTGTTTGGGACCGTTTTCGACATACTCCGTCGCTTCCTCGCCCTTTGCTGTCGAGGAAGCCATCGTGAATTATCGTAATCGTCAAAAAAATCCGTTAAAAGGAAAAAACCACCAAACAAAAAGCCTCAGAACCACGAAATCAACAAAAAAGCGAAGGGAGGGGAAAGGCAATATTTTATTTAAATGGCGATCGGCTTGGTCAGGGTAGGGGGAGTGGGGGGGGGGGGTGGGAAAGGCTGGTTTAACTAATTTCCGATTTCCAATTTTTTTCACGCCTCCACCTCAAACCCACTACTTACCACCCATCAATGCCGCCCAAGGGCACCTCGTACAAGACTTGCAGAAATTCTAGACAGGGTATCATACTTGGACAACAAAACAAAATTTCCCTACTCCAAACTCCTGCTCCCACTGCATTCCTCCTTCTCACCTTCCGCACCACGGTTGCCATCACCCACAGCCAATCCATCAATCCATCCAGGGTACACACCCCACCTATCCCAACCCCTCGGTTCTATGCGGAGGACTTGCCGTTTTCGTAACCAAAACCCACAATTTTTTGCATTCGGCATCACATGTATCATACTATGATAGTACCGGTATGATATGAGTACGGTACAAGTACCGCAAAATCTCGCGAAATCCACTATCAGATTATCAGCGGGAATTAGCTCGCCAGCCGAGGATAGGTTTAGATTGACGGGTTAGCGGAATTGCGAATGCAATACCAGTTAATGAGATTCAACACTCTCTGAGGGCTGATCTTATGCTATGTTGGGAAAACGGTAACTTTCATGAAGTTTTACGGCACATTACACTGCTCTAGGAGAATCAATATGAGGCTTTGGCTGCTGCGTTGTCACTCGCTCACCCACCCCTTCAGCATTTGGGGGGAGAAAATTCAAAAATCGAAAATTGGGGAAAAAGGGTTTTTGGGAAAGAGTCGCATGACCATTGGTCACTAGCTATGGTGGTTGTATTATATTACTTTACAGCAGCAGCACTAGTACTACCTGGCAAGGCCACCCAGCGAGGAATGCAGCACCTGCAAAGAATACCGAACAGAATACGGTACCGGTAACTTAGTTGGGGACCTTTGCGACTCCTTTTCCTGATCGTGGCGAATTAGACTTACGAAAGTTAAGCTCATGACCCTCACCTCCATCTCCTCCCATAGCCTTCGTTCGACTCTGTCCGTTTTATTTGTGGCGAGTTTTTAATTCCCTTCCCCCCTTTTATCCTTTCCAGATCTGCCTCGCCGGCTGTATTTACTGCTTGCTGATACGGTACTTTACGGATAACCCACCGTTAGTTACGGTGCCGGTGGCGAGAAAACCGACCTTGGGCTACCGTAATGGATCGAGGAAGGCTTGGCAGAAAGGACCCCGTGCGTGTGAATTGGTACGGTCCGTAGCCGGACCACTTTTAGCCAAGAAAATATCGTCCTTCAACAGTTACGGTAAAGGAAGGATCTTCAACCACAGCTCCTATCAGATCAGAATTATGGCTCTATTAGGCGATAGGGATGACCCCTCTATATATTAATAGAAAGAGAGAAACAGGTATATCTCAAATTTCCATGGAGCCTTGGGCTTTAGAAGTAGAGTACCTGCAGGGCAAAATTTTGGCAGGAGCAGGGCAATGTCCGGGGAGACATGTTAATCTCTGTTGATATCTTGACAGCGTGGGTTAATTGCTATTTTGCCAAGATATTAACCTGGTTCGCCTAATCTGACTAAGCTGCAAGGGTGAGAATCGGTTGACCGGAACCTACAGGGATACATTTAGCTAGTTGACCTTGAATGAAATGCTCCGTATCATAACATTCTTAGCAGACCCCGTAGAAAGTGTCCGTTTTGCTACGGGTACGGGAGCCCGTCACTAGGATGCCCAACGGGGTCGGACAGCTGGTTGAGGGTTGCTTTGCGCTGTAAATTCGATGTTGGCATAGTTGCCCAATGACTTGATCGTTGGAGGCCGGTATAGACTATCATAACACTTTTTTCTCAGCCTGGTGCACCTTTTGAACCGCTTGAACCATAGTCCTTGTATTTACTAGTAAGTATGGAGAATATCAGGCCAACGTAGGATGTCAGGTATAAATTCAAAAAGGTAGGGAAGCTTTGGATAGCAAGCGATTGGTTTAGTGGGGATGTTACGTGATGCCCCTCACTAAGCAGGAGCAATCGGACTGAGTGATTGTCCATGCACCGTACGCGAGAATAATATTGCCCGCACTTGTATCAGATCTGCAGATTTTTTTTAAAACAAGACTGTTTATATAAGAAGACCGAATGGAGACTAAAGGAGGAGGAGGAATCAAGGCTTTTAGGATACTAGTAAGTTAGTTCCCCCTCGTGATGCAGATGAATATATTGAACTGCATACAATACTTGCGGTTTCGTCATCTGGTGCACAGTACTGTACAGTGCCACCCAGATATCATACCAAACTTACTGCACTGTACCACACTCCTTCAGCCCCAGATTCCCGGTATGATATTCACCAGACAGGCAGGACGGGGAATTTTCCAGCTCAAACGAACGCAACTTTTTCTGTCTCCCAACCTGATCCTACCGGTCTTTTTTCTTTTTTCTTTTTTCGGACGTTTTTGACATCCCGCTACAACTGCATGATACGGTACACGGCTTACCGGCACGGTACCGGTGTAATAAGTTTACTATAATAATCTCGAATAAGGAGGACGGATGGGAGGGGAGGGAAGGAGGGTTGGTTTTTATCTCTCCGCATTTCCCCAGACACGGGACCTAAACTATCAGAAGCCTCCAAGGAGTGCCCGAGATTTCAAGCTTTCTCACCACCATCACTTCCGGCATTGGAAGGGCACTATTCTTATCATAACTAGGTTGAATAAGTTTTCATAATCTCATACCTCTGATGGTACTCACCCCCCCCCCGTTCTTATCATCTATTATATCTCCCCTCCATACCCGAGCACAGTATCATACAATACATAACCGTATACTAACCTGTAATTGACCAGGGTTATCATCTAAGGGGCAAGTACCGTAAGTTAGGTCTATCGAACTCGCTTCCCTCCGATTATCTCCAGGGGGTTCAGTTACTGGTACAGTACAGTACGAGTACAGTACGGTGCAGCACCCCTGCTCCACACGACTCGACACACCTGGGACGGAGGAGGAGGAGGTGGTGGTGAAGGGCGTTTGCGCCAAGAATGCTCCTCTCCACAAGCAAACAAACGGACTCACCAGAAATTGTGATATTATATGATAACACAGTACCGGTACTGTACCGTTGGTTTCTGATCTGGCCTATTCATTTTTTTATTTCACTTGTATGATACGGATTATTTTTTTTTGCATGATTCGCGTTACACACATAATTTGTAACCAACCGGATTACCGGTAATTAGGGTTTTCTATAGGACTACGGTAGACTTCTTCCTGCTAAGTTAAATTACCGGCAGAGCGTTTGCGCACACACTCACCTCAACCTGCGCGGGGATAATTTCGGAAAGCAGAAACAAGATTCTTAAAGCCCCCCTCACCCATCGCCCCCGGGTTTGGTAGACTTTTGTGTACTGTACACTGCGACGCGTGCTCCTGGGATGAGTGAATGGCTTTACTCTCCAATATTTTGGTTACTGTACTGGACTTGGGTATCTCTGATCAAGATCGCTGGTGCTTACTCCACATGATGCTGGCGGTGTCACAAGTCTTGCATCACTCGAGCTGAGCACAGCACAATAGTTGACCAGCCTGCATGATCGTGGGGGGTTGACTCTCTTGCTCGCTGGGTTGTGTCACCTTCCAGGATCATCGCATGTAATTTTTCAATTTTCAGTTTCGATTTTTCTTCAATTTTTCGCAAAGATCGTCCTATTTTATAGAAAACTACCCAAGCAGCCAAAGTTCCCTCGAGATAATGAAGCTTCAATTGAATATGTATTTTATTTACCATACCTAGAGATGTCGAGCTACGTTAGCGTATCCTACTGGTATCGGAACGAACAGACCGGTCCTAGGCTGTTGCAAGGCTTGTAGCTACTTGTAGCGGTAGGCATCCAGGTGAGAATAGGAAATAGGAGACAAGGGAAAAAAACAAAGTAATAATCGGTACAGCTGTGATCAAGAGTAAGGGAAAGGAGATAATAGAAAAAGAAAGTAGAGGAATACTAACAAAGGCACGGTATTGTGAAACCTAGAGACGAGAGAAAAGGAAAACCTCCGATGCCATCCCTTCCGTGCTTCTATGAAAGGAAAAACAGATTCCCGCGCACGCTAGAAAAATACTTTAATACCTGCTGCGATAGCTCATCGCCAAATAATTCATGCAGTAACCCCAAGAAATAGAGAAATAGCCCCTCTGTGCAATTGAAAAGCTAAGATAGGACAATGTTAAAATAGGCGGAGGAGAAAGGACGAGGAAAAAAAAGGTATCCCGGACCCCCCCTCAATAAATAGCTTCCATCTGATCCAACAATGGCAAGTACCTGTGATCAAAGTTTTGCAAACTCTTCCTCCAGTGCCAATACATAGTTTTGCGCGATTCCAGAGGCGTCTTCATATGGGCTCCACTTGTTACTTCCCACATTGGCTTTGGAATTGGTCAATCTAGGATCCTTCTTGGCCCATTCTTTGACGAGATCGAGTAGATACCCCTGGTTGGCTTTGAAATGTGCTTCAATCACGTCCTGTAATCTTGTCAGCGTCTGATGAGCACCTAGTGATGGCGTTGACATACCTTCCAGATCCCATTCCTCTTCGAAGAGTCCTTGAGCCAATCAAGCATTGCCCATTTGACACTGTTGACACGGACTCGGCCATTGAACTCCTCGGCATCCTTTTTCCGGGTCCCTTCACGCCGTCCGGGCTCATTGTACCAAGGGTTCGCGCAGAGTATCATGGACTGGATAGAGACAAAAACCTGGAGCAAGGTGGAAGTTCCCGGCTGCCAACGTTCCGATGAAGCGCCGGACCAAGTATTAAGGATGGAGAGGCACACTGCAGGCCACTGGTTAGCTATTTGCTCAGGAATCTGTCGTTCGAAATCTACCTTTTCCGCAATTATATAAATTTGGGTTAAAGTGAACAGTCCCATTCCCGGTGGTCTTGAATTGGCACATTGGTGGACCACTCGGGTAATTCGCAGGAGCCCAGATATCAAATCTTATTGGTTAGCATTTCAACGCAACCGGTTCGACGGGATGACTTACTCGTAAAGCCCACCCTCATAAGGCGTTTCACAAGGACCGACAATCATGGCCTTTAAGATATCTGGCCTACCATCTTCAACCCTGACAAAAACCCCTTGCGGGAGGCTAGTACTCATTGTGGCCATCTCTCTACTCAGATGCAATACTCGGCCCCTCGGACTAGTAGTCAAGCTAGTCGCCTGTAAATTCCAATAATGCGTTGCGACGACACCCTCAACGTACTCAAACGTCATCCCATCATGATATCCCAGGTCCAAGACCAGAGCCGGGGGCGGGGCTTGGATATGGGGGGGTGCCTCAATGCTCTTGGAAGAGGTGAAGGATGATCTATTTTTATTGTTCGCGTTACGGGAAGCGAGGTTGAGAAGCTTATCCCCGATAGCTGCGATTTCCATGCAAATCTTCAGAGTCTTTGCCGCCTCTGTTCCTTCAAACTCGTCCCCCTTTGTCTTCCCTACACATTTAAGAAAGACCCTGGCCTGAGTGCTCAGTTTCGACATAACTTGGACCATGCTATGCCTGCTGAACCCATCCTCATACATCAAGACCTCTGCACGCTTCCTCTCCTCAACTGCCGCTGCAGCCTTTCCCCTAGTCTTCGGGCCGATCTCAGCTAATAGATCGATGACTGGCTTGCTTTGGGTAATCTTCATGATGCCGCTTGTGAAAAGCTTGGAACGACGATTCTCCAGTATCATAAATTCAAGGTTCGGGCTGTCTAATAGACGATTCAATAAGGCAACCAGAGCAAAATACACCTCACTGTGAATCGAAATATCTTGGATGGAATCATTTCGTAAGAGTTCCTCGATCTTCTCAGCCAGCATACTTGCCCTCAACATGCACAGAGTAACGTCGGGTACCACATATTGTAGCTCATTCTCCGACCCGGAATCGGAAAGGAGCCTAATCAGTGTCCGGATAACCGCATAAAGTGTCTTGTCGTGCATGATCTGCTTCGATGACAGTGGTGGATGTGTTGGTATAGCCTGGGGCTTGAGACGGGGGTGAAATGTTTCAGAGGGTGCAGACCAGGGGTGCGGCGCTCCGGCCACATCATCGGTAAAGGTAGATGGTGCCTGTAAACCTTCGAGAAATGCGCTAGTATGATCGGGATCTGAGCTGGCTGGAATGTAGCCTGGGATATAGCTTAGCGGCGATAGTGCAGCCTCTGGGTGTTGGGCTATATAAGATTTTATATGCTGCATCATATCTGATGCCGAGAGGGGCGTGCCGGTCGTACTCGGGAAAATCTGCAGACCTGGTGCACTCTCCGCCACATAATTTGACAATGGATCCTTGGTAGAGCTAGGGCCACTAGCAGGGTAGGCCGAAGGCGCGCCTGGGTTTTGGAAGAAAGTAGGGTGGTATTGATGGCCGTGAGCTATTGGTGGCTTGATGGCTGGGTAGGGTGGGGCATGGGGGAGACTATATGGTAAGCCGCCCAAAGGACTTCCCCTTCCAAGTCCAAATCCATGGTAAGGATATACCTTAGGTATTTGGGGTGCATTCGGGTTGGTAGGCTCTATACTCGCCACGCTTGAGGGGCTATATGGAGGGGGAGCGTTGAGGGGTAAACCGCTAGCTATCGGAAACACATGGGAAGGCTGGAATGGGTGTTCATAGGGAGGCTGAAATAGGGTAGGGGTAAGGGATACGCCTTCAGCCGTTGGCAGACCAAGAGGTTGGAAATGTTGATTTGGGGGAATCTGAGCGGAGGCAGAAGGGAGAGGCAGGCCTTCGGGTGTTGATAGGCCGGGGGGAGGATGTATTTTTGGAGCGGGCGTTGGCTCAGGTTGGGCTTGTGAGTTGTGAGTGGCTCCGAGGACGTTTGTGGGGGCCATGGGGGGCCCGCCCAGGGCGGCCACTTGCGCAGCAATTTTCTCCGATAGCTTCCCTATCCCAGACTCCGTGACTGGAAATCCAAGATCACTAAACATCAATGGGCCGTCGTCAAAATCGGATTCATCTTCCGGAAGGTCCCAATCCATGCTATCACTAGTCTCAAAGCCAAACATGGATGCGGTATATGTCCCAGATCCATAGCCAGTCCCTTTGTCCTTGGTTCCCTTAGCCCTAGTCTTTCGCTCAGGCCTTGATACCGGGGGCTTCGCAGGCTGTGTACCGTCTGCGATTTTGTCCTTAAGCGATCGGAGGCTACGTCTGAGAGTCCCTTTGATTCCTCTGCCGGACGAGGTGGAAGAGAGGGAGTTCCCGTTGGCACTCAGTCCGAGGAACTCCTCGTCAATGATCCCCAAACACAACAATATAGCAACAAGCCTGCCGTCACCACAGCACCAGAGCCGCTTATCATCTCGAAAGCTATGTTCGGATGTTCTCGGCGAAGTGTCGTTTCCATCGGGGTTCCTTGCACCATTCCGGTCCTCCCATTTTTGTTCCGGCTCCGTCTTGACAGGTTTGAGGCAGGCAATGCAGAAATAGGTCCGACATTTTGAGCAACATTCGGTACCAAATATTTGACTAAGCTTCTTCGCGTTTGGTTTGTCCTCTCTCTCCTTGCCTTTGCCTTTGCCCTTGACATCCTTCCCACTCTTGCTATCTTGGGTATTTCCGTTCTCCTTCTCCTTCCCCTTATTCTCACCTTCAATGTTCTCCTTGTCCACTTCGAGATCGGTTTTGCTTATGGATGGGCCATTGCCGCTGGCGAGCCTCCTGACCCTGCCCCACCTTGCTAACTTCGATATGGTTTCTTCCCTTGTCTTTTCCTCCATGTCTTTGCGATGCTTCTCAGCCTTTTCGGCATTCCGTACAGCATTTTTGATCCTGTAAATGGAATCAAGCTGGTTTCTAAGCGTCTCGGTAGTGACGGATTCGAAATGGAGCTCGTTATTGCAATGACTGCAGGATCGACCTTTTGGGTGTAGTGTGGCCCACCAATTACGCAGCTGGGAGACGTCCACCTCGGATGGGTTCCCGGTGTCTTCCGGGGATGTGATCTCGCTGCTGATCCTGCTGGAAGGTCCCGAGCTGAGAGAGGATGCACGATTCTGTGATTGCGTCATTAGAATAGTTCTACGCGAGAAAGGTGCCACTAAGCTCGCTAGAGATCTCCAAACAAAGCTTGTCGTAGACCAATGAACACGCGGGGGGAGGGGAAAAGAGGAGCGGGGAAAAGGCGACGAGAAAAAATAAAATAACACACAGGATTCATCTTGTAAGCGTCCTTTAATGGGGCCTTATTCTTCTCGTGAGGACTTGAGGCTCCGGCGGCAAAACTCTGGGTATTAGTTTGCAGCTGCAGAAGGCTTTTGTTTTGCCCAGATGCCTGAAGTGAAAGGTCAGCAAGGCCTCAAGAGTTATATGAGCTATCCGCCATCCATACCGATGTGCTATCCATTTTGTATCTCTTTTTAGCTTTTGAACTTCCCCGTGTAACACCCGAAGAAGGGGGTAGGGATGGCTTGTCGAGGCTGTCTTCGTCTGGTGAGTGAGGCCTCTTAGGTTTAGGTGTCATAGTGATGAGAAAAAGGAAAAGGAGGAGAAGGATAGGGGAAGGGAACGTGTGGTGGGTGTGTGTCTCGGTGGATATGTGGGTGTGTGGAGGAGGGGCAAGAGACGATCAGCGAGTGGGTGAAACTTTTTCAGATCTAGGGAAGGGTTACGGTCGTGTATCCCAGCGAGGCTCACGGATGTAGGGGGTTGCAGGGAGAGGGAGATGGGAGAATGGCGGAGGAGGGTGGACGTGGCACAAACTCCAATATAGAAATGAATGAAGGGGAAGGGCGGAGATGAAGGGCATGGAAAGAAACGCGAGATACGCTTCTGGTAGTCTTGCCAGCTGCTGGCTCTCGTTGTTGATTGTGAAGCACCGATCCCGCTTGCAGCACTTTTGCTATCGATCCAGCCCCGCCTTGGCACCTTAACTAAGCGAGTTTTGATAGTTGCCATGACAACCATTCATGTTCCCTGGATTGTTGCCTTGATTACGGTATTTTTAGATAGTATCATACTCGCACTTTGTATGTGAGGATCCATCAGGCTCCCGCAGCCTATCACGACTGGGGTAGCTGGGAGAGCTTGCGATCTCGGAATAAGACAAGGGATACCCGCAAATCAATGGGAGCTAATGCTGGGTAGAAGGATTGCTCATATTTCCCCTTTTTATTTGTGATTCAAGTGGGCTGGGTGCTACCGGTATGGTATGCTGCTGGTACTATTGTCCTTTGCGCCGCCGGGATTAGGAATCAACCCCTCTAATATTCAGCTTCCATGGGGTACTGGTACTTGCACTTGTACGGAACTCGAGTACGGCACAGTACTCGTACACTCTCTATCCACGGATTACAATGTGTGTATGATATGATACGAGGATCACAAGTGTTTTCACGGATCGGCACGTGCGATCTGCAAGGAAATATATTACCTCCGCGTTTGTGGTTTGCAGACTCCTTTCCTAAACCTGATTTAAATGGCGGGGTTACCGCAGCTACGCACACGGAAGAATTGGATTTGAGGGCGGCCCCTGCCCAATCTTCATACATAATCCAAATTGAGAGCTGTTACTGCGAGGGCGTCCTCCGGAGGATATATGTCATGGCCTTAGGCTCCCGTAGTCTCGAGGACAACAACTGGTCCTCAATGATAGCGATACCACCTCTTGCCTCTTCTGGGAGGTTTCATGATCTCATATTTACGGTATTGGGGATATGTGCTTTGGAAAGTGCTGGCCGTATTATGAATCGGCCGACACCTATCAAGTTTTTGGTAGCCACTACCCACAGGGTCTGTTGCGAACAAATGGGTGCTGAGCTGTGCAATTCAGCACACATTCGAGGTGCCACCTAGTCTAATATCTAGAATTCTCTCGTCACAACTGACTCTTACCGGTAATGTTGTGTTAGGGTCCAGGGACTATCAAGCAGGGCTTGCGGTCCATTGTAGCTGCTTGATCTCTACTACTTTTTTTTGGTTGGGCAAACTAGCGTCCAATCGGTTCTTACCAGGACACACTCCCGCAATATCCCAGAAAGACAGGTCTATATTTGGAACAATATCCACACACCACAAGGCTCACCGCGGCCACTGGCCAGATTCTAACGGGAGAGGTCGTTCATGGCCATGGCGCATATCGTCAACATCCCGATGCCCCACTGCATCGATAGGCCCATACACAGCTATGTGGGGCGTTCCTACCTTCGTATTAGCATTGATTCCCATCCGATTTATTCAATTTACGCTCTAAACAAAACAAGCACTACTTATATTGTATCATGGCTAAAAACTGACATACCTAGCTACATAGCCCGCAGAAGGTACTGTAATGCTCAACGGAAATTGCTACTACCCCCGGAATGATACCCGTCGAGTCGCAATCGAGAAACCGTCGACCACAAATCACTACTTGTTGACCCGATATTGATCGCCTTTGGGGCGTTTCAAAGATCTTAGCAAGAGGCCTCCCGTGCCACCCCTGTTTTAGCTCCTGTTATTCTGGATTGAGAGTGAGTATGAGAATAATATCAGGAACGATCTCCTCGCGTATAACTTTGGCCTGTGTGAGAGGTTTTTATTTCTCATAAAATTTTTAGCGCTCGAGGCAGGCCGGATCCTGCTTTTAATGTAACTGTTTGGGAGGTAGCCTATCAGAATTGATTGCCTCCAGAGGGGAACCATCACTTGGGCAGATTGCACGGCCAAACTTGCCGCCGGTCTGTACGGTACCCGACTTTTTGAGACGCTCAGTTGAGGTGCGGTGCCGGTAGGGGAAGAGACTTCCTCTTCATGATACCGGTAGCCTACGAATAATTTCCGAGGACCAAGGGAGTGCACGGGCCAGGTGACAAGTTTGACACGCCATCCGTTCAAGGGGTACTAGTACTGTACTTGCAACAATCGCTGCTCATTGTTGGTAATGGCGCACACAAGCTTTTCCCATTGAAGCATTATTTTGGTAAGCGGGGCGCTCAATTTCTGGTACTCAATACTCGAGTACTGGTATTCGGATCTGACGCCGATAGCGGGCAAAAGCTAATGCGGCGACCGGGAGTCTTGCCTACGGGTGTGGAAACCAGTCGCCTTGATGCTGTTAGCTGCCGTTCGCAATTTCCCTTCTCCTGACTGCTTGGGCGGCTCTACTACGGTACCGGTATGACTGGCAACGGCCCACTCAAGACCTCGAGCCTCCCTACCTGCTCCTATATGTTATCTCACTGCTGTAAAACCTCCTTGAATTGAATATCGGGGATCGGACACAGCCTTCCAGAACACTATTCTTTCTCGGGGTGTTTTATAGCAGATTGCGAGTTCTGTGAGCTTGCTGGATCTCATTAACTGGTATTTGTTATCCTACTAACCTACTCTGCGAAGCCTATTGTGCATTAGCACAACTATCCTGCTGAGATCTATGATACCCAATTTAATGAGTTTTTATGATAGTCTTTGCCAGTGGCTTGTTATTAGATTTTTTTGGAGCCTTTTTTTTTCCTTCTTTTCTTTTCTTCTTTTTCTTCTTTTCTTCTTTCTTCCTTGCTTGCATTCCACCCGGCTTTCCAGGGATGCCTCATTCCTGCCGGGTGGGGGGTCCGCTCCCTGCAAGCAAGTAAGCATTACGGTGGGCACGATGCAGTCCATATTAGATTAGTCACCAGTCTCTCCGAAGATCAGTCAATAAGATGATCAGATAGAACATTTTAGATCCACCATTGAGATAAGGTGGTACCAGTATGTTTGGATGTGGAAAATAGTGATTTTAGGATCTCGTGTAAGCGGGTAGTTTAAAATCATGAACGATTTCTCGATTTTGGGTTTGTGAGAAGATCATATTATACCTACATTTCACCACTGACTGGTTTGCATGTGGGCAAAATCACATAATAGATAGACCCGGGGTAAGATGACAATCTTGATGATTTCTCCTTTTCGCGCCTTCTAACCAAACAACCCCCTCGGAACTTCGGCGTATCGCCTAATATGAGGACTGTTGCGCATATTTTTCCATACTCCCTTTCTAGGCTACTGCGAGGTGCGCAAGCTAAGTTCTTAGAATTCATATAGTGTAGATACCGGTAGTCCGAGGAAATCTCATACCACACTCGGTGCATGCTGATCCCGCCACACACTCCCTCCTGATACACCATGCAAACAACCAACTGCGGAAACTCCCGGCTAGGTAGTCCACACCATACATAATAATAGCATGGGCCTGGATGATAGCAGGGCAATTTCTTATTGGAGCAAACTACACTCTCCAAGAATATCCAGGCTTTCTGCTTGACATGCTGAATTTAAATCCTAACCGGCTTATCGCTAGAAATGGGGAACTAGTTACTAGTAGTTAATCACAGGGTTAGTCTGACAAGAATTACGCAAATACGAGCAAGGGTCCGGAGAAGTAATTGATTGGGTAGACTGAGGTTTGTCTATTCCTGCGGTAAGTTAAAACATTTAGTCCAATATGTTTCAACCTATGGCACTTGGCATGGAAGCAGGAGTCTTCACCACGATGGACCAGATGAAAGATGCCGCCTTCTTAATAACTGGAGGAATGGAGGGTAGAATATCGGTGTCGGAATCATCCATACACTGTTCCCGCAATGTCATATTAACGTATAATATCAACTTTCGGGCTAGGGGCAGTTGTCTCGCCGACTAACCTACGGCAGATATTCCTACCGTATAAGTTAGTCCCGCTAGGTGATTTTCTACATAATATTATTATACCAAAAAAAATCTACAAAGAATCTATAAAGAATCTATAGAAAAAAAACTCTTAAGAAAATATAGTATATCAAACTCCTGCGAATCTTCTAACGGGAAACTGAGCACTATAACTGACTATCCTACTCGACGGAACAGCCATGCTAGGGGATGAAGAAGAAGAAGAAGAAGAGGAGTGAAATAAATCAATAAATCTATGGCACAAAAGCACGCTTAAACCCTGGAGGATACCCCAGACCCGGAGCTTGTCTTCGCGGATACGGCTTCTATTTCTCAAAATTTCTGCTGCCGTGTCGTGCGGTGAGCCCATCTGAATGGCTCTACTGAGGAGTGGAGTCGAAATTACTCGGGTTCAGGATTCCGCTGTGTTTTATAATTGGGACTTTGCCACTGCATGCCATTGCGTCTAATACCTGTAGCATTGTTGGAATGTATTCTTTGTGGACTGCATGTATTTCTGAATAATATGACTGTGCTATTGCTAGTTCAAATCAAGAATTGCCGTTTGCTCTCTCTCTAGCACAATATCAACCCGGAGTTGTTATTTCAATTCCCGGTTTTCAGTAAGTTACAGGGGCACGGTATTTTGCCCAATAGAGGCTCGCGTGATCTACCATTCTACCTATGTTCCGTCTGTGATCCCATAATATGATGTCTTGGCTTTCCTTGCTTGTTTTTTTTCTTCTTCTTTCTTTCATCCAGCACCGGTATCTCCAAAGTGGGAGGGAGGGAAAAGGAGTCCTCAGAACACCTCCGAGTGAGAATTAATGATTATAGGGGCCGCTGATGCTAAGGTCTGAATGCTGTACGAGTATTTAAGGGTGGCTAGAACTAAACACCTTGAATGCATCTCCGGGATGGCGGGATAAATAAAAAGTAAAAAGTATAATAAAGATCTCTCCAACATTTACAGTAGGGGGAGAAGCTTTTGGAGGGTCCCGGAGGAACTAACTACTCTAGCAAAAACTCTCCAGACATTTTGTATTTCCGGACTGACTTCCGGGGACCTGGCTGTTACTGTGACAGCTTCCCTCGCCTCAGGCTAGTACACCTGAATGGGGGCCCGTGGGGTGATGGAAGAGATAGGTGTGATATGATAAGCACCCGGGAAAAACACGAATGACCACCGTCTGCTTTGGTGATTGGGGTGATATATCCCGTCCTGTTAATAGTGCCGAGTTTCCCCACCTCACGCTAAAATGCGAACTAAAAAAAAATTAGGTTCGCGCTTTTCTAGAAATGACAATCGAGCGATATCAAAGGCATTTTAGGTCAAGTTATTAAGTAGATCTTTTTCTACGAGTATTAACAGGTGCACTAGACCTGATATGAGAGTGATATTTCCAGTAGCAGTGAGGTAATGCGCCTGTCAATATTTACTAACCAACATCCAGAGTCATGTGATAGCATTGCACACTTTGAGGTCGAATCCGCCAATCAAAAAAGACGCTAATTTCACTAGTGTCTCTTTAGCGCAGTGTAGGGAAATTCGGCATTATCGACACAGCAGGGGGTTGTGTAGCCCATTGTCAAGTATTGAGTTTTCTCGGGAGTAAGATGGGTGAGCTCCATGGCGATACTGGGAATGGATTACTTTTGATTTTTCCAGGTTTTGTAGTTGAAGGAAAGATCTTGCTTACTCGTAGGAAGAAAGTAAAAAAACTTTATAGGAAGAGAGGGATGAATTGCCTGTATCGCATATCGCAGGTATGGTACTAAAAAACAAATCTCGTATGATATCCTGTGCAATTCGCCTAATCCAAACAAGATGGGGTCCCTATTGAGGGCAAAAAAGCTCTAATACAATTCAATCATGGTTTCTTTACTTCTTGTAATCTTGGTCTTGAATAGCGGTGAAAGTTTATACTGTGCATAGGCATTGGTCAGGTACGAACAAAGCTCCGGATTATCCACAATTTTTCTTTGCAAAACTGAATAGTACCAAAAAACCTGTCAAGTAAAGCCTGTATCTTAACGGGAGGGAATCGCTGCTGATGGATACTAAAGAGCTCAAGTGTCTTCTCTAGGAAGCTAGCATAGAAGTGTATAATACCATGGAGGTTCAAAACTGTTACCGGAGCCACAGTAAACAATAGGTGACACTACCGGTATCTATGCCCTTTATCGAAGTCGACAAATACTTTACATGTTAGACATTTAACACATCTTGCAGAATTTAATTTACTCATTCGGTTCTGAAGATATGGGTGACTACCCGATGTCTGCTCAAGTCAGGATGTCTCTGTTGCTGTCAGCGAGCAGTTTCTAAAAATGCGGGCCCAATACAGTACAATACTAGTACCGGCAAGCTAACCGACCAACAGATGCCCAAGCAAGCACACACTCTAAACCAGGATCCGGTCCCACCACAGTGAAACCTCGTCTAATCCACTATCTCCACTAGATCCCTAATCTCCGTGCTTAGAGTCAAAACCTCCTAAGAAGGATTAGTGTTTTCCTCACACGGTAAAGTCTGAGTGTGGATCTCACTTACTTACCGGTATTCGCAATCCGAGGAACCCGACAAACTACCGGTGTCGCAATGCCGCTGATAATCGTGGCGGGTTACCGAGACGGGATTTTAAGGTTCTGCCGGTGCGGGTGAAACCCCCACACCCCACTATCCCTAGCCGCGGTCCGTCCGTCGGTCCACGTGAGCGGTCGTGATATGACTGTGAAATCTATAATACAGAAACTTGCGTTAGACCGGTCGGGACCATAGAGGTACGTTACTCCTCAAATCTACCCATCAATAAAGAACCAACGGATGTTCCCATGCTATATAACTAGCCATTATCCCATTCACTGGGTTAAAATACCTCAACTACTCGAGTAACAGGATGTCACCTACTAGATAGCAAGTATCATACAAGTATACTAGCTTAGGAAGAGATCCACTACCTTTTTTTATTAAAATCCAGAAAATTCAGCTTTCAGTAGGATGAGTATTTGTTCCAAAGTTGATATATCATGAAATACCTAGCTGGCGCAGTGGTTAACATGTCAAGAACCAATTAACCCCCCTGTCGCAATTAGCGGGAGTCCAGGAGTTCGATCCACGCTCATAATGAGTTATTATTGAACGATCCGTCATGTAGGGCAGGAAAACTGAGAATTCCTCAAATCCTGCCCTATGGGAACTGGGAGGTTGGAGAACTTAGCCTTCATCCATAGGGCTATAGGGCTTATCAACCCTGCTACGAGGTGGGAGAATCCGACTCTAGACCTTCGGGTTGGCGATCGGCGGGGTAGCAGAAAAGAATGAAAATTTTCTTTTTGCTTCCGTTGGGTTGGAAAAGCAGCTGGGTGTCCTGAAAGCTATGGACGTTTTGGCAATTTTCACTATGGCGCCTTATCCTCTCCCCACTTATTGTCTTGTAGACATAGATGGTGCTCAGTGAAAGGCATAAGATTCCATCATACTTTACTAAGTTGGCATCCGGGCACCTAATTGCGGTCTTGGGTGATCGGACCAGATTTCTCAAAATCGTAGTTCTGTACTCGGGTACATAACTAAGAAAAGAAAGAGGGACACCGAGAAATTTCTCGCAGCATGCAGAGATCGAGCATCAACGCAGCCAAGAAGACCAATCCTACTTTTGAATCTGAGCTCTTTGGGGAAGGTACTGTATGATATGACATGCCCCGGTGTCTGCGGTGATGGTCATCTGATACTTTGGGAGGCTTGGAGGTAGATTTGCTGGAGGATTGTGTTGTGGATTTGTGTTGGTTTCGCCGATTTCTAGGAGGAAGCGGGCGTTGATGAGGTGTGTGATAACTGAGGTCATGTTCCGCTCTCTCGACTTGACCAAGAATGTCAACCGGGCCGTTAGTGATGATACGGTGATGCTCTTTAGTAAGTTAGATTGGGTGTTTTGTGCACAATAAAGATATTTACTCCTGGGGCGTCTTGATATGAATACGAATGACCTTGACACTGTGGGTAAACGGCCGGACTTCATAATGTATCGCCATATCGCATTTTCACTTTTCCGGGGGACATTGCACTTGACATGTCATACCGCCCTTTGTGACAGATATCTCTCGGTTCCTCCATTTCTGCCGAATTTCCGAGCGGCTTAAGCAAAGGTTTCCTTACTCCTTCTCCTCGAGATCCCGACCCTTACCAGCACTTCGGCGCGGTGAGTGAGAAGCTTGGCCCAAGCATGTAGGCAACCTGATCTAGAGTCTAGCAGCGTTGCGATATTCTCGAGTCGCGAGAGTGGCTGCATAAACACTGGGATAGTTGCATCAAATATGGGAATCTGCTTGTACTTGGAACAAGACTTATCCTGGTATAGAAATTGTGGCCTTAAGAAAAAGAGCCAAAGCAAACGCAGGGTATCGTGAAGCTCAGGACTAATGATAAAATTAATAAAATCCGTAGTGAAGCTTCCAAGATGGGAAAAGCGCCGCCAAGTGGGGGAGCAGCGCCGCCACTCTCGCGACTCCGGAATCTAGCGACGCTGTGGGATACTGTGCCCCATTGAGCGGAAGAGGAGACAGATCCTATTCACCACTCCCTCTTGGTTAGTCATAGTGTCTCCTAAGTACCGTCGCGGGTAAAGCCGTGTACTACCTCTGCGGATCTCTCCTTGGCATAGCTATCCTGATCGATGGAATCATCGCCGGGGTTGTCGGAATCGCGAGTTGGCCGCCAACACCTCCTTCTATTGATCTTCGTCATTTTTTAGGCGTCTTGATATTGGCCTGGTTTGACAGACTGCTAGCTGGATAGGTGGAAAAGGTGGTCGGTGTAATGAGCCTGGAGGGTGCATTTTTGTTAACAGATTTCGAGGAGGGGATCTCTCGAAAGGTATGTTGAATGATTGAGAGCTAACCTCTGGGTGAAAGACCGAGATCACCGAACATTCTGATATGGATATGCATAACCGCCAAGTAATTGGCCTAACGAGGCTGCTGAAGTCGTGGAAAGAGTACGACTTATATCCTCAGTCCTTCCCTGACTGGCGTGGAAAAAAACATTTCTAATCCCCCCTTCCCTCATCTCCAACTCGGATTGGCAGTATGTATGCCACCGGAACCGCCCACGACATCTATCGCCCTCATGCCCTGAAAACCTTAGATCCCCCAGGTTTCGCTCGAGCCTCTTGACAATTCCCAATTAATTCCTCTCTGCCTTCGAGGTGTTCCCCCCGTTTCTTCCATCCTTCCACTCCTATCTTCTTCAGGAGTAAAATCGCTACTTAAATACCGTACTTCCACCCAACTCCCAATAATCTCCCGCGTGGGTGAGTGTATAAACGAGCGCAGTATCTCTTCCACAAGCAACGTTTAGATTCTCCCTTGGCTGGCAGCGCTGCTAGCGGCTATCAGCACGTAGATCAGATAAACGGTCTTGGCATGATTTCTATTGTGTGTATCATACTCGTGCGCCATGCCGTTCATACTTTGTTGGGTCCTTGATAAATCGTGGCCTGCAGACCATTGCCTCACTGATGCCCCAACCGCGGGAACCCCCGAAACTACGACGTTGTAAGAAGAGCTGCCAGTAGGGTACCACACGGCACGCCGGCCCAGGCAGGAAGCACCACCGGTGCCAATATTTATTGAAGCCAAGACAGGCCTCTCGGTGTATCCCCCCTCCCCGCCATGCAAAACGGCCATTGCTGACACGAGCGCGAGGAGTCGACCGGAATGGCAGCGGGGAGCTCCTCTGAATCTGCTGCTTTAGCACCGGCCCCTCCACACTAGTCAGGTACTACTGCACCCGCCGGAATGCGAGGCGGGAGAGGGTTCGGGCCGTCATGAGCGGGGGAAAACAGGGGGAATATATTGCCAATATCAAGGATCGTGGGATGAAAAGGCTGGATTTTAGGTTCGTTCATTGGGCTGGAGTGTACCCCTATCTCACACCGTAGCCTAGTTTCAGTTTTGGACCAGGGAGAGAGGTGTAATTAATCCCTTTTATTTTTTACTTCCTTTCCCCTGGGGCTGTACGTTAGACTAACTAGCTGTGCTTTTATGTATCCTAGAGAGGGGAATTGCGGTGGTTTCTGCTGAATGATGGCAAGTTAGTCTAGGTTCCACGGCGGCCGACAAATTAAGTCAAGCCTTTCTTATCGATACCCGCGCTGTGACAGTACTCGAGTACTGTACGGTGTAGTGATAAGATATCGGCAACCTCCTACTTGCACCGGAAGTCAAGCCGCTAGATGCCCGTCATCCCTGTATCCATCGCGCCGGAAAGGACTGGGGTAATTGAGAATGAGGCTAGGACGTCCAGAATTCCCCCCTTTGGACCGGGGGAAAAAACAATGCGAGGAGATTCTCTTTTAGCCTTTACCGGCAGCTGAGGCGAGAAAAAAGAAAAGCACGATATGGCCTTTCCCGGAGAGGCAACTCCAACGTCCTAGCAATCGTGTAGTAATAGGGTAAATAAAGCCCACCGATCCAATGGGAAAAGTACTCGTACCGTAAGCAAGCTGGCAAGAAATGGATCCAGTTCAGCTTAGCCTAGCAACCTATAAAAGAGATCGCTTAGTCTATGGGGTGTGCGGGTGCCTGGCCTGTGGACCCCCCCCCACACCCTCCCACGCCATCTCCCAGAAAAACAAAAACATCCGGAACGAATAAGGAAGCCCATTCGAGATCAGTTTCTTTTTTCTCACTTCTTTCCTTTTGTATCGATTCATCCCCAAGGAAGCCTAAGGAGATTCTTGCCAATCCACCCCACACGCGCAGTGCCAGCACTCGAGAACAAGATCAGTGCGTCGCAGAGTACAGTACTCGAGTGCTTGCAGGCTTGCAGGGTACGGGTGTAGAAATTCGGTATGGTTTGGTGGGACGCATTACTGGTATTGGCCGCTCTCAGGGATATACGAGGAATTCGTTTTCTTGTTTGAGATGCAAGTTTACAGTTACAATAAGTTAGCTGTGGCCCGCGTTTGTTTCTCTTATCGTGTCCTACCGCTATGTCGGGTTGGGAAAGAACAGCTAGAACTAGAACTATAATCTGATTCATATACCACACAGCACGGGCGGCCGAGCACTCAAGTACCCGCAACGGTATCACTTATCTGTCGATGTGATACTGGTGTTCGAGATGGGGTCGTGCGGCTGAAGTGTCGCCAATAGGGAAAAAGGGCAGCTTGTTCACTCACCCCGGTTAGCGGGGGAATACCACCTGTGTGGAAAAATCAAGTTTGTGACAGCATGCGCTAGCGTGGGAATTTGGGGAGTTGATTCTGGAGTGGGGGGATTGGGGGGGGGGAGTGCTCTCCTTAATGTTCTGTGGTATGATATGATGTGATATTCTTCCGTTCTCGGACTGTCTAAGATTAGGAATAGGAAAGCATAAAGTAGTGAGGGCTTTTAGGCATGATACTCGCGATGGGGCGGCTTTTGTGAACATATCATACCGGTAGTCGCTATCGCATACCACCCAGAGCCCCGAAGCAAGGCACAAGATTTAGGGTTATGCAATAGCAGTCATATTTACACACGTGCAGTCCAAGTGCCTTATAAACACTCCTCCTTCACCTCTCTTCCCTTCTGCTCCCCAACCTTCATCAAGGGAAAACGCAAACCTCTATATACCATTCGAAGCCACCCGGATCCCAAGCAAAATGTACTCGGCAACAGAACTCTACCCAAATGCGCACGTCACCGAAGCTGTGAACGAGTACAGCATTGCGCATTCCACGCCTTTGCCAGACTTCGTGAACCAGCACAGGGCAAAGTCCATAGATTTCGCAACCAGGGCTGGAATGGATCCTGGAATGATGGTTAATACTCTTCAGGTGATGCTCTTTCCTTATGGGGTAGCGGGTTGGATGCTAATATGGGGGGAGGAAAGGCACAATTCATGTTGTTTTTGGCAAAGATGATGGGAGCTAAGAAGGTACTCGAGGTTGGGACTTTTACTGGGTATTCGGCATTGGCCTGGGCGGAAGCCATTAAAGGGCAGGAGGGCGCCAAAGTGATTTCTTCCTTCCCCCCATTTCTTTTTCGAGCGATTGAAACTGATGAATGGAAGCTCGTATGCTGTGATATCCCTGGTTCCCACACCGAATTTGCCAAAACCGCCCTTCTCGAAGCCGGGTTCCTCGACAAACTGGTGACCTTCCTTGAGGGGGACGGCGTCGAGACCTTGAAATCTCTCCCGGTGGACCAATTCGACATAATCTTCCTTGATGCCAACAAAAGCGGCTACCTTCCCGCGCTCAAAACAATCCTTTCTCGCAACCTTCTATCTACCCGTGGCATCATAGTAGCCGATAACGCACTCAGGCAGGGGCTCGTCGCTGATGACACGGACAAGAACCCGCATTCATTGAATCTGAGCCCGGAGGGTGCTCAGAATCACAAGGATATTGATGCATTTAACAAGTTTGTGAGGGATCATGAGCAGCTGGAGCAGGTTATGTTGCCCGCTTTTGATGGGTTGAATATTATTCGGTTGAAGCAGTAGTACGGGTAGTATAGAGCTAGGTTTGCTGCATTGTTGGCTTATTCCTCCACTGCTTTTTTGGGCAGGGGCGGAAAGGAGCCCCAATGATTAAGTGAGCGATAGAAATTTTATTCGTGTATTCGAAGTCTCGGTCTGTTTATTGCAACATGTGAGTGTGGCATGTGAGGACACCCTGAGGAAAGTGGTAAGAAGAATTGTCAAATTTGATTAGACACGTAAACTGAAGGTTACACAAAATCTCTGCTCACGAGAAATGTTCCCGGCAGCCGGGTCCCAATATTTGGCTAAGGATTGCGACATGTTGCTTCACAGCTACAGCACAGTACTGTACCTGGCACAGTTCAAGCACAGCACTTGTACAGTGCTCTCCCGCAGTCAACAAATTCCCAAACCCGTTCTCTGTGTAACCCAGACTTCCGTAATGTCCCAAGAAAAAAAAAGCGATACGGACGGGAGATCTATTCCTGCTGAAATTTGAGACCCCGGGAACAGCGGGAGAAGCAACCTTAAAAGCTTTAGTATCATATCATAATAATAATTACTATGATATGACCTTGGATTTTTTTGACAACTTCCCTTCCATTGAAACCTGGACTGACAACCCCTGGGGTATCCAAGCCGTTATTCTCACCAACGGTAGAACAACACTCCCCCCCCCCCCGAGCTCCTGTTTTAGATTCTTGTGGTGAATATAATAATATCTTGGTCAGGTCGGGTCGGTGAATACCGTAAAAACTCGAATAGAAGAAAAATGTGCTAGGACGTTGTAGTTGCCTCTCCTAGTAAGACGCTGTCTATA
>Ga0307509_10002378_pt1 | contig 30613 bp, 11 predicted proteins | sample 10_EM_MG_FD_202245 | JGI IMG/M metagenome (GOLD analysis project Ga0307509, IMG submission 202245) | Populus trichocarpa ectomycorrhiza microbial communities from riparian zone in the Pacific Northwest, United States - 10_EM | ecosystem: Host-associated > Plants > Roots > Unclassified | place...
AGTCGGGCCTGCTGCATCACTCGATGCTGGCGGACGCGGACACGGACACGTACCAGGTGCAGCTGGTGTTCGGCTTCGAGGGAGCCGTCGACGCCTCGCGGATGCGGGCCGCCGCACAGGCCCTGCTCGACCGGTATGCGAGCCTGCGCACCGCGTACGTACCCGACACCGCCGGGGACTTCGTGCAGTTGGTCGTCGAGGGCGTCACGCTGCCGTGGCGGGAGGTCCGGGTGGCGGCCGAGGCATACGAAGGGTTCCTGGCCGAGGAACGGAGCGTGCCGTTCGACACGGCTGCGCCCCCGCTGCTGCGGACGACCCTCGTCCGTATCGGCGCGGAACGCACGGAACTCGTCCTCACCGCCCACCACGTCCTCTTCGACGGCTGGTCGGAACCGATCCTCCTCCACGACCTGTTGTGTCTGTACGCCTCCGACGGTTCCGCACCGGCAGACCCTCCCTCCTTCAAGGACTTCCTCGCCTGGCTCGCCCGCCGGGACCGGGAGCAGTCGGTACGGGCCTACGCGAGAGCACTCGAAGGTGTCACCGGGCCGACGCTGCTCGCACCGGCCGACCCCGCCACGGGCGCCGCGGGTTTCGGCGAACTGGATGTCGACCTGACGGCGGCCGAGGCCCAGGGACTCGCCCGCCGTGCCGCCGACCTGGGCACTACGCTCAACAGCGTTGTGCAGGCGGCGTGGGCGATGCTGCTCGCCGAGCTCACCGGCAGCTCGGAAGTCGTGTTCGGGGCGACGGTGTCCGGCCGTCCGCCCACCTTGGCAGGGGTGGACTCGAACGTCGGCCTCTTCATCAACACGCTTCCCGTGCAAGTGAGTTGTGCGCCGTGGAAGACGCTCGCCCGGGTCGCGGCCGACGTACAGTCCGCGCAGGCCGCCCTCCTGGACCACCACGACTGCGGTCTGGCCGACCTGCACGAGGCGACCGGGCTCGGCGTGCTCTTCGACACCCTTGTCGCCTTCCAGTCCTATCCGTTCGACAACACCTCGATCGCCGAGGCGGGTTCGGCGGCCGGCCTCGGTGTCCCCTCGTTCCGTTCCATCGGGGGGTCGCACTATCCGCTCGTCGTGATGGCGGAGCAGGACCCGCACCTGCGACTGCGCCTGCAGTACAGGCACAGCGCGTTCGAGCGGGACGCCGCGGGCCGTATCGCGAACAGGTTCCTCCGCGTGCTGCGGGCGTTCCTCGCCGACCCCGCGGGCCAGGTCGGCGCGGTCGACATCCGCACGCCGGACGAACGGAACACCTCGCGCCCCGAGCCGAGTACGCCCGATGTGTCGGTACCCGAGCTGTTCGTACGGCGGGCGGCCGCGATGCCCGACGCCCCGGCGCTCGTTGTCGACGAGGTGCCCGTCACCTTCCGGGAGCTGAACGCGAGGGCGGACCGCCTCGCGGGCGCGTGCCTCGGGCTCGGCCTCGGACCGGACTCCGTGGTGGCGGTCCGCTGCTCCGACCCGGTGGACCAAGTGGTGGCGCTGCTCGGCGTGTTGAAGGCCGGCGCCTGCTTCCTGCCGATCGACCCCGAGGACCCGCCGCAGTGGTCGGACGCCGTCGTGCGCGACGCCGGCCCGCGAGCGGTCGTCGTCGGCCAGGAGGCGGCCGGCCTGTCGTGGGGCGTGCCCCGGATCCGAGTCGGAGCGCCCGCCGCGGACTCCGGTCCGGTCGACGGCGGCCGGACCGGTCCGGCGCTGCCCGGGCACATGGCGTACATCGACTACGTACCGGACGAATCCGCGCAGCCGTGCGGTACGGCGGTCACGCGCGGCGGTATGGCCGCCCGGGTGCCGCGGTTCGAGACGTTCTTCCTGGGCGAATCGCTGGCCGTCGGTCCCGAAACGCGCACCACGGACCTCCTGCTCGCGCTCTGCGCGGGCCGAACGGTCGAGGTGCGCAAGGAGGCGCCGTCGGCGCACGGCGAGGCGCCGGACAGTGATCGGGTCCAGGTGCTGAGCCCCTCCCTCACGCCGGCCGCGGCGGAAGCGGTGGGGGAGTTGTACGTCACCGGGGACGTCGGCCGCGGCCATCCCGGACGCCCCGGGCTCACCGCCCAGCGGTTCGTCGCCGATCCGTACGGCACGGCGGGATCGCGGATGTACCGGACCGGCGTACTCGGCCCACAGGGCACCCCGGGCACGCCGGCCGGCGCTCCGGATGCACGGACCGGTCGGCGCGCGGTGGAATCCGTACTGCTGGCCCACCCGGGCGTGGCGCGGGCCGCGGTCGTCACCGACGGGCCGGGACTCGTCGGTTACGTCGTCGCCGACGGGCAGGCAGCGGTCGTAGCCGACGAGTTGCGGGCGTTCGTCGCACGGCACCTGCCGGACCGGCTGGTCCCCTCGGCCCTGGTGGAAGTGGACCGGCTGCCCATGACGGCGAACGGACGGCTGGACCGAAAGCGCCTGCCCGCGGTCGCGGGCGAACAACACCGAACGGCACGCGGCGAGCGCGAGGTACTCCTGTCCCGGCTGTTCTCCGACGTACTCGGCCGGGAGGAGGTCGGAATCGACGACGACTTCTTCGATCTGGGCGGGAATTCCCTGCTCGCGACAAGGCTGATCGGCCGTATCCGCAACGAGCTCGGGGTCGAGGTGTCGATCCGGTCCGTATTCCAGTACACGACCATCGCCGAACTGGACGCGCAATGGGACGACATCGCCACAGCGAGCGGTCCCAGACTGCGCAAGACGAGTAGGAAGTAGCCCGGAATGCTCACACTCAGCCAGGGAAAAGAACCGCACACCCGATCACGACGAGATGTGTGCTCATGACCGTGCAGAGCAGGGAACTGGTCGCCGAGACCCCGTACATCTGGCGCGCGAGGCAACCGGAGAGCAGCCACCGGCTGGTCTGCTTCCCGCACGCCGGCGCGGGCGCGACCGCCTACGCCGACTGGGTACGGTTGCTGCCGCCGGAGACGGAACTGGTCGCGGTGCAGCTGCCCGGTCGGCAGAACCGCATCGCCGAGGAGCCGTTCACCGAGGTCGGACCGCTCGTCAACGTGCTCACCCATGCGCTGCGCCCGGTTCTCGGCGGCTCCTTCTCCTTCTTCGGTCACTCCGCCGGAGCCGCCCTCGCGTACGAAGTGGCCAAGGCGCTGCGTGCGCAGGGCCGCCCCGGTCCCGCGCGGCTCTTCCTCTCCGCTCAACCGGCCCCGGACGTGACCGGAATCCGGCGGCTGCACGAGCTTCCGGAGGAGGAATTCCACGCCGAGGTGCTCGGACTCGGCGGCATCGATCCCGAGATAGCCGAAGACGAGTACGTCATGGACTCCCTGCTGTCGGTGCTCCGCGCCGATTTCACCCTGTGGGAACGCCACCGCACGACACCGGATTCCCCGCTGGACTGTCCGATCACGGCCCTTGCCGGTGAATCGGATCCACGGGCGCCCAAGGACGCGGTCGAAGCGTGGCGCAAGTTCACGAATGCAGAATTCGTTTCCCATTACTACCCCGGCGGCCATTTCTATTTCCTTGATGCGAGCGCCGAGATGGTTTCACTCATAGCCAGGCAGTCGGCGGCAGCCGCGGCGAACGGGAGAATCGCATGACGGCCTCCGACGCGGTGGGGCAGCGCCTGCTCGATGACATCACCGCCGCTGCCCAGCAGGTTCCCGGCGTCCAGGATGCGGTCGCCGTCGTCCGCAGGGGGGTGCGCGCGGGCACATCGGCCGGTGGGGCGAGGCCGGCGCCGCCCGCGCAGGGCGATGCGGCCGGGCCGGCACGGACGGAGGACGCGGACAAGCCGGCGGCCGAGCTCGACGGCGGCGCCCTGCACATCCCGGACGACGCGCCGGTCACCCTGCAGGGCGCCCTGCGCGCGGCGGCCGAACTCGCACCGGACAAGGGCACGGTCTTCATCACCAGGGGCGGCGAAGACGTGCTGCAGACCTATCCCGCGCTGCTGGCCGCGGCCGAGCGCGTGCTGGCAGGGCTTCGTGCCGCCGGTCTGCGCCCCGGCGATGCCGCGCTGTTCCAGTTCGAGGACAACAAGCAGTACCTCACCGCCTTCTGGGCCTGTGTGCTCGGCGGGTTCGTCCCGACACCGGTCGGCGTCGCCACGACGTACCGCACGGCGAACGAGACCAATCGCAAACTGCACAACGCCTGGAACCTGCTCGGGCGGCCGCTGCTGATCACCGACGACACCACCGCGGGCCCGCTCACCGGCGTAAGGGAGCTCTGGGCCGAACCGGAGGTGCGGATCCTGACCGTCGGCGAGCTGGCCGTCCACCCGCGCGACCCGGCCTGGTTCGAGGCCACGCCCGAATCCCCGGTGCTGAACCTCCTGACCTCGGGAAGCACCGGTGTGCCCAAGTGCGTGCAGCACACCAACGCGAGCGTCGCGGCCAGGTCACTGGCCGTCGCCGCGCACTGCGGTCTCACCGGCGACGACATCAGCCTCATCTGGATGCCGTTCGACCACGTCACGGTCGCCATGTACAACGTCCGGGACGTGTTCCTGCGCTGCATGCACGTCAACGCCAGGACCGAGCACTCCCTGGGCGACCCCTTGCTCTGGCTCGACTGGGTCCACCGCTACCGCGTGACGAACACCTGGGCACCGAACTTCGCGTTCGCCATGGCCAATGAACGCGCCGAGGAGATCCGCACCGAGCGTTCGTGGGACCTGTCCTGTCTGCGGGAGATCACCAACGCCGGCGAACCGGTGGTCGCGTCGACGAGCCACCGCTTTCTGGAACTGCTGGCGCCGCACGGGCTGCCCGCCGACGCGATGCGTCCGGTGTGGGGCATGTCCGAGACATGCTCCGGAGTCACCTACGCCCGCCAGCACCTCGACGACCGGACCGCGGGCACCGTCGCCATCGACCCCTCGTCCCTGAGCGGGACGATCCGTCACATCGACCCGGGCGACAGGGACGCGGTCGTGCTCTCCTCGGTGGGAAGTCCCCTGCCAGGGGTGCGGATCAGAGTCGTGGACGACAGCGGTTCGGTGGTGCCCGAGGACAGGCTGGGCGAACTGCGCATCCGCGGCCGCACGATGATGCACGGCTACTTCGCCAACCAGGACGCCAACCGCGATGCGTACGACGCGGACGGCTGGTTCCGCACCGGCGACCTCGCGTTCGTGCACGAGGGCGAGGTCGTGATCGCGGGGCGTAAGAAGGACCAGATCATCGTGCGGGGCATCAACTACCTGGCACACGAGATCGAGAGCGTCGTCGAGCAGGTCGACGGAGTGAAGGTCACCTTCTCGGCCGCCGCCGGGGTGCGTGAGCCCGGCGAGGGCTCCGACCGGCTCGTGGTCTTCTTCGTACCGCTCGTGTGGGACACCGACGCGCTGGCCGGGACCGTCGAGGCGGTGCGGGCCACCCTCGTACGCGAAGTCGGCATCGCACCCGACCTGCTCGTACCGGTCACCGGGGCGGAGTTCCCGAAGACGGGGAGCGGCAAGATCCAACGGGGCGCGCTGGTCGACGAGTTGCACGCCGGTACGTTCGCCGGACGGGCGGTCGGCGCCCGGCCCGAGCAGGAGCGGACGGACACCTGGCTCTTCCGGCGGCAGTGGGCGGAAGTCCCCGAACCCGCGGCGACGACGCGGGACACCGGGGTCCGGCTCGTGTTCGCCGAGGAGGACGACCTGCGGCGCCTGGACCTCGACGAGCCGTTCGTCGCCGTCCGCCGGGGCGAGGCCTTCACCGAGGAGGCGCCGGACCGTTTCCGCGTCCGGACCGACGACCGCGAGGACCTGCGCCGGCTGCTCGCGGCCGTCACCGCGACGCACGGTCCGCTCTCGACGGTCGTCCACGCCCTGCCCCTGTCACCCGGCGGCGACCCCCTGTCCCGGCTGACGGCGGCGACCGCGGAACTGACCGCCCTGGTCGGGACGCTCGCCGACGGGGAGTTCGGCCGTCCCCTGGTGCTCGTCCTCACCGCGGGCTCGGTGCATGTGCACGACGGGGACAGCGTCGACCTCGGTACCTGCGCGCTGCCCGCCCTCGTGCGGACCGCCGTCAGCGAGAGCACGTCACTCGTGATCCGCCAGCTCGACCTGCCCGCCGACACCGGCGCCTGGGCGAAGGCGGTACGCACCGAACTCGCCGACCGGGACCACGCGGGGATCATCGCCGTACGGCAAGGACGGCGCCGGCAGCCGCGGTTGTCCCCTGTCGAGGAGGAACGCGCGGACAACGCCGCGGCGCCGTCGGTGATCGCGGGCGGGCTGTACCTGGTCACCGGCGGGCTCGGCGGCATCGCGCACGAGATCGCGTCGTACCTCGTCGCCGCCCACGGGGTCCGGCTGCTGCTCGTGGGCCGGTCGCCCGCCGACGGTGAGAGAGCCGACCGGCTCGCCGAACTGGCCGCGCTCGGCGACGTTGTGTACCGGCAGCTCGATGTCGCCGACGCGGCCGCCCTGGAAGCGGCGGTCGCGTCGGCCGAGACACGCTGGGGGCGCCGGCTCGACGGCGCACTGCATCTTGCGGGAGCGGACCCGACGGCCCAGTGGGCCGACCTCGAACAGCACACGATCGGCAACGAGTCGGCGGCGACCTTCGCGGCCCAGTACCGTGCCAAGGTCGCCGGCACACTCGCCGTCGCGGAGGTGCTCACCTCGCGCCCGGACGCCTCGCTCGTGCTTTTCGGTTCCGTCAACGGAGAATTCGGCGGCCATTCCTTCGGCGCTTATTCCGCCGCCAATGCCTTTCTGGTCGGATTCGCCGACCACTGGCACCACGAACGTCATCGCGCGGTGCATTGCCTGGCCTGGAGCATGTGGAGCGGCATCGGAATGAACCGTACGCAGTCGGCCGCACCGGCCCGCAGCCGTGGATTCCGGTCCGTCGAACCGGCCGACGGGCTGCGGCTGTTTCTCGGCGCGATCGAGTCGCCGCACCACTACTTGATCATCGGCCTGGATCTGGCGAATTCGGCGATCGTCGACGAATTGGTTCCCGAGCGGCTGCGGATCAGTGAACTGCTCGTCGCCTACACCGCCGACGGCGTCGGTCCCGCGACCGTACGCGCGGCCATGGCGCCGAGCATACGTGACAGCCCGGTGCCGGTACGCGTCGTTCAGGTACCCCATATCCCGAGAGGGACCGGAGGCGGTGTCGACACCGCCCAACTGCTGCTCGACGCCGCATCCGACCAGCCCAGGCGCAGGTTCACGGCACCCGCCACCGCACTGGAGCACCGAATCGCCCGTCTGTGGTCCGACTCCCTCAACCGCCCGGAAATCGGCAGAGACGATTCATTCTTCGACCTCGGCGGAAATTCGCTCAGGGCGACGCGTCTGCTGGCGCTGGTCGACGAGGCGTTCGCGGTCCGGGTCGCGACACAGGAACTCTACGAGAACCCGACCGTCGCGGGCATGGCGGAGATCGTCGCGCGGCACCGGGTGAACTAATCGCTCCGGGCAATGGCCGTGGACGAGGCGCCCTGCCGGGGATCACCGTCCTGTCGACAGGACATTTTCCGGCCGGGCGGGGCGCTCACTCGCGGCGAATTCGCTTGACCTCACAGCTGACAGGCCGGAGAGTATTCGACATGGGAATCCCGCTGCCGCCCCGATGACGGAGCAGTGCCGCGGTGCGATGCGAAACGGAAATTCGGATTCGATTTCATTCGAGCTTCCGGAACCCCAAGACCGACGAACTGCCACGCGCTGTCGACGCCGAGGCCCGCGCGTGAAGAGGCCGCGTTCACGTCCGCGCGCAGGATGACCGATCGAGGAGTAGACGCGAAATGATCCCTCTGTCCTTTGCGCAGCGGCGGTTGTGGTTCATCGACCGGTTCGACGGGCCATCGGCGACGTACAACATCCCGTTCGTCCTGCATATGAGCGGCGCACTGGACGTGGACGCGCTGTCGTCCGCGCTGCGCGATGTCGTCGCCCGGCACGAGAGTCTGCGCACGCTCTTCGTGGACGACCACTATGGCCTGCCCGCGCAGCACGTTCAGCCGGCCGAAGGACTGCTGCCGACCGTGCCCGTCGTCGACGTCGGGTCCGACGGCATCGCCGCCAGGGTCGCGGAGACGGCGTCCCACCGATTCGATCTCGCCACCGAGATCCCGGTGCGGGCCGAAGTGCTGCGCAGCGGCCCCGAGGAGCATGCGCTGGTGCTGGTCGTGCACCACGCGGCCGCCGACGGTGAGTCGATGGCGCCGCTGGGCCGGGACCTGGCCACCGCCTACGCGGCCCGGCTGCGGGCCGAGGAACCCGGGTGGCCGGAACTGCCCGTGCAGTACGGGGACTACACGATGTGGCAACGCGAGGTGCTCGGCGACGCGGACGATCCCGGGAGCGTTCTGTCCACCCAGCTCGGCTACTGGCGGGACGAACTCGCCGGCGCACCGCAGCAGTTGCGGCTGCCCACGGACCGCCCGCGGCCGTCGGAGGCCAGCCATCGGGGCGACGCGGTCGAGTTCACGATCGACCCCGACCTCACCGCGGCGGTCGAGGGGCTGGCGCGTCACCGCGGTCTGTCGATGTCGATGGCGATGCAGTCGGCCCTGGCGGTGCTGCTGCACCGCCTCGGCGCCGGAGAGGACATCACGATCGGGTCCACCATCGCCGGCCGCACCGACGAGGCGCTGACGGACCTGGTCGGATTCTTCGTCAACACCTGGGTACTGCGCACCGATCTGTCCGGCAACCCCACGCTTGAGCAGGTGTTCGAGCGCGTGCGGGACAAGGCGCTGAGCGCCTACGACAACCAGGCCGTGCCCTTCGAGAGGCTGGTCGAGGCGCTGAACCCCGAGCGCTCCACCGCGTACCACCCGTTCTTCCAGGTGATGTTCACCTGGCAGAGCAGCGCCCACCTCGATCTCGACCTGCCGGGGCTGACCGCGAGACTGGAGGCCGTCCCGACGCCGACCGCCAAGTTCGACCTGGAGTTCAACTTCACGGTCGTCGAGCAGGGCCTGCGCTGCACCCTTGAGTACGCGACCGACCTGTTCGACCGGGCCGTCGTGGCGGAGCTGGGCGCGCGTTTCGTGCGGGTGCTGCGGCACCTCGTGGCCGAGCCTGGCGCACGGGTCGGCGCGGTGGATGTGCTGGCACCGGCCGAGAAGGAACTCCTGGCCGGTCGTGACGACACGGCGGCCCCGACTCCCGAGTCGACGGTTCCCGGCCTGGTCGAGCGGCAGGCACGTGTGTCGCCGGACGCGACAGCGGTCGTCTTCGGTTCGCAGGAGCTGACGTACGCCGAACTCGACGCCCGGGCCAACCGGCTGGCGCACGAACTGGTCCGGCGCGGTGCCGGTCCGGAGACGCTGGTCGGCCTGGCGCTGCCGCGTTCCGCGGACCTGGTGGTCGCGCTGCTCGGAATCCTCAAGTCCGGTGCGGCGTATCTGCCGATCGACCCCCGGTACCCCAGCGCACGCCTCGGGCTCATCCTTTCCGAGGCCCGGCCCCAGCTGATCCTGACCGATGCGGAGACCTCGGCGGTACTGCCGGACGACAGCACCCCCCGTGTCCTCCTCGGCGACATCGATCCGGCGGACGGTCCGACGGATCCCCCCGTGGTCCCGCTGCGGCCGGACAACGTGGCCTATGTGATGTACACCTCGGGTTCCACCGGGACGCCCAAGGGCGTCGCGATCACCCATCACGGCGTGGTCAACGGCGTGACCCGGCTGGCCTCGTCGGTCGGCCTGGAACCCGGATCGCGGATGCTGGCCGGGACATCGGTGAACTTCGACGTGTCGGTGTTCGAGATCGTCACCACCCTGGCCACCGGCGGCACCGTCGAGGTCGTACGCGACGTACTGGTCCTGGGCGAGGCGGGGGGCTGGTCCGGCAGCGTGATCAGCACGGTCCCGTCGGTCTTCGGCGAACTGATCGAGCACATCGCGGGCAAGACGACGGTCGACAGCGTGGTGTTCGCCGGCGAAGCGCTGCCCTCGTCCCTGGTCCGGCGGGTGCGGGAGGCGTTCCCGGGCGTACGGGTGGTCAACGCGTACGGGCAGAGCGAGAGCTTCTACGCCACGACGTACGTCGCCACCGACGAGTCCGGACCTGACACCTCCGACAGCGCGCCGATCGGGGCGCCCCTGGGCAATATGCGGGCCTACGTGCTGGGGCCGGGGCTGACCGCGGTGCCTCCGGGCGTCGTGGGGGAGCTGTATGTCGCGGGCGCGGTAGGACGTGGCTATCACGCGAGGCCCGGCCTGAGCGCCCAGCGGTTCGTGGCCGACCCCTTCGGCCCGCCCGGAGACCGCATGTACCGCACCGGCGACCTCGCCCGCTGGAACGCCGACGGCCAACTGGAGTTCGCCGGGCGTGACGACGCCCAGATGAAGATCAGGGGGTTCCGGATCGAGGCGGGCGAGGTCGAGGCCGCGCTGACCTCCCACTCCGGTGTGGCGCAGGCGGTGGTGACCACCTACGACCGGCCCGGCGGCAAGCAACTGGTGGGCTACGTGGTCTCCACGGGCGCCAGTGGCGGCACTGTCGAAAGCCTCGGCCATCTCGAAGTCGACCTGACCGCCGGGGTGTCGGTGGCGGAGCTGCGCGCGTTCGTCGCCGAGCGGCTGCCGGAGTTCATGGTTCCTGCCGCCTTCGTGGTGCTGGACCAGCTTCCGCTCACGCCGAACGGCAAGCTGGACCGGGCCGCCCTGCCGGTGCCGGAGTTCATGGGGGAGACGTACCGGGCGCCGCGCTCGGCCCAGGAGAAGATCCTGGCCGAGGTCTACACCGAGGTTCTGGGCCTGGACCGGGTCGGGATCGACGACGACTTCTTCGCCGTCGGCGGGGACAGCATCCGCTCCATCCAGGTCGTGTCACGGGCGCGGGCGCTGGGCGTGGAGGTCAGCCCCCGCGAGATCTTCCAGTGCCGGACCGTCGCCGGGCTGGCCGCGGCGGTGAACACCCGGGCCGGCACGGTCGCCGTGCTGCCGGAGTTGGACGGCGGCGGCGTCGGACGTATACCGCTGTCGCCGATCGCCACCTACCTGACGGAACTGGGCGGCGGCATGGGCCGGTTCGCGATGTCCGCTGTGGTCGATCTGCCGGCGGGCATCGGCGAGGAGGGTCTGGTGGCGACGCTGAACGCGGTCATGGACCGTCATGACGTGTTGCGTTCGTCGTTGGTGGAGGGCGGCTTGGAGGTCGGTCCTCGTGGGTCGGTCGATGCCGCGGACCTGATCCGTCGTGCTGCTTCCTGTGCGGGTGTGCAGGGGGAGTTGGATGCTGCCGCGGGTCGGTTGGATCCGGTGGCGGGGGTGATGGCGCAGTTCGTGTGGTTCTGTGATGAGGGCCGGTTGCTGGTCGTGTTGCATCACCTGGTGGTGGACGGTGTGTCCTGGCGTGTTCTGCTGCCGGACCTTGCCGAGGCGTGGAGCCGGGTCCGTCGGGGTGAGGTCGCGGAGTTGCGTCCGGTGGGGACGTCGGTGCGGCGGTGGGCGCACGCGTTGTGTGACGAGGCGGTGCGTGCCGATCGCGTGGCGGTCGAACTGCCGTTGTGGCAGGGCGTCTTGGACGGCCCCGACCCGCTGCTCGGGACACGGGCGCTGGACCCCGCCGTCGACGTCCACGCGACGGTGGAGAGTCTGTGGGTGCGACTGCCCGCGACGGTGACACAGTCGCTCCTCACGGATGTGCCGAGGGTGTTCCGCGGCGGGGTCAACGACGGACTGCTGGCGGCGCTGGCGCTGGCGGTCGCCAAGTGGCGCCGTGGCAGGGGGGTGGAGGAGCCTACGACTCTGTTGCGGCTGGAGGGGCACGGCCGTGAGGAAGAGGTCGTGCCGGGTGCCGACCTGTCGCGTACGGTCGGCTGGTTCACCAGCATGTTCCCCGTACGCCTGGATGTCGCGGGTGTGGATCTGGACGAGGCTTTCGCGGGCGGTCCTGCCGCGGGTGCGGTGGTCAAGGCGGTCAAGGAGCAGTTGCTCGGGATTCCGGACAAGGGGCTGGGTTTTGGGCTGCTGCGGTATCTGAACGACGAGACCGGTGCGGTGCTCGCGCCGTACTCGACCGGTCAGATCGCCTTCAACTACCTGGGCCGTTTCTCCTCCTCCGACATGCCCGAGCACCTCCACGGACTCGGCTGGACCCGGTCGCCGGACACGGGCGAGCTGGTCCCGGAGATGGACGCCGACATGCCGGCGCTGTCCGTACTGGAGCTGAACGCGCTGGTGACGGACGGCGGGCGGGGACCGCAGCTCAGTGCCCGGTTCGCATTCCCCACCGGTGTCCTGGCCCACGAGGACGTGCGGGAGCTGGCCGATCTGTGGAGCGCGGCGCTGGAGGGCCTCGCCGGGCACGCGGCACAACCTGGCGCCGGTGGTCTGACCCCGTCGGACGTACCGCTGGTCCCGGTGCGGCAGAGCGAGATCGAGGTCTGGGAGAAGCGGTATCCGGGGCTCGTGGACGTGTGGCCGCCGACCGCTCTGCAGTCGGGCCTGTTGTTCCACGCGATGCTGGCCGACACGACGTTCGACGCCTACCACATGCAGATGGTGTACCACCTCTCCGGCAGGGTGGACCCGGAGCGGATGCGAGCCGCCGGACAGTCACTTCTCGACCGGTACGCCAACCTGCGCACCGCGTTCGTGGCCGACGCCGCGGGCGACCAGGTCCAACTGGTGCTCGACGCGGTGGAACTGCCGTGGCGACACCTCGATCTGAGCCAGGCCGGCGAGGAGGAGCGCGCCGAGACCCTGCGGCGGTTCCTCGCCGAGGACCAGGCGCACCACTTCGACCCCACGCAGCCGCCGCTGCTGCGCATGACGCTGCTCACGACGGGACCGGAACGGTCGGAACTCGTCCTCACCGCACACCATGTGCTGATCGACGGCTGGTCCGTGCCGCTGCTGATGCAGGACCTGCTGCGGCTGTACGGCTCCGGGGGCGACGCCTCCGTACTGCCGCGGGTACGCGGGTACCGGGACTTCCTGGTGTGGCTGTCCGGCCAGGACCGTACGGCGGCCGCCCGCGCGTGGGCGGGCGAACTCGACGGGATCGACGAACCCACCCTGCTCGCCCCGCACGCCGGATCGGAACTCCACACCGAAGTGGGCCAGGTCGCGGTCCCAATACCCGCCGACCTGGCGCGGGCCCTGGCCCGGCGTGCCGCAGAGCTGGGCGTCACCCTCAACACGCTGGTGCAGGGCAGCTGGGCGCTGCTCCTCAGCCAACTGACCGGTCGGCGTGACGTGGTGTTCGGCACGACGGTGTCGGGCCGTCCGCCCGCGGTCACGGACGTGGACGCGATGGTGGGGCTGTTCATCAACACCCTTCCCGTACGCGTCAGTTGCGCACCCGGGGACTCCCTCGCGGATCTGCTGACCGGGCTGCAGGACCGACAGGCCGCGCTGCTCGACCATCACCACTACGGCCTGGCCGACATCCAGCGCGCCACCGGCCTGCCCACGCTCTTCGACAGCGTCGTCGTGTTCGAGTCCTACCCCGTGGACCGGGCCGGGATCAGCGCGGCGCACGGCGAGGCCGCGGTGACGATCACCGGTATCACCCCGTTCACCGGAAGCCACTACCCCCTGGTGGTGACCGCCGACGCCGATCCCCACCTGAGGCTGGCCCTCCAGTACCACCATCACGCGTTCGACCAAGGGACGGTGGCCGTGATCGCCACCCGTTTCGAGCAGGTGCTGCGGCAGCTGGCGGCCGATCCCGATCTGGCGGTCGGGCGGATCGACGTACTCGACGCGGCGGAGCGGAACCAGGTTCTGGCCGAGTGGAACGCCACCACGCGTCCTGTGCCGGCCGCCACCTTCACCGGCTTGTTCGAGGTACGGGCCGCCGAGCGCCCCGACGCCCTCGCCGTCGAGGCCGGGGAAGTCCGGCTCGGCTACCGGGAGTTGGACGAGCGCGCGAACCAACTCGCCCACCATCTGCGGGCACTGGGCGCGCGCCGGGGTTCCGTGGTCGGCCTGTGCGTCGAGCGAGGAGCCGACCTGGTCGTCGGGCTGCTGGGCATCATGAAGACCGGTGCCGCCTACGTCCCGCTCGACCCGGGCTATCCGGCCGACCGGCTGGCGTTCATGCTGCGCGACTCCGGCGCCCGCCTGGTCGTGACCGAGCGGCACTCACGCACCGTCCTGGACCCCGAGGTCGTCGCCGTCGACCTCACCGGGGACCGCGACCGGATCGGACAGCGGCCGGTCACCGCCCCCACCGGCGGGCCGGGCGCCGACGACCTCGCCTACGTCATCTACACGTCGGGCTCGACCGGCAGGCCCAAGGGCGTCCTCGTGACGCACGCCGGCATCGCCAACCTGGCCGCCGCCATGACCGACAGGCTGCGCATCACCGACGACAGCCGCGTCCTGCAGTTCGCGTCCTCCAGCTTCGACGGCGCTGTCATGGAAGTGCTGATGGCGCTGCCCAACGGTGCGACGCTCGTCCTGCCGCCGCACGGCCCGATCGCCGGGGAGGCGCTCCAGCGCTTCCTGCGTGAACGACGCATCACCCACACCCTCCTGGTGCCCTCCCTGGTGGCCACCCTCGACCCCGAGGGCCTGGACGAGCTGCGCACTCTGGTGGTGGGCGCCGAGGCGAGCAGCGGCGACCTGGTGGCCCGCTGGTCCGCCGGCCGCCGCATGATCAACGCCTACGGGCCGACCGAGAGCACCGTCGTGGCAACGCTCAGCGAGCCGCTCGGCGGTTCGGACGTGCCGCCCATCGGCACCCCGCTCCCGAACACCCAGGTGTTTCTGCTGGACGCCGCGCTGCGCCCGGTGCCCGTCGGGGTCGCCGGTGACCTCCACATCGCGGGACCCCACCTGGCGCGCGGCTATCACGGTCAGGCCGGCCTGACGGCGGGGCGGTTCGTCGCCAACCCGTACGGCGAGCCCGGCAGCCGGATGTACCGTTCCGGCGACGTGGCGCGCCGGCGGACGGACGGCAGCATCGAATACCTCGGCCGCGCCGACGACCAGGTCAAGATCCGCGGCTTCCGTATCGAACTCGGCGAGATCGAGAGCGTGCTGGGCAGCCACCCGGACGTCGAGCAGGCGGTGGTCGTCGCCCGTGACACGGCATCGGGCGGCCGGCTGCTGGCGGCCTATGTGATCCCCGCGACCGACGACAACGACACCGAGGGGCTCACGGCTCTCCTCCGCGAGCACGCCGAAGCCGGGCTGCCGGGATACATGGTCCCCGCGGCCTTCGTGCTTCTGGACACGCTGCCGGTGACGTCCAGCGGCAAGCTGGACCGGGCGGCGCTGCCGACCCCCGAGTTCGGCGGGGCGGAGGGGGGCAGGGGACCGCGGAGTCCGCGTGAGGAAGTCCTGTGCACGCTGTTCGCCGAAGTGCTGGGCCTGGAACGAGTCGGCATCGACGACGACTTCTTCTCCCTGGGCGGCCATTCGCTGCTGGCCACCCGCCTCGTCAGCCGCATCCGTACGGTCCTGGCGGCGGAGGTTCCGGTCCGGACCGTCTTCGACTCACCCACCGTCGCCAAGCTGGTCGAGCACCTGTCGGCAGGACCCTCGGCCCGGCCCACGCTGCGGCGGGGCGACGGACCGCCGCAGCGGATGCCGCTGTCGTACGCGCAACGCCGTCTGTGGTTCGTGGACCGCTTCGAAGGGCCGTCCGCCACCTACAACCTGCCGCTCGTGCTCCGTCTGACCGGCGGGTTGGACGTGCCCACACTCCGCAGCGCGCTGCGGGACGTCGTGGCGCGCCACGAGACGCTGCGCACGCTCATCGGGGAGGACGAGAACGGAGTGCCGTTCCAGCGGGTCGTACCGGTCGACGAGGCGGTGCTGCCGATGTCCGTCGTCGAGACCGACCCGGCCGGCCTGGACGACGCCGTGGCCCACGCGGTGGCCCACACGTTCGACATGGCCACGGAACTCCCGGTACGGGCCGGTGTCCTGCGCTGCGGTACGCACGACCACGTCCTGGTCCTGGTGATCCACCACATCGCCGGTGACGGCGAGTCGATCCCGCCCTTGATGCGAGACCTGGGCACCGCCTACGCGGCGCGCAGGGACGGCTCGGCGCCGCGGTGGTCCGAACTGCCGGTGCGGTACGTGGACTACGCGCTGTGGCAGCGCGACCTGCTGGGCGACGAGCACGATCCCACGAGCGTGCTGGCCGTCCAGTCCGCGTACTGGCGGGACGAACTCGCGGGTGTGCCGCAGCCGTTGCAGCTGCCGACGGACCGCCCGCGGCCCGCGAAGGCCACCCACCGCGGCGACCTGGTGGACTTCACTCTCGACCCGGAACTGGTTTCCGCGGTCGAGGAGCTGGCCAAGGCGCGCGGGGCGACCGTCTCCATGGTGCTGCAGTCGGCGCTGGCGGTACTGCTGCGGCAGCTCGGCGGAGGCGACGACATCACGATCGGGTCCCCCATCGCCAACCGCACCGACGAGGCCCTCACGGATCTGGTCGGGTTCTTCGTCAACACGTGGGTGCTGCGCGTCCGGATGCCGGACAACCCCTCGTTCGCCGAGATCCTCGACCAGGTGCGGCACCGGGCGCTGACGGCGTACGACAACCAGGACGTCCCCTTCGAACGGCTGGTGGAGCTGCTCAACCCCGACCGCTCCACCTCGTACCACCCGCTGTTCCAGGTGATGTTCGGCTGGCAGAACATCGTGCGCGAGGACTTCGAGCTCGACGGACTGCGGGTGGCGCTCGACACGGTCGCCACGGAGACCGCCAAGTTCGACCTGTTCGTCACGATGGCCGATGTGCCCGGGGTCGGCGTGGTGGGCGGCGTCGAGTACGCGACCGACCTGTTCGACCGGGCCACCGCCGAGGACATCACCACCCGTTTCGTCGAGACCGTCCGGCAGTTCGTCTCGCAGCCCGACGCGCCCGTCGGCCCGGCAGGCGTCGTGCGGCCATATGCCGGGCGCCGGGCGACGGTTCACGGGACCCGTGTCGACCTGGCCGAGGTCGATGCGGCCCTGACCGGGCATCCCGCCGTGGCACAGGCGGTCACGGTCACGCACGACGGTGGCGGAACCGGCCGTCGGCTGGTCGCCTACGTGGTGCCGGTCGGCGGCGGCGACACCGGCGGGAGCATGGACTTCACGGCCGATGTCTCGGCGGCGCGGCTCCGGGAGTTCCTGACCGGCCGGGTCCCGGAAGCGATGGTCCCCTCGGTCTTCGTGGTGCTGGCACAGCTGCCGTTGACGCCGGACGGGGAGCTGGACCGTGCGGCCCTGCCGGAACCGGTGTCCACCGGTGACCGACGGGCGCCCCGGTCGATGGCGGAATCCGTCCTGGCCGGGGTGTACGCCGAGGTTCTGGGTCTGGACCGGGTCGGGATCGACGACGACTACTTCCTCGTGGGCGGGGACAGCATCCGCTCGATACAGGTGGTGGCGCGGGCACGGGCCCAGGGCGTCGAGATCAGCCCCCGGCAGATCTTCGAACTCCGCACGGTGGCCGCGCTGGCCGCGGCGGCGAGCGTCGAGGACGGTGCGAGCACGGTCCTGGCGGAGCTGGACGGCGCCGGCGAGGGCTGGATGCCGTTGCTGCCGATCGCCCGCTATCTGCGCGAACTCGGCGGAGACGTGGACCGGTTCGCGATGTCGACCGTCGTGCAGCTGCCGGCGGGCATCGACGAGGACGGTCTGGTGGCGACGCTGAACGCGGTCATCGACTCCCACGACATGCTGCGCTCCCGGCTGGTGGACGACGGGCTGCGGGTCGGCGTGCCCGGCTCGGTCGATGCCGCGGACCTGATCCGTCGTGCTGCTTCCTGTGCGGGTGTGCAGGGGGAGTTGGACGCTGCCGCGGGTCGGCTGGATCCGGTGGCGGGGGTGATGGCGCAGTTCGTGTGGTTCGGTGATGAGGGCCGGTTGCTGGTCGTGTTGCATCACCTGGTGGTGGACGGTGTGTCCTGGCGTGTTCTGCTGCCGGACCTTGCCGAGGCGTGGAGCCGGGTCCGCACGGGTGGGACTGCGCGGTTGCTTCCGGTGGGGACGTCGGTGCGGCGGTGGGCGCACGCGCTGTGTGACGAGGCGGTGCGTGCCGACCGGGTGGCGGCCGAACTGCCGTTGTGGCAGGGCATCTTGGAAGGCCCCGACCCGCTGCTCGGGACACGGGCGCTGGACCCCGCCGTCGACGTTCGTTCGACGGTGGACAGCGTGTCCGTACGGCTTCCGGCCGAGGTGACCGAGGCGTTGCTGACCGGGGTTCCCGCCGCGTTCCGCGGTGGGGTCAACGACGGTCTGCTGGCGGCGCTGGCCCTGGCGGTGGCCAAGTGGCGCCGGACGCGCGGTGTCGACGAGTCGTCGGTGCTGTTCAGGCTGGAGGGACACGGCCGTGAGGAAGGCGTCGTGCCGGGCGCTGATCTGTCGCGTACGGTCGGCTGGTTCACCAGCATGTTCCCCGTACGCCTGGACATCGCGGGTGTGGATCTGGACGAGGCCTTCGCGGGCGGTCCTGCCGCGGGTGCGGTGGTCAAGGCGGTCAAGGAGCAGCTGCTCGGGATTCCCGACAAGGGGCTGGGCTACGGGCTGCTGCGGTATCTGAACGACGAGACCGGTGCGCTGCTCGCGCCGTACCCGACCGGTCAGATCGCCTTCAACTACCTGGGCCGTTTCTCCTCCTCCGACATGCCCGAGCACCTCCACGGACTCGGCTGGACCGAGGCCACCGACGCGGCAGGTCTCGGCACGGCGTCCGACCCGGACATGCCGGCGATGGCCACCGTGGACATCAACGCGATCGCCACCGACACCTCGCAGGGTCCCGTTCTCGACGCCCGGTTCGACTTCCCCGCCGGCCTGCTCTCGCACGACGAGGTACGGGAGTTGGCGGACCTGTGGAGCGACGGTCTCGCGGGCCTGGCCCGGCATGTCGCGACGCCGGGCGCGGGCGGCCTGACCCCCTCCGACATACCGCTGGTCCCGGTACGGCAGAGCGAGATCGAGGCGTGGGAGAGGCAGTACCCCGGCCTGACCGACATCTGGCCGGTCACGGATCTGCAGTCCGGTCTGCTGTTCCAGTCCCAGCTCGCCGGTTCCGGCTACGACGCCTATCACGTACAGCTGATACACCAGCTGACCGGCGAGGTGGTCCCGTCCCGGCTGCGCGCGGCGGGGCAGGCACTGCTCGACCGGTTCGCCAATCTGCGCACGGCGTTCGTCAGCGACCTGGCCGGCGACCGCGTACAGCTCCTGCGGGACGGCGTCACGCTGCCGTGGCGGGAGATCGACCTGCGCGGCCTGGACGAGGACGAACGTGACGCTGCGTTCCAGGCGTTCCTGGCCGAGGACCAGGCGGCCCACTTCGATCCGGCGACACCGCCGTTGCTGCGGATGTCGCTGGTGCTGACCGGCCCGGCGGCGGCCGAACTGGTCGTCACCGCCCACCATGTGCTGTTCGACGGCTGGTCCGTGCCGCTGCTGATGCAGGACCTGCTGCGGCTGTACGGCTCCGGGGGCGACGCCTCCGTCCTGCCGCGGGTACGCGGGTACCGGGACTTCCTGGTGTGGCTGTCCCGCCAGGACCGCGCCGAGTCCGGACGGGTGTGGGCGGCCGAGCTCGACGGGGTGGACGAACCCACCCTGCTCGCCCCGGGCACCCCGGCCGAGGCGGACCGGGGGAGCGCCGGGCATGTGGAGGTCCCGCTGGCTCCGGATGTCGCACAGGAACTGTCGCGCCGGGCAGCCGAGTTGGGGGTCACCCTGAACACCCTGTTGCAGGGCGCCTGGGCGATGGTGCTGGCCGGGCTCACCGGACGGAGCGACGTGGTGTTCGGCACGACCGTGTCGGGCCGCCCGCCCGCCGTGACGGACGCGGACTCGATGGTCGGTCTGTTCATCAACACCCTGCCGGTACGCGTCCGGCTGTCCCCCTGGGACACGCTCGGGCGGATGCTGACCACGCTGCAGAGCCGGCAGGCGGCGCTCCTGGACCATCACCACTACGGCCTGGCCGACATCCAGCGCGCCACCGGCCTGCCCACGCTCTTCGACAGCGTCGTAGTGTTCGAGTCGTTTCCCGTGGACCGCGCCGCCATCACGGCGGCGAACACGGCAGCCGGAATCTCCGTCACGCGCGTCAGTTCGGCGAACGGCACCCACTACCCGCTCGGCGTGGCAGCCACGGCCGATCCCCATCTGCGGGTGGCGATGGAGTATCAACAGGCCTTGTTCGACCGGGACACCGCCGAAGACATCGCCGACCGCTTCGGGCGGATCCTGCGGCAGATCGCGGCGGACCCGGACGTACCGTTCGGCCTGGTCGATGTGTCGCGGCCCGCCGAGCGGGACCTGCTGCCGGCCGAAGTCGACGACACCGAGGTGCTCACCCCCGACGGAACCATCACCGAACAGTTCGCGCGCCAGGTCGCCGCGACGCCGGAAGCGGTCGCGGTGTTCTTCGAGGACACGTCGCTGACCTACGAGGAGGTCGACAACCGGTCGGACGGGCTGGCACATGAGCTGATGGAGCGTCAGGTGCGGCCGGGGTCGGTGGTGGCCGTGTCGGTCCGGCGCTCGCCGGACCTGGTGGTGGCGCTGCTGGCGGTGCTGAAGGCCGGAGGTACGTATCTGCCGGTCGACTCCGCCCTCCCGCCCGACCGGATCGCGTTCATGCTGTCGGACTCCGGGGCCTGTCTGTCCCTCGTGGACACGACGACCGCGACGGCGCTGTCCGAACTGCCGGTACCGGCCCTGCGGGTGGACGACGCACCCGGGCCCGGCACCGACCGCGGCGCCGTCGAGAGCACCGCCGTGGTCGACGACACCGCCTACGTCATCTACACGTCCGGGTCCACGGGCCGCCCCAAGGGAGTCGCCGTCACGCACCGCGGAATGGCGTCCCTGGTGGCCTCGCACGTGGACCGGCTCCAGGTGACCGCGGACAGCCGCATGCTCCAGCTCGTCTCGCCCAGCTTCGACGTCTCGCTGTGCGAGCTGTTCACCGCGTTGCTCTCGGGGGCGAGCGTGGTGCTGGCCGACGCGGAACGCCTGGTGCCCGGAACGCCCCTGGCAGAGACGGTGGACACCCATCGGGTCACGCATGTGATGATCACGCCCACCATGCTCGCGGCGATGCCGGACGAGTCCCTCTCCACCGTGTCCTGCCTCGTGATCGGTGGCGAGCTCGCTCCGCCCGAGCTGGTCGCGAAGTGGTCCTCCGGCCGGCGCATGGTGAACGTCTACGGGCCGACGGAGATCACCGTGTGCGCCACCATGAGCATGCCTCTGGTGGGGGACGGCGGTGTCCGCCCGATCGGGCGGCCCATCGCGAACACCCGGGTGTACGTACTCGACGAGGCTCTGCGACCGGTACCGCCCGGGGTGGCCGGCGAACTGTACATCGCGGGCCCGGGGGTGGCGCGAGCCTACGTCGGCCGGCCGGATCTGACCGCGGGACGGTTCGTGGCCTGCCCGTTCGGACGGCGGGGCGAGCGGATGTACCGGACCGGCGACATGGTGGCGTGGACCCCGGACGGAGACCTGGTGTTCCGCGGACGGACGGACGAGCAGGTGAAGATCCGCGGCTTCCGGATCGAGCTCGGTGAGATCGAATCGGCGCTGCGGACGCACACCGCGGTCGAGGAGGCCGTGGTCGTCGTCGACGACCGGCCCGGCGACCGTCGGCTGGCGGGCTATGTGGTGCCGGGCGCGGACGGCGTCGACCCGGCCGAACTGCGGAGCCACCTGAGGCAACGACTGCCGGAGCACATGGTGCCTTCGGCGATCATGATCATCGATGAGATGCCGCTGACCGCGAGCAAGAAGCTGGACCGACGCGCGCTGCCGGCCCCGGAGTACGGGGGAACCTCGACCGACCGGACCCCCGGCACCACACGCGAAGCCATCCTGTGCGGCCTGTTCGCGGAGGTACTGGGCCTGGACCGGGTGGGTGTCGACGACGGTTTCTTCGCCCTCGGCGGTCACTCCCTGCTGGTCAACCGGCTCATCACCCGCGTCCGCGCCGTCCTCGGGGTCGAGATACCGATTCGTACGGTCTTCCGGTCGCCCACCGTCGCGGAACTGGCCGCGCACCTGGAAGCGGACGACGGACCGGCCGGCGACGGGGATCCGTTCGCTCCGGTCCTGACCATGAAGAGCGACGGTGACAAGGAGCCGCTGTGGTGGATCCACCCCGGTGGCGGACTGAGCTGGCCGTATCTGGGATTCGCCAACCTGCTTCCCCGGGACCGGCCGGTCTACGGGATACAGGCGAAGGGATTCGACGGGGCGAGGCCGCTCCCCGAGTCCATCGACGCGATGATCGCCGACTATGTCGCGGAGGTGCTGGCCGTCCAGCCCGCGGGCCCGTTCCATCTGATGGGGCTCTCCAGCGGCGGGACGCTCGCGCACGCGATGGCCGCGGAGCTTCAGCGGCGCGGGCACGAAGTGGCCCTGCTGGCCCTGCTGGACAGCGTGCCCGGCAGTGCGCTGGCAGGCCGGCCGCTGCCCACCGAGACCGAGTTCCGGGACTACTTCGCGGAGCACCTCACCAGCCTGGTGGGTACGGCCGACTACGAGTCGTTCGTGGACAACGCGGTGTCGATCGGCCTCAACTACACCGGTCTCGTGCCGGAGTTCAGTGTGCCGACCTATCGCGGTGACGCTCTGCTCTTCAACGCGGTGCCGAAACCGGAAGGTTCGTACGCGGATCTGTGGCGGCCGTACATCCTCGGTGCCCTGCAACAGCACGACATTCGCAGTGCTCATGAGGACCTGTACCTGCCGGGACCGGCAGCCGAGATCTGCAAGATCATCAGTCAGGAACTCGCCGGGGACTGAGGGGACCGACCGCGCAGGCGGGGCCAGGTCAGTTCGGATTTTCACTGAGGGGACACTGCTGTGGAATCGAGTGAACCAGAAATATTCGACGTCGTGGGGATTGGATTCGGGCCTTCCAACCTTTCGCTTGCCGTCGCACTGGAGGAGAGCCTGGATCCGGTCACATCCGCGTTCTTCGAACGCCAGCCGGCACTCGGCTGGCACCGCGGAATGCTGCTTCCGTCGGCAAAAATGCAGGTCTCCTTCCTGAAGGACCTGGCCACATTCCGTAATCCGACGTCCAAATTCAGCTTCATCTCCTATCTGCATGACGTGGGACGGCTCGCCAGGTTCGTCAACAACCAGGACTTCTTTCCCACGCGACGGGAATTCCACGACTATCTGGAGTGGGCTGAGTCGAAGCTCGCGCAGCCCGTCGCCTACAGCTCGGAGGTCACCGCCATAGGGCCCGCGCCGACCGAAGGGCGGGGAGTCGCGGACCGCCTGCTGGTCCAGGTGCGCGACCCGGCCGGCGGCTCTCGCCAGGTCCACGCGCGGAACGTCGTCATCTCCACCGGGCTGGTCCCGAGGATGCCCGTCGGCGTGGAGACCGACGAATTCGTCTGGCACAGCTCGCAGTTCCTGCACAACTTCCGTCAGCGGGACCACGGTGAGCTGAAGCGCGTCGCGGTTGTCGGCGGCGGTCAGAGCGCGGCCGAGATCGTCAGGTTCCTGTACGACAGCCTGCCGGGCGCCAAAGTGTCGGCGATCGTCCCGTCCTACGGCTACTCCGTCGCGGACGACACCCCGTTCGCGAACCAGGTGTTCGACCCCGATGCCGTGGACAGCTACTTCCACGGCTCGCAGCGTTCCAAGGACGCCGTGTGGCAGTACCACAAGAACACCAACTACTCGGTGGTCGACGACGAGGTGATCACGGGCCTCTACGAGCGGTCCTACGAGGACGAGTTCAGCAAGAGCAACCGGCTGGACTTCCTCAATCTGGCCAGGGTCGTGGACGTCAAGCGCGTCGGCGGCGACACCCGCGTCACCGTGCACTCCATGGTCAGCGAGGAGTCGTACGACCTGGACGTCGACCTCCTGGTCTGCGCCACCGGATACGACCCGATGGACCCGGCCGAGATCCTCGGCGAGCTCGACACGTACTGCGCCCACGACGCGGAGGGCCGGCACCTGGTCGGTCGTGACTACCGGCTGGTCACGACCCCCGAACTGAGCTGCGGGATCTACCTGCAGGGCGGGACCGAGCACACCCACGGGCTGGCGTCGTCGCTCCTGTCGAACATAGCCGTCCGCAGCGGAGACATAGCGCACTCGATCGTGGCCCGGCGGTCCGGTGCCCAGGAGAAAGGAATCGACGCATGAGCAACAACCCGTTCGACGACGAAACCGGCCGGTTCTATGTGCTGGCGAACGACGAGGACCAGCATTCGCTGTGGCCGACCTTCGCCCCGGTCCCGGACGGCTGGCGGATCGTATTCGGTGAGGACGGCCGGAAGGAATGCATCGACTACGTGGAAGCGAACTGGATCGACATGCGGCCGAGGAGTCTGCGCGAGGCCATGGCCGACGACTGAACCACCACTTCGAAGGAGAATTCCATGACGACTCCGGCCGAGCGGTGGGGCATCCACCCGGAACATTTCTGGCTGCACGGGCGCCGACCGGAGCAGCCGGTCGAGTTCGACGAGAAAACGAATGCGTGGAACATCTACGGCTATCCCGAGGCCGTCGAAGTCCTCAGTGCTCCCGGGACGTTCTCGTCCCACATGGCCCGCCTTCTCCCCATGGGCGCCGACGAGTCGTTCACCGAGGGCGACTTGTTGCAGACGGATCCCCCCGACCACCGTGAGCTGCGCAAACTGGTCAGCCACGCCTTCACCCCCAAGGTCGTGGCCGACCTTGAGCCGCGGATCACCGCACTCACCCACGAGTTGCTCGACGCGGTGGCCGGCCAGGGCGAGTTCGATCTGATGAGCAGCCTGGCGTATCCGCTCCCCGTGACCGTGGTGGCCGAACTGCTGAGCATTCCGAGCAGCGACCGCCATCTGTTCGAGCGGTGGATGACGGAGATGGTCCACAGTCTCGGCGACGTCTCGATGGAGGACGACGCCGAGGACCAGGAGCGCATCTTCGAGGCCACCATGGCGCCGATGCGCAAGATGCTCGAATACCTCCGCGAGCACACGGCCGAGTGCCGACGGCGGCCGCAGGACGACCTGTTGGGCCGGCTGATCCGGGCAGACCTCAACGGCCTGCGTCTGACCGACAACCACATCGTCAATTTCGCGAAGATGGTGCTGATCGCCGGGTACCTCACGACCACGATGCTGATCGGCAACACCGTGCTGTGTCTGGACAGTTATCCCGATCAGGCGGCGCGCGTCCGCAGGGACCGTTCGCTCGTGCCGGGTCTCCTTGAGGAATCGATGCGGTTCCTGAGCCCGGTGGCGGCGACGTACCGGGCCACCACCAAGGACGTGGAGATCGCCGGGCAGCGGCTGTCGGCCGACCAGATGGTCATGGTGTGGTTCGGAGCGGCGAATCGTGACGAACGCCAGTTCGCCGAGCCGGAGCTGTTCGACATGACCCGAAGCCCCAACCCGCAGCTCGGCTTCGGCCGGGGCATCCACTTCTGCCTCGGCGGACCGCTGGCCAGGATGGAGGGCAGGGTCGCGCTCAACGCCCTTTTCGACCGCTTCCCGGAACTGGTCACCGACCCGGACAGGCCGCCGACGTTCATGCCGGGGTTCGACACGACCGGCGTCAGCACGCTCCCGCTGCGCACCTCCTCGACGTAGCCACGAAGGCGTCGAGGCGGACTCTGATCCCGATGGCGCCACTGTGGCGCTACTGGCTCCCGTCAAGGGTCAAGTGACCAGAAGGGCCAGGTGACTGGTGCGAACAGCGTCCGCCTTTGATGGTCCATGCTGAGAATGGCTTGCGTTTGGCGCCACCGTTGTGCCAGTGTGGCGCTATGAACCTGACGCCCTACGTCGACAACCTCCGCGGTGAGTTCCTCCTCACCGCGGAGGCTGCCGGCAAGGAGACCCTCGGGGTTGCCGAGAGCCTCGTGGCGTCGCTCGACGCCTCGGTCCGGCTCACGCTGCTGAGCGCGCTGTCGACCGCCGCGGACGAGATCTCCCGTGATCTCGCACCGGGGACGGTCGACCTTCGTCTGCGGGGCCTCGAACCGAGCTTCGTGGTGACGCCACCGGGCGTCGGCCTCGGCGTCGAGGACCTCCCGGCCGGGGGCGGTGCGGTCGAGAACGGCACGGTGATCCCGGCGGCGGAGGACGAGGGCGCTCCGGCGCGCATCAACTTCCGCCTGCCCGAGCACCTCAAGGCCCGGATCGAGGACGCCGCGGGCCGGGAAGGGCTCTCGGTCAACGCCTGGCTCGTACGAGCCGTCACCGCCACCCTCAATGGCGCCGGCCGCTCCGAACCTCGTCCACCATCGGGCGACCAGCACAACGTCGGCTGGGTGCGGTAGCGCACACGCAAGCGGCTCAACAGGGAAGGCTGGCATGGCCACTTTCGACACTCCCGAACCGATCTCCGCCAGGATCGAGATCTCCACGGGAAACATCTCGATCACGGCGGGCCGGCGGCCCGACACGGTCGTCGAGGTCCGCCCGACCGACAGCTCCAATGCCGCCGACGTCAAGGCCGCGGAACAGGCACAGGTCGACTACGAGCAGGGCAAGCTGCTGGTCAGGACGCCGACGCACATGCTCCGTTGGCCGAGCATGTCGCGTCGCGCCGGCTCGGTCGACATGACGATCGAGCTGCCCGAGGGCTCCCATGTACGCGGCAGTTCGTCCTGGGTGACGCTGCGGAGCGAGGGCCGCCTGGGCGAGTGCCGGTTCGAGGCCGCGCACAGTGACGTACGGCTTGAGGAGACCGGGCCGCTGCGACTGACCACGTCCCGCGGCGAGATCAGCGTCGAGCGCGTGGTCGGCGACGCCAGAGTCGTCAACGGCTCCGGAGGCGTGCACATCGACGAGATCGACGGGGCGGCCCTGATCGGGAACGACCAGGGCGAGGCCAGGATCGGCGACGTCACCGGCAACCTGCGCCTGAACGGGATGAACGGCGATTTCCATGTCGAGCGGGCGCGAGGCAGTGTCGAGGCCAAGACCGCCCACGGCAGTATCCGGCTCGGCGAGGTCGCCCGCGGCTCGGTCGTGGTCACGGCCTCGTCCGCCGAGATCGAGATCGGCATCCGGGAAGGCACCGCGGCGAAGCTCGACGTGAGCACGCTGACCGGCGCGGTCCGCAATTCCCTGAAGGTCGTCGACGGCCCGGCACGGTCCGACGAGATCGTCGAGGTACGGGTCCGCACCTACAGCGGCGACATCGTCATCCGCCGCTCCTGACGTTCCGTGAACTCGGCGGCGCCGGACTCACCGAGCCGCTGCCGCCACAAGACCGGGTCCCGGCGGGCGCAGGACGAATCCCGCCGGCGACCCCGGTGGCCCGGGAACCACATCCCCCGTGTTCCCGGGCCACCACCCGCACCAGCCCGCCACCCGGAGAGACACGTGTGAAGATGAGGGATCGATTATGACAACGCGCGACAGGGTCGTGCTCGATGTCGATGGTCTGCGCATGCGCTACGGCACGACCGATGTCCTTAAGGACGTGAGTTTCCGGGTGCACCACGGGGAGGTGGTGTGCCTGCTCGGACCGAACGGGGCGGGGAAGACCACCACGCTGGAGATCCTTGAGGGTTTCCGTCTGCGGTCGGCCGGCCGGGTCGAGGTGCTGGGCACCGACCCCGCGCGCGGCGACGAGCGCTGGCGGGCCCGGGTGGGTGTCGTGCTCCAGTCGTGGCGGGACCACGGCAGATGGCGAGTGCGTGAGCTGCTGGCGCACCTCGGCATGTACTACGCCCGCTACTCCACCGACCGGATCGAGCGGCCGTGGGACCCGGACGAACTCATCGCCGCCGTGGGCCTGGCTGCGCAGGCGGACAAGAAGATACGGATGCTCTCCGGCGGCCAGCGGCGCAGGCTGGATGTCGCGATCGGCATCGTGGGCCGTCCCGAACTGCTTTTCCTCGACGAGCCCACCGCCGGCCTGGACCCTGTGGCCCGGCGTGAGTTCCACGACCTCGTGAACCGCCTCGCCGACGAGCAGGACACCACGATCGTGCTCACCACCCACGATCTGTACGAGGCCCAGAAACTCGCGGACCGCATCATGATTCTCAGCGGCGGACGGATCATCGCGGACGGCACGGCGCAGGAACTCGCCGAGCGGATCGTCGGCGAGGACGAGGTGCGCTGGTCCCGTGACGGCCAGGACTTCGTGCGGTCGACCGGCGAATCGACCAAGTTCGCCTTCGACCTGTTCCGGCGGTACGGCGAGGAGATCACGGACCTCGAAGTCCGCAAGGCCACGTTGGAGGACACCTATCTCTCGCTGGTCCGACAGGAGACCGGTGAACGCGAGCCGGACGCGGAGTCGGGCGCGAGGCCGGACGCGGAGCCGGCTGCGGGGCCAGGTGTGGACCCGGGCACAGAAGCGGTGTCGGTGGGGGAACAGAGGGGCGGGACACGATGAACGAGACAACGCTGCGCGCGGGTTGGTCCCGCGGCCGGATCGAACTGCGACAGTCGTTCACCAACGGCGGGGACCTGTTCAACCACTTCTTCTGGCCCGTACTGATGCTGATCGTGACGTTCTTCCTGCGGGACGTGTCCTTCGGGGACAGCGGATTCGAACTCGGCACTCTGGTGCTGCCCGGCATCCTCGGCATGAACGCCGCGATGGCCATGGTGTCCATGAGCCAACTGCTCACCGCGGAGCGGGAGGACGGGACCCTGCTGCGCGCGAAGGCGACCCCGAACGGAATGCCGGCGTATCTGATCGGCAAGATCATCTCGGTGTCCGGCGGCGTGATCGTCGATCTCGCGATCTTCCTCGTCCCGGGACTGTTCATCGTTCCCGGGCTCACGGTCGGCAGCCTGGATTCCTGGCTCACCCTGGGCTGGGTACTGGTACTGGGCCTGGTGGCCACCCTGCCGATCGGCGCGGTGCTCGGATCGGTGTTCAGCAGCGCGCGCAGCCAGGGGCTGATGACGCTCCCGATCCTCGCGATGATCGGGACCTCCGGGATCTTCTATCCGGTCACCTCCATGCCGGAATGGGTGCAGTGGATCGCCCAGGTCTTTCCGATCTACTGGCTCGGGCTCGGTATGCGTTCGGCATTGCTGCCGGACAGTGCGGTCGTCGTCGAGATCGGTGATTCCTGGCGTCATCTGGAGACCGTCGGCGTGCTGGGAGCCTGGGCCGTACTCGGCCTGGTCCTCGCGCCCATCGTGCTCCGCCGAATGGCGCGGCGGGAGTCCGGGTCGGTCATGGCCGAGCGCCGGGAGAAGGCTCTGCAGAGGGTCGGCTGACCCGTCTCACGTCCTTTTCCGCGCGATTGCGCGACTGTGGAATTTCACCGTGATAAAGGGCGGTTGCGGCCCTCGGCAGAAACAGACGCATGCCGTGAACCCTGTCCTGTCGCCAGGACATGAAAGGACCGCGGAGAACCGGGACGAACCTTGACACCGGGAAGGCCGTCCTTGAAGACTTCAATGGCGCTGCATCCACGGCTCTTTCACGGAAGGACACATCTGTGACCTCGCCCGTCGATCAATGGAATTTCCACCCTCTCCAATTCTGGCTGCGTGGGAAGCGTCCGGAGAATATTGTTGACTACGACGAAGAGTTGCAGATGTGGAATGTCTACGGTTATCCCGAGGCGGCTGCGATACTCGGCGACCCCAGGACATTCTCCAGCGACACCATGCGGCTGGATCCCATCAAGCTGGACGAGTCCATAGTCGAGGGCGACTTCAGCCACACGGACCCGCCGAAGCATCGCAAACTGCGCGGCCTTGTCGACCACGCGTTCACGCCGAACCTCGTGGCCAGACTTGAGTCGCAGGTGCACGGGATAGTCCACGAACTGATCGACGGCGTCGAGGGGAAGAGCCAGTTCGACCTGGTGGCGGACTTCGCCGCTCCCCTGCCGCTGATCATGATCTCCGACCTGCTGGGCGTTCCGGCGAGCGACCGTGCGCTGTTCCGGCAGTGGATGGACAAGATGCTCGACGGCTCGGAGGAGTTCGAGTCGCCCGAGACCGTCCTGGAGCAGGAGCAAGAGCTGGAGAACGAGCTTGAGTTGCTCTGGGAGATGCGCGACTACTGGCACCAGCGGGCGGCCGAGAGCCGGAAGCGGCCCCGTGAGGACCTGATCAGCCAACTCGTTCACGCGGAGGTGGACGGTGAACGGCTGAACGACAGCCAGATCGCCAATATCGCGAACCGGCTGCTGGTCAACGGACATCTCACCACTGCCATGTTGATCGCCAACACCGTGCTGTGCATGGACGCCTTTCCCGAACAGGGCGCGCGCGTACGGGCGGACCGCTCACTGGTGCCTCCGCTGCTTGAGGAATCCATGCGGTACATGAGCCCGATCTGCGGAGTCGGCCGGGCGACCAATGCCGATGTGGAAATAGCCGGACAGGCCGTCCCCAAGGACCAGATGCTGCTCGTGTGGACCGGAGCGGCCAACCGCGACGAGCGGCAGTTCGAGAACCCGGACATGTTCGACGCGGGGCGATCCCCCAACGCGCACCTCGGTCTGGGCCGCGGCATCCATTTCTGCCTGGGCCGGCAACTGGCCCGGATGGAAAGCAGAGCGGCAGTGGAAATCCTGCTGGACCGCATGCCCACCCTGCGGACGGACCCGGCGAACCCGCCGTCGTTCCTGCAGGTGGTGGATGCCAGCGGCGTCGCCGCTCTCCCCGTCGTCACCCAGTAATCCGTAACATCCTGATAAGGAGAAGTACGATGACGACGGTCGTCGACCGGTGGAACATTCACCCCGACCATCTCTGGCTGCGGGGACAACGGCCCGAATCCCCGGTGCAGTTCGACGAGGCGCA
>Ga0307509_10002379_pt1 | contig 30611 bp, 26 predicted proteins | sample 10_EM_MG_FD_202245 | JGI IMG/M metagenome (GOLD analysis project Ga0307509, IMG submission 202245) | Populus trichocarpa ectomycorrhiza microbial communities from riparian zone in the Pacific Northwest, United States - 10_EM | ecosystem: Host-associated > Plants > Roots > Unclassified | place...
TCAGCTTACATGACCGTTCCTTCACTTGTGTTCCTAAATAAAACAACAAACATGCAAAACTAAACTTAACACAAGCTACCGGGCCTTAATATAGCTCCGGGGCTGTAAAACAATCAAACTAATCAACGTAAGCAAAGTAATCAAACTAAACATAGGAAATCCTGCACTCCGCTCCTGTATACAGTTACCGGAACATGTATACATGTTACAGAATTCAATTCTTTGTATTTAACTTTACTCTAAGTGCCTAAGTCTGGATAAATAGTTTAAAGCAAAGAAAATATGTTATTCTTGCTCTAAATATAGATTAATTGAAAGAGTAATAGTTGGTTTCTAAAGTTTTAAATAGTTTTTACCTATATAAGATATACTAATCCAATGACTCTAGAAACTGCATCCTGTAACTTACTAATACGAGTAAAAGTATCTGATATATTATATTTCATATAAGGATTTAGTTCTAATACTTTTAAAATTACAAATTAGTTTACTAAGAATGTGAATTTTCCAACCATAATTACCAGACAGAATATGTAAAACATAGGTAGTTACCTTCAAACTTTGAATACTTACCTGGTTTATTATTATAAAGCTGATTACAAATAATTGAATTGATTAGGCAATCCAGTAACTAGATATTGTATTGTCAAATTTGTCAAATTTGTATAAACTCTATATACTTTATACTTACTACTGTAACTTTGAAAGATAATGGGAAATTAACAGATAAATACTTGTATATTGATATAAAGGACCTGTGAACTCTCTCTATTCTCTTATTGAAGCACTTCTTATATGTTTTTGGCATTTCTTTACCATTTAGAATAATTGTAGTTTTCTTTCCATAGCAAGTCTTAAAAGCACTATTTATACAGGGCACTTTCATATTATAGAATAATAACTACATATTCTAATTCTCCATATTTTAAAGTACCTACTAACAAACTTTCAAAGTGGTAGGTCTATTAGTTATAGAGATAATCAAAGGTAAGTTTGATTTACACTGGTTGCTACAGGTGATTGGTTTCCATGTGATGATTGGTTTCCCGGTAAATTACGTTAGGTGTTGGGTGGGACACCCTTCCTCATATCAGTCGATGCAATGAAAAGTGATAATAGATTAGGTTTCATTATAAAGAGTAGATTTTGTATTGCCAAGCTGTAGGTTATGTGGTTTTTCGATAAGACTTGGGGGAGATGAAGCCTTAGGGGGTGTTTGGCACAACGAAGGTTGTTGGTCTGTTTGGTTGCACTCTGTCTCCAAACAGTTGTTTCCGATGTTTTTGAAATTGCATTTTTGGGAGAGATTGTTATGTAAGTTAATACTCAGTTAATAAATTCCATTTTAACACAAGTTTTGTTAACTAACGTCATATTAAGTTCACTTTGTTAGAAATTAACCTCTTCTACTGATTACAATTTTTTCCCCAAACTTTCACAACTTATCCAAGGGTTTGACAACGTATACCATGGAACAGTCGCTGTGCAAAACAGCCCCTTAGTGAGTATATGGGGTGACTTACATGGATGGAGTTATCATATGATAGCTGAGAACCAGAGAATTTAGGCGCACAACACCCGTCTAGGGTGCCGGGTGTAGGGTGTGTATTCAGTGTTCCCAAGCGTCCAGTCCGTCCGTCTTTTGCCTAGGACGGGACGGACGCCAATTGTGAGGCCTTTGGACGGGACGGACGCCAAATTGTAGTCCGTCCTAACCCATGCCCGGGACGGATGGCCGGGCCCTGCAGTCTTTTCGAGTGATAAGGTGTGATTGCGGCTGTGAAATGAAACGAAACGCCAAGCACAAAAGAATGTGATCGCCAACACACAACGGTGACGAATTTCTTCTCATTTTACTGCTCACTCTTACGCTCGTGGATTAGGAGATGGAATCATCAGGACCGAGTTAGCCCTGGCTCCCGTGCGAGGAATATGGTAATGCTTCAGACATATTACTTGTAGTTAAAGGACACGGTTTGGATAGTGCAAAGTATAAGAAAATAGGTAAAATGAGAGCACGATTTTTTGCTGAGGTTCCTTATCGGATATGAGATATACTCCCATCTTGGGCGTATATTTACCGTAGGGATATTTTATTCACCCAGCCTCTGATATGAAAATGAGGCACACACTTATTTTGTCAATGCACCACGTATATCAAATTACCATGCAACTTAAGGGGTGACTATCTATTATAGGCTAGTGTGCAAAGTACCTATAGGGCCCTATGAGTAATTGGCCGGGCCCTGCAGGTGACGCCCGTCCTTACTCAGGACGCCCGTCCCCTACCGGAAGTTACCATCTCCAAAAAAAGACGGCAGGCCCGCCCGTCAACCTACAGGACGGCGGCGTTTAAAAAAGACGGACGCCGTGGACGGACGGGACTAAAGGACGCCAGGGCCCTGGCATCCGGACGGGACGGTTGGGAACACTGTGTGTATTTAATACCGACGGTTTGTGTCTCTCTTCCCCATCCGCCTAGAGAAGGTAGACCCCCCCTTGCTTCCTCTCTTAAATCTCCATTCGAATCGAGGGCACTTTTTCGTACTGGCAAGGCCAAGCGTGTCCGGGACGTCAAGGGAAACTACTGCACTATATTGGGTTGTCTCTTGTCATGTGCGATGCGAACTCGCAGTTCTATCCAGGATAATTAAACGAGTGACGGCCTGTGAGTACTTAGTGAAATTGCTGGTGCAGGGGTGGTGATATTTGTTGCCCGCTTAGGTAGCTCTTGAGTGTGGCAGTGTGGATGAACGAACCGAAAGAAATGGATATTTTTTTTTTTTTTGCGCATGGTAGTCTAGCCGTAGCGGCTTCCGTTTATATTTTGGAAAAATCTAGTTAATGGGGAATTTTTTTACAAGTGCTGAATGGGAGAAAGTAAGTATTCCTGTCGCGCTACAACTTGTTCCTCCTCAAGGACCTGGCTTTATAGATATATTTATGGCAAGCCTTTAACTTAGTTCGGTAACTCATCTTCCAGTCACTTTCAAAATGGCCGGGTAAACCATTTGTTAAGATGGCACTCTCTTTCAGAGCTGAGAGGAAATTCATTCCATAGACTCGCTTAGTTTACTCGACTAGTGGTGGATCCTAGCTCCCGAGGCAATACCATAGGTTTTGATAGAATTTGACTCATAATATCTGACGACTCCTGGGGTTATTTTATTCTGCTTAGTTATAGATCTTAGATCCAAAGTTATAGTTGGCTTTAATAGGAGAGTATACATCATTTTCGCCGTTTCTTTGAATCATCGATTACGGTAACTTAGCTGTCGAATGTTGTTTTGTTTTGACGAACTTGCACGCTTTTTTTTATGAGAGAGATGGGTATATCATGCCGGACGCGTGGTGCGTGTAACCACCCTCTGTGGCATAGCGCTGTCCGCGTAATATGAGTTCTGTACTTGGTCTTGATAAATATCAATGAGGGCGGTGGTTATCTTCGCAGAATCTGATAAACCACAAGGTTGTGGAATGCTTTAAGTTAGATGATATGTAAGGCATTCGGCTGGTTCTCTTATAAGGTTAGGTGTACTCGGATGATGTGTATATACCAGCCCAGGTCATCCGAAACCAAGCGCTCAAGAGTGCTCCTTGGTCGGAGTGGAGGGTTCGTGATGCGCATTCGGATAGTACTTATAAGGATGTGGCCCGTCTCGCTCTTGATGCGGCAAACACAGCCAGACTGCTGTGGAGAAAGTTTTGAGAGATTGTCTGGGCGGCAGTGAGACATTGGCGGGGTTCCACAAAAGACCCCTCTTTTCATCAGCTCCCAGCGATTCAATCAACGAACCGGTTCAATCACCAACCTCCACCAGTTTCCCTATAGCGAAGATGTCCGAGTGTCGCTCTCATGGCGGCATCAACTGCAATAATACCAACTCCTTTAATAATGTGTGGAATAACTATACTGTTGCCGATGACCGGTCTCAAATCATGACCTGGTTATCGCCACTAGAGCCTAGGCTAAGGCACAAGGACATTCAAGAGAGCAGGGTCAAGAGTGTAGGAAGATGGATACTGCAGGCTGAGGAATTTAAAAGTTGGCGGGCTGGTAGCGGGGGAACTGAATCCGAAAACACTGTTTTGTTTTGCAACGGAGATCCGGGGGTTGGCAAGACTTTTATTAGGTAACAAAGACGAACCTCGATGAATGGAAGCAAAAGGACAAGTGTTGACAAACGGTGATGTTAGTTCATTGGTGATAGACGAGTTGTGCGATCAAGCTAGAGGACAAAATGCCACTGTCGCATGTTTTTATTTTGACTTCGTCGCCAGAAAGGAGCAGTCCCCCACAAACATACTAGGCGCCCTGCTGAAACAGCTTGTTTGCGGACTAGAGGCGACTCCAAAGGAGATATCATTAGCATACCAAAGCCAAAAAACTGCTATCGGTGGGCGGGGACCGCAGCTGGCGGATATTGTGAAGATGCTGTATATTACCACCTCCGAAAAGCCCGCATTCATATGCATCGACGCTCTCGATGAATGTGAGGCCGGATATCGAGCCAAAATCCTCAATTCGCTTGCAGCAATTCTACAACGGTCCCCGGGCACACGGATGTTCGTGACAGGAAGACCGCACATCGAGGATGAGGTCAGGAAGCGTCTTCCTGGGAGCGGAACTGCTATACGCATCGCACCGCGGAGAGATGATATCATTAGTTATCTTCATAGCAGGCTGGACGAAGACGCAACACCGGACGCGATGGATGCTAGCCTAAAGGCGGACATCCTGAAGAAGATTCCGGAAAGTATTTCTGATATGTAGGTAGAAGCAACGACATGGGGAAAGCTACCTTGAGCTATCTGCTGACGGGTGCGTATCTAGATTCCTACTAGTTTCGCTGAACATGGATACAATCCTACAGGAAACCACAATTAGTCGCAGACGGCAAAAACTTAACGCGATAACAGACGGGTTGGGGTTGGGGGGTGCATATGGTGGAACGTTGAGTCGGATAAAGGGACAGGGCGGGGAGAAATCAAGGCTTGGCATGGCCGCATTGATGTGGATCTCTCACTCGGAACGACCCTTGAAAGTCGACGAACTTTGTCACGCGCTCGGAGTCGAAATAGGATCGGCCGATCTCGATGGTGACAATGTCCCTTCAATAGGGACACTTCTAACGTGCTGTCAAGGGCTTGTTTCCATTGATAAGGAAGCTTCCACGGTCCGGTTAATCCATTTTACTCTTCATGAGTACCTCAAGGCTCATCCTGAGCTTTTTGGTAGTGTTCACTCAACTATGGCAGAAACCTGCCTAACCTATCTGAATTTCAATCGTGTCAAGGCTCTTTCCGCTACTCCCTCTCCCGATCGCCCAGTCACACCCTTTCTGCAATATTCTTCTCTATATTGGGGAATGCACGCAAAAAGAAATCTCTCCGATAGGGCGAAACAGCTTGCACTGGAACTGTTTGAGGACTTCAATAACCACATATCCACAGAGCTCCTCTTGGGTTCTGATGCACGGAATTTCCTTCCTTCTACCAACAAATATTCTGGGTTCAGTGATTTACACTGTGCATCTTTTTTCGGAATTGTGGAGATTGTAGCTGGTTTGGTAGAGACAGAAGATTGTGATATTAACAAAATAGACTACACAGGGAGTACACCTCTCGCGCGGGCTGCTGAGAACGGGCACGAGGAAGTGGTCAAAATACTGCTCGGACGGAAGGACATCGACCCCAACGGGCGGGATACCGAAGGCCGAACGCCGCTCCTCTGTGCTTCTGCTAACGGGTACCTTGAGATTGTGAAGATGTTACTCGAACGGGATGACGTGGACCCCGAAAAACCAAATATCTACGGCCGAACACCAATCTGGGATGCCGCTTGGAATGGACAGGATAGAGTGCTGAAAATGCTTCTGGAACGGGATGACGTCAATCCTAACAAACACGACATTTACGGCGAAACGCCTCTCTGCACAGCTGCTCTGATGGGACACGAGGGGGCAATGAAAATACTACTCCGACGCCAGGACGCTAATCCCAGCCAACCAGATAACTGCGGTCAAACACCCCTCCTCGGCGCTGCTAGGAATGGGCTCGAAGAAGCAGTGAAAATTCTACTCGAACGGCACGATGTCAACCCCAGCCAACCGAATATCTGCGGCCAAACACCTCTCTGGGCTGGTGCCCAGAACGGGCACGAGGATGTAGTGAAAATGCTACTCGAACGGGACGACATCCGCCCCAACGAACCGGATACAGAGGACCGAACACCGCTCTGGATTGCTGCCCAGAATGGGCACGAGGGTGTAGTGAAAATCCTACGAGGGCGGAGTGATGTCAACGCTGACAAACCAGATGGGGATGGCCGAACACCCCTCTATTGTGCCGCCTCCCGGGGGCACAAAGGAGTGGTGAGGATACTACTAGGACGGGACGACGTGAAACCAATAGACTAGACAAGGACGGCTGGGCGTCGTGCTCGGGGCCGCTAACTCTCACCGTAAGGGAATGGTAGCTCCATCAGAGCCTCCAACACCTGCGGCTCCCGGCATTACATAAGGCGGTGGAATTTTTACCCTCACAGCTTTCAACCACTGATACCCTATGTGCTACTTCCTAAAGACCGCAATAATTCCATAAACATACCAGCCCTAATCACCGCCCACCTCTTCTCATCTCGTCCTTCTGAAAATAGGTTATGTTGGTAGAGAATGACTTGATGGTTTAACAGTGGGGGGTCCGGTATGGCGGGATGAATTGTATGTTTAGCTTTGGCTCTGTGGAAGACCAAGTCCGGTGTTGTGGTTGGGGTTGGCTTGTATGGTATGTGCTCAGTGCAGTTGTGGGTGTTATCTGCTGGAATTAATGTCATCGTGGTTTCTTTTGGGGGGTATTAATTGAGAAAGAAATGAGATGGGAAAATAAAGTATCTTAGAGGGTTGGTTAGCTGCTCACCTTATTTCCAAGCTGTTTATGAGAGTGGAAAAGTATTATAACAAGAAACCTGGTGACCGTGGAGAGATGGGGTTCCAGGGAGGAACAAAGAGCCTTATATATACCTAGAATCCTTCTAGATACCCGACCTTCATCTTGTTGCTACAATGAATGGTCTTTGCAATGTCCGATTTCTACCTGTTTTGAAGGGGATAGTATTTTAAACAAGCTGAATGTTTTTGCACATGCTGGAAAGGATTTATGACAATATGAGGGGCTCTCCTTAGGCATGTTTCAATTTGGAGCTGCTTTCAGGTGAATGCCTGAAGGCGGGGGAGATAAAGAGCAGAAAACAGGTATATAACATAGTCATTATTAACAACTCCACAGATTGTAAATAAGTCTCCTCTTGACCCAATTCACAGTGATGGTTTTGGGAGTAGCCTAGATTCTAAGTTGTTTACTTACTTTTCTTTTCCGAGTCTAGATATTGTGGGGTCCCTTGTGTTGGAAATTTGCTGCTCACCACATACATATTTTCCCATTCCCGCAGGACGAGAAACACGCAGGACGAGAAACACGCAGGACGAGAAACACGCAGGACGAGAAACACAGCTATACCGACCTGAAATGTACCGTTGCTCCAAAAGAGTTACACCACTGTTAGCCTGTTACCACCTCACATCTTGATGCGACACTATCAAACACCGATGCACCTGCAATGAAACACCCATCAGAATCTGAGCCAAGCATCAACCATACCCTCGGTGATCATGCCCACCTGAGGACCACAGCACAGTGTTCCCTCGGCCATGACATTCTTACCTCGGAAGATTCATGAAGAAGCAGATGGAAGGATGACTGTGTGATGGAAGGCTGGAGAGAGATTTGGCATATTCTGGAAGTATGCCGGTGAAGAAGGTTCTCTGTTCAAGAAGGATATAAGGCACACTGTTCTTCCCTTGTTCGTTTTCTGTCCATCATCGCATTTATTCTCTCTTCTCTCAGTGATCAGTTGTTTGTCAAAAGTCATTCGTTATCTCATACGATTTCATTATTCTACTTGTCTTCGGATATCTTTTTATCTTTTGTCCTTACCAATAAAATTCTTCTCTCGTTCGGTAACTGAAAATGATATCCGCTGCGCCCACCCTACCTAGAAATGTTGAATACCTTGTCCCCCGTCATAGCTAGATGAAAAACGATGATTGTAGAAGTAAGAAAACGGTTGGGGAAAGAGTTTATGTGGAGCACTTAAAGGGCAAGCAAAGGATGAACCAAAAGGGCAAATATATTGAGAGAATGCTTCTGGAGGGTGATTCTGGCGGCACATGGGGAACCTAAGCTAAACACAGAGACAGTTGACAATGTTAAATATTTCCCCTTCAGGGAAATGAGTAATCACTCAGGGTCACTCGGGATTAAAACATTCGTAAATGGATTCCCTCTAACTCCCTTTCGGTAGATAGGAACCGCCTGCCTGCCCGTGAACCCTGAATGTGTGCTCTCAAAACACAATCATGGAGCAGCATGTACGACTAAAGTTCGATATTTATAGGATGTGAAAAATAACAGACTTGAATCACCACGACCTATGACTTCCAGATGCCCCAGAGATGTTCGAAACTACATAAGTCGATTTTGGATTTAAAATATACAGAAAACTCCTTGAGCTGTGTGGGTAAACGGTGATACAGAGGCTGATCGAGGGAGGCATATCAGCTTTTTTAAGGGAAAAAAAAATCTTGATTGATTTTTGTGCTGCTACCCCGTCGATGGCAGACCTCGGTGAGGTCTAGAGTCGGGATCAATGATAATATTAAGCATATGATAATTACCATGCTTGTATATTTTCCACCGCACCCTTAACCTTCCACCAACCTGTAAATTCCCCCCTTAGAACGACCAATGAATAAACATGTCTTTCCCCAGTAATTATACCCCCAATTAAGACTCACTCAATTACCTGTTGACAGACGGTTTTTATGTCTGTCAAGGTTGCGTGGAATTATACACGACCACCCGCCACAGTGGCCTGAAAAACTATATTCACCACCCCTATTTTCGCTATGAATTACAAAGCCCACTGCGAGGCTCAGAATCGCTATCCTTAGAGACAACAGCTGCCTTTCCAAGAGAAAAAAAGTAAATATTTTTTATTTTTTATTTTATTGTATGATATCTTTTATTTATTTATTTATTTATTTTGACTACCCCCCTCCCGTCTGCTTCTGCTACCCGCCGATCGCCAACCTTTAAGGTCTAGAGTCGGATTCTACCACCTCGTAGCAGGATTGTTAAACCCCGGAGCCCTATTGATGAGGGCTAAGTTTTCCAATCTCCCAGTCCCCATAGGGCAGGATTTGAGAAATTCTCAGTTTTCCTGCCCTACATGATGGATCGTTCAATAATAACTGATTGTCAGCGTGGATTGAACTCCTGGGCTCCCGCTAATTGCGACAGGAGTGTTAACCACTGCGCCAGCTGGGTATTTCATGAAAGGTAAACTTGGGAACTAATACTTATCTTACTGGTAGCCCGATTTCGGGATTTTACTGTGTGGGTAATGTGTTTCTTCTCGAGTTGCTGGTAAATTTCAAAGAAGGTGTGTTTCTTGGTCCTTAGATGTTTAATGAGAGATTCTCCGTAGTTTAAAAAGGAATCGGTACTTTCTGCGTTTGTTACCGTGGCATGATATGATATGAAACTATACAGCACAATACTACTAGCTCGGTATTCATGCAGCTTGCATCGAGATGATTTACTTTTCGTCGCCTTCCTGTGGGCGCATTTTTTCTACTTGGGCAAGTACTTAAACAGCTGGTTTAACGACATTGAAGTTATGGGTGGTGCCTTGCTGTTCCTGGAGGCTTGCGGCAACGATCCGTATTTCTGCCCCCTTTATTTTTTGCCAAACACTTTTCATAGGTTCCAATCGAGGGGGAGCACGCCAAGACCTGATCCTCACCTTTCCGCAATGAGCTCGGTGCCCCGGACTGCACAAGGTAGGAAAAAAAATGAAGGTTATCATCTCCGAACACGGAAGTGGAGAATATCGAAATGGAGGAATTGAAAAATTCAGGGGATCAAAAGTGTGCGTTAAGCTTAGAGCTATCGCCGAGTTCTGATGCAGTATTACCAGAGTGAACTATGGGAGTCTGAAGAGACGTCCCCCCACCCGGGATCACTCGTCTAGTTTCCATAACTACATGTCGAAATTTGGCTTTCCGAGATGCACTTTTCAAGTCTTCGCTACGAGAAAAAGCCGGTCATTCTCAGTGCCGGTTTACTGTGCCCGTGTTCTGCTTGTTGGATTTAGCCCTAAGCTCTTGTCACCTCTTGGTTAGTTGACTAGATATGTAATTTTGCCTTTATTTTCCCTCTCTTGTCTTCCATACTGCTTGCTTCGATTCCTTTTCCGCTGCTGATCTATGGCGCTGCTTCGCTGCAAATAGTGGATCTTCCTGACCACCTTAGATAGAATGAAGTTCTAGCGCATCTCTCACACTCATAATTTATATAGCTCGGCCATTGGACAATTTTTCAACACCACAGACAAAAGAGGCCCTGGGACAAATCCCGGGATATTAAAACCGAATATTCTCACTTTCAGATCATCTCTGGCCAAATGATACCATTCCTCGAACATATGGCCTCAAGGAGGGGAGTCTACGGAGAATGTGCTGTCAGGTTTTGACCGTGCCGCATTCTAAGCAAGGGGTGTTAGTGGTTTTCATCTTCGTTCCCAATCCATCCTACACAATTACCCTGTATCCGGATTATTACCCTGTTGTCACACATTGCTTGCGGGACGGCGGTGAGGTCAACTCTAGGCGGTTTTGGTGAGGGAGAATGGGCAGCAGGAACCACCGGGTCTAAGCGGTGAAATCCTTCCTGGAGAGCAAGTTTTCGCTGCGACGAATATAATTATTGCCGATTTGATTAAATAGGCTTTAGAGAAATACCACTATGGAACACGTGGATTTGATTGGAGGGGAGAATGTATTTTTGAGTTTGCACTGTAAGTTACCTCCCGACAATCGCCCTGATCGTGGGCGGAGCTCCCGTGTGCAGCTTATTGTGACTTCGTTTTGGAGATGTATTTTTTGGAGAATGATTCAAGGACCAGAGGCTAAAGTTGCTCTTAAGGATCTGGATAAGCTCATTTCCGAAAATATTCTTAAAGCCGGTCAGTCGATTGTCTCCACCACGCTGTCACTGGTGGTATTCCAGGAGTTAAACTTCCCAATGGCAGAACCTACATCAAATGACACGTCTCGCCAAAGTCCACAACCGTGGATTACTGCCGCTGATCGGCTACATTCCCTCTCTTGGGCGTTGGGATATCGCTGGACCCCCCAAGATACTCTAGGCTCACAAACCGGAGCAGGGTGAAAATGAGACTACAGAATGGGAACGGGCGCCGGAAAATATCGATCCTAATGACGCCCCTGAGCTCTTGGGGGTGGTGGTAATGGGTGGGGGGTCCGGATGAGTGCGGCAAAGTTTTATTTCTGAATCACGTTGAATTTGATCCTGTTGGAACTCCATCGACTGTTTTGCACGAATCAAGAGAAATAATAATAATAATAATAATAATAATAATAATAATAATAATAATAATAATAATAATAATAATAATAATAATAATAATGGAAAAATTCACTTAAAGAGAATAAGCAGAACGAGGAACTTCAACAAAAAAAAAACTGAAAAAATCTTGACTCTGCTCAACCACCTCCCATCCACCGTGCAGAAGGAACACATGCACGGGGGGAGATTAGTTCTGAATGTTGGGAATACCAGGGTGCGGTATGATAGAGGGGTGGCGGGGGTCTTATCCTCACCCTTAGCTGCCTCATAAACAAATGTTAAGTTGAGAGAAAAACCTTTATTCGCTGAAGGTGCGATCCTTTTGTTCTCAGGTGGCATTATACCTGTCCCCTGGGGAGGCGGCCCAAAGCAACTAGAGCCCCCATCCAAAATCGCCCTCACAGTGTCCCACAATGGGGGAGGATGGGGGAGGATCCCAATATCGTCGTCTCCCTCCATATTATTATTCAACAACAGGCTGGAAGCTCGCAGTGGATTGCACTTCTGGATTGCCGGACGACAAAGAACTTTTATTCGTACCAACAAGAATATAGAAAGAAGATGTAACTTAACAAAAAGACGATGATGAAAAGATGCGACAACAATTTTGGTAGCTGAGTAGGGAGATGAAACGAATGTGTGATGAACGAGATAGATAACAAATGAACAAGCGGAAGAACCAATGACCTTATATCCTCCTCAAGAGAAAGCCTATTTTCACAGCATGCTTCCTGCGCATGCCAAATCTCACATGAGATTCGTCTACCCGAGTACCATATCTCCGGTTATTCTGCATAAGTTCCGAGGTGAGAACCGAATGCCCGAGGTCATTCTTCTGCAGTCGACCGAGGGTATGCTGGTTGTTCGGCATCTGAGATGTTCGTGTTTTGTTGTAGGTGAACCTGTGTTTCGTGTTGTCGCACTAGATATGCAGGGTTGGTGTTTGGACAAGTATGAACCTAATGGTAGTGAAACGGTTCATAAGGAATAGTGTGTCACAGGTGGAGGTGGTGGTGTTCCGTATTCATGGTGAATGGGAAAATATGTATGTCGTGAGCAGCCCAAAATATTCCAACAATTATGGGCGGTTGCAGGCCTTGGCTGCTTTCGACCACTAATTCTCAGATCAATTCAGCTGACTGTTTCTCCCACATAGAATTCGACTAAAGGAAAACTGACCTCTTCCGCCAGCCTATCTACCTCCTTTGGCGGGGAGATTTGCGCTTCATACTCTTTCTTGCTTGATGTTGGGGAACTCTGGGAGGCATCTTTAAAGAAACGTAGGTGGGGGGTAAAGGTTCGTATGACCGAGTAAGTGGGGGTGTGTCGTATAGGTCCCAATGGTGTACTAATGTTCGTATTCATCTTCTGGTAGGGTCCGACTAAGGCATCGTGGGTGACAATTCGCAGGACGAGTGTCCGAGCCGTGAATTTCCCGATATAATAATGAAAACAGGTAGTAAATATCTGTGTACTGTTGGGGTCGTATCTTACTTGCTTATTGTTGTGTGATATCGCGAGCTAATTCGTGGAAGTAGGAGGTTTCCAGCATTCTGAGCTATCCGAGGGGGACTTCCAAGCGCCATGGTGGGGAAGGGATGGCTATCGGTATTCCGTCCGGTGCGGTTAAAGTGAGGGACGGCGCTCCTTGGGTCGGATGGCGGACCCTACTGTATGAGGCATGTTATTTTAAGGCAGGGGGTACGGACGGTGGGTGACGGCAGGGGCAGGCAGGGGACTGTGGGAGAAAGCCGAAGACTACATGAGTGATGTCTCATGATGCCAGAATGATTAGTGTACTGTGTATGATTTCAGCTTGGCTAGTACCGGAGGTCCAAGCGCTAGGACAATAGCCCCAGACAGTCCGTCCTAACACGCCAAATGAGACGAGGTATGAGTGGTAGTCTCTCCCGTCCTCTCCCGAAGACGGACCGAATGGAAGGCTGGGAACACTAGTTGAATCAAGAGTAACCAAAAAGAGAGCGGTGGGAAGGTAAGCGAGCAGTTTGTATTGCTTAAAGAAGAATAAGGAGGGTATTGAGGGGTGGGGGTAAAAAGGAGGGGAGGGAAGGGAGGAGGAAAAGGGTATAAAAGTAGGTGTGGGGGCAGGGGGTGACGCAAGCTGTCAGGGTGTGTCACTCGTGACCGCAGGGACGAAGGATATCAGGGCACGACCATCCCCACAACTTCCAGCAGAAGCAAAGCAGACTAGGCGGAGGACACTAAGGGGGTCGTCGACAGAGGTTTCTTTTGGGGGTTGTGGGGTGGGCATTATGCCGGAGGAAATGTCCTGTAGGCTCAGGCTTATGAAGCCCTCCACTGGTATAGTATGTAGGTTGTAAAAGAGGGCGTTGATGGCGCAATCACTGCGGACGGCATCCATTTCTAGAGTTCCGGATTCCTGGGACTGTGGTCAATATCCCCCATGCCATTGTTGAAACAAACCATTGCTAAATCCGACTACCCCCGAAATAAGTCTCATTCCTCACATTGACAAAGTAGATATCCAAACCTAGAATCGTCGGAATAGCAGTCTCTATATGCTTAGACCTCTCGGGATTGTTCTCGATCTTGTTCACACTGCTTGCGTAGAAACCTTATTTCTCCATGTTTGAACCAATGTGCTCGGATAACCGGGTTGACAAATTGCACCCGCTCATACAGTTTATTCCCCCGCCGGTGTGCACGCTTGAGATACTTAGGAGTTTAATGAAGCGAAAACTAGGCAGTCATCCTCGCGTTTATCTTTGTCAAGTTCTTGCATCGCGCCGATTAAGAGCTTGCTTGAGGGGGCTTCCCTGCACGAGAGGGCTAGGGCGCACCGAGTAGTGGGAGGGGTGGGAATTGCCATTGTAGTGCATTAATTGGAGGGGTTTGTTGGGGTAGAGAGCATGTGGTGGTAGTGGTAGTGGTTGAGATGAGTCGTCTGTGTTTCTAGTCAAGTTTGCCGAGGATGAAGAGTTAGTGAGGGCCACTAATACCCTTGAAGAGAGAATTCTCGAAGGTCAAAATTGTGACTTTAGGAGCGGTGGAAGAATACACAGCGGATTAAGGGGGTAAGTGAGCCTCCTCAGTTCTTAATGAGAGCTGGGACTGACGAGGACTGAATCGGGCGAGGAGTGTCTGTTTATGGTGGGTCAATCTCACAATCGGTTCAAGTTCGGGGGTGGAGTAGCAACGCCTGTTCTGTCCGTTGAACAATGCTTGGATCGATAGAGGGTTTATTGAGATACCCGAGATTGAAGATTGTGTGAGGGGCAGTTGTCCGAGAATCAAGGATTGTGGGATGATCGGTAGGAAGGCGTCAATGGCCACCTCGCCCATGGCAGATTGGACCGAATCAACGACAAGGCTACCTGCGGGGGGTTCGATGTTCAAAGGACTGCTGGGTATTGACATCGCCAGTTGACAACAGCCAAAGAGGAAGGGAGTGATGGTTTCTGACCGCTGCCTTCAGTCCACCAAGTAAAACAACGAAAGAGTCAGTGCCACACACCTCTCCCATTAGCATCTCACCCATTCGGATGATGGGGGCGGCAGGATTCGTGTGCGGGTGTGTTGATGGAGGACATGTTGAGTTGTATGTTCTATGGAGGTTGCTAGCTACGGTTCACCTTAAGTCGTGAAAACTCTGTTAGTACATGTGACAGCCCTATATCTCCTCATATGTGTTTGAAATATGGCTATGGTGCACAATCTTTACTGCTATGTGGAGAATACTGCGCAAGTACGAGGGGGTTGCGTTGCACGCTAAGTGAGGAGGAATTGTGTAGTATGAGACCAGATTGGTAAGAGTTCTGGTTCTTATTTCTTCTAAGTGAGATGGGCGGTGACTCCAGTATTTATACAGGAAGTGCGTTCTCCATATAACAAAGAAAGATAAGGGAAAACATAGTAAGAAACACAAGTGCGAACCATGTTTGACCTTGAAATCCTGCCAAGAAAATCTCAATAAATATGCGTAAATCTAAGATGGTGTGAGGAAATAACTTGGAAGAATTATGTATGATATAACCAAGCCAGGTGCATATAATAATGCATAAACAACTGTAAAAGCCCGAACACCAGATAAGAAACACATATGAGAAAACCCTAATCGTTATCATGAAATATTAATGAAATATACGCAATTGTATCTTAGCTGTAGTAATGTCCGCTGTGTACAGGTGAAAACTGGGAACATATACCAAGTAGAGAAATATACGATATTATCAAGGAGAATATACATATGAAACGAATCAAAGGAAAAATTCAACAATATGCCCTATACATCCGTTCATGCCCTACCGTATTAACTTGAATAAGAGAATGCCCTAGAACGTTCGCCCGTCCACACTTCAGTGTTCCTCATATAATATTGTGCGTGGACAAAATTAACCGATCAACGAATGCTCATAACTTTCGCCGCGATTATGTCAACCTCCTTGATACAACCACCCCAACCCAACCAAGAAAATCAAGTAAAAATAATTTGAATACATGGAAGTGATTATTACTTAATATTCCATCAATCAGCTTTAATAAAAAAGAGAGAAGGAATTATGAGGTGCCTGTTGAGTGGTAATGATTTTTGTGGGAGCCTGAAGCGATCGTTGAGAAGATCACCGGGGGTGTTGGGTTAATTTTGTCCACACACGAATGTGTCCGCTCCCTTTTGCCGGCGCTATCTCTGTTCCTAATGCAGTGCTCTACTATTAGGATTCTTATACGAACACCCTCCACTCCAGCTAGTGCCAGGATACAGTCGTAGTGTAATTCTTACCTCGATTGCCCAGCAGGCCACCCACGCTAAGTCGGCGAAGCTTCCATATCTTGCTCCTTTTCATCGTCTAGGGCAAATTCCACCGGGGAGCTGGCATCTATTTGGCAAACTTAGAGGTCTCGCTCTCACTAGGCGAGACCAAGGAGCGGAATATCGGCCAAGCAGGTCTCGAATTTCGAGGGGGAGGAACATTCGTTGTTTGTACAACTCTAAAGGTGGTTTCCTTTCCGGCGGTGCTGCGGAGGACATGGAGGCACCTTTTCTTTTTGGCGAAACACCTTTCACAGGTACTAACTGAGACAGAACATGCCAAGACCTTAATCCTCACCTTTCCTCAAGGACCCCAGAGCCCTGACTGCTCAAGGTAGGAAAAAAGGAAGGTTCTCATCTCCGAACACAGAAGTCGGGAATTGCAATGGAGGGATTGACAAATTGAGTGATTAAAAGTGTGCATTAAGCTCAGAGCTATCCACTAGTTCTGATGCACTAACGTGAATTACCGGGGTTGAAAAAGAGACTTCACCTGCACCAGTAATCACTGGGCAAGTTTCCATAACCCCGCACAAAAGAGCCACAAATACAGTGATATTTAACACCGAATATTCTCACTTTTAGATCCTCTGTCGACCGTAATATGCCCAGGATATCAAAGCTCCAACAGTGCCAACGGCAGTGACAAACCTAATTTCCAAGCCTCTCCCAATCGTCCGAGTAGAGAAAAAAGAACAATCGAAATCTATACATCTTGGTCTAAGTAGAACTAGCTTATTGAGCCTTCACTTCCTTCCCATGCTGAATAGCGACCAGGGCTCCAGTAAACAATTTCTCTACAAACTTCGTTTGTTGTAGACGATCCCATTAGGTGAAAAAATAGCCGAAATGGAGTGGGGTGAGTAGTAAATATATGCATGAAGGAATGTTGAGAAGAATGGTTCAAGGCGAGCTTATATGTGAGTTCAAGTGCAACAACGATAAACCTGTCCGTCGGTCCTTCCTCCCTGCTGTATCCAACTTAGCAACTACTTGAGCATGGAGATGCAGGAAGGAACACAGATTGCAGAATATCGAAGTGGTATTATCGAGCGCAGCCGCCGTTCCTTGCTGACTGAAGTAAATGTGCATCGAGACAACCCGTGTGAATATATTGGCGCTTTGCTTCAGCAGCTCTGAAGATTATTCACTGCTAGGAGGTTTTTGTCCCAAACAATCTTGCACTGTCACCTTCCTGTCGACTTACAACATAATCCCCAGAGCGGAATTTGCGGAGCTGATCTCTGGGGTCTGCTAATCTTGTCTATACTATCTCACTTTTCTAGAAAAAAAGTTATGTATACAAACTAATAAATAGGTAGATAGTATCACACTAGAGCTGGGGCGACTAAAATTGCCTTTAGGGGTAATAGCTGCCTTCCCAAGACAAAAGAAACAAATAAAAAGTTTTTTCTTTTTCTTTATTCTTATTCTTCTTCTTTTTTTTGGTAACCCCCCTCCCGTCTGCTTCTGCTACCCGCCGATCGCCAACCTTTAAGGTCTAGAGTCGGATTCTACCACCTCGTAGCAGGATTGTTAAACCCCGGAGCCCTATTGATGAAGGCCAAGTTTTCCAATCTCCCAGTCCCCATAGGGCAGGACTTGAGAAATTCTCAGTTTTCCTGCCCTACATGACGGATCGTTCAATAATAACTGATTGTCAGCGTGGATTGAACTCCTGGGCTCCCGCTAATTGCGACAGGAGTGTTAACCACTGCGCCAGCTGGGTATTTCATGAAAGGTAAACTTGGGAACTAATACTTATCCTACATACTAGTAGCTCGGTTTCGGGATTTTAATGTGTGGCTAATGTGTCACTTCCCGAGTTACTGGCGGACTTCGGGGGAGGTGTTCCTTACCCTGCTAAAAGAGAGATTCTCGGTGGTTTAGAACAGAATCGGTGCTTTGTGCACTTGTTACCGTCGTACTTGTACGATACGAGATGAAACTACCCGTAATAACTGGATTAATTGGCCCTGGTGCTAGTATGTTGACATAAGGTTGGGCTCACGGAAAGTCCCTATTTTGAAAGGAAATGGGTGTCTCGATACTGAAACTTGGGTTCACTTCTCTGAGTCTCAACGCTAGTTCTTAATATGACTGTGGTAATTGGGATGGCGGAGTAGAAAGAGGAAAATTTTAAACGAATGTATGACCCTTGGTGAGACATGCCTTAAGTTAACCTACTAGTGTGGGGGCCGATTATTCTAGTTTTTACGATATACGGCCAGTTACTAGCCTAGTATTCATGTATCTTGCATCCGGATCATCTACTTTTCGTCGTCTTCTTTCAGTCGCCAGCCAGGCGTTTCTAGGACGAAAGCTTGGGAGGTCTAGGCTGTGCACTCTCCCTGTTCGCGTCTTTCGGCTTTTTCGATCTAGTCTTCCTGTGGAGGCATTTATTCTATACTTACGCAATTGCCCGGACGGCTCGTTTGGCATTGACATTATAGCCGTTGCCTGTTCTTGGAGTCTTGCCTCAGGAATCCATATATCGGTACAGTACCCTTTGCTTTTTGAGCAACACGTTTCACAGGTACCAACTGAGGCGGAGCACGCCAAGGCCTTGATCCTTACCTTCTCGCAAGGAGCTTGGAGTCCCAGACTGCAAAAAGTAGGAAAAAGGAAGGTTCTCATCTTCGAACAAGAAGTCGGGAGGAATTGAAAAAATTGGGGAGGAAGAAGGGTGTGCGTTAGGCTCAGAGCTATCCACTAGTTCTGATGCACTTCTACTAACGTGAATTACTGGCGTCAAAAAAGAGACATCTCCTTCACTGGGGATCACTCGTCTAGTTTCAATAACTGTTGGAAGTATTACTTCAGTGTGATATGTGGAACAGATATGTTCGGCCAGAGGTCAGGCTACTTGGGACATGAGAAACTAGGAAGTAACTAGAGTCATGTTGATGTATGATGATACTGCGGATGGCTATAAGTACCGCAGTCTTAGGTGCGTCTATAGGAGATCAAGCAAGATAGAATCTATCTCTTTCTTTCTCTTATTGTTCAAGTCCTATTACTTTGCACTTCATCTCCGATCTCTTCAGCGCGACCTCCGACAACAACAAACAAAGAGGCCCGGGTACAAAAACCATGGTATTCACCGAATATTCTCACTTTCACATCCTGTATACCCCAGTAATACCCTTCCTTGATGGCATGTCCCCGGGAACGGGAGTCTCCGGGGAAGGTGCTGTTAGGTTTCCAAGGTGCTACTTTCGTCGCTAGGGCTGTCACTAGCTTTCACGTTTGTTTTAATCCCTCCTACAGGAAGACCCTGTATCCGGATAATTACGCTGTTGGCGCAAAGGGCGTGTGTCTTTCTAGAAGGGTGGTGGGGTCGGTCCTGCAAAGCTTTAACCGGGGGTTCTGAGAAGCTCAGGTAGTCTAAGAGGGAAAATGCTGTTATGGTACTCGGGAATTTGACTGGAGGGGAGAATGTATCTCTGAGTTTGTATAGTACCTCCCTATCCCGCTGATCTTGGGGGGGCGCTTGATTGTGTGCACCCTATTTACTTCATTTCGGAAAGGTATTTCCAGAACAATTCCGGACTGGAGGCTAAAGCTGCCTTTCAGGATCTGGATAGGCTCATGGCCAAAAATATTCCTAAAACCAGTCAATCGATTGTCTCCACCGCACCGCCGCTGGCTGGTATTCCGAGAGTTAAACTTCCCAATGGCAAGCGAATGACATATCACTCGGAAGTGCGCAACTGGGCATTACTGCCCCTTCTCGGCTACATTACCTCCCTTGGGCGTTGGGGTATCACTGTGCTGCTCAAGATACCTTCATCTCACAAACCGGGGCCAGGTGAAAATGAAAATACGGAATAGGAGCGGGTGCTGGAGAATATCGATCCTAATAATGCCCCTGAGCTTTCGGGGTAATGGGTGGTGGATCCTGAGGAACGACGAAGTTCTATATTTGTATCAGGTTGTACTTTATCCTATTCGAGTACTCCATCTACTATTTTAGACCAATCAAGAGAAATAATAATAATAATCATAATGAAGTCACTTAAACAAACTAAACAGAGGAAGAACTTCAACAAACAGACTACTCTGCAACCTCCCATGTCTACCTTCTCCAGAGCACACATGCACGGGGGGGGTTGGTTGGGGAATGCGGGGGTGGGACAGCGTTCCCAACAGGCCAGACCGTAGCCAGGCCAAGACAGGTCACTCCCGAAAATGGCCCAGGCTGATGCAGGCCGAATTCGATCGACCTACGAAAGCTTATTATGACTGATAGGGTGCGCCTATAGGCCTAGTAATCATCATTGATAAACACATCGCTTTAATGGTATCCCAACCCCCCCCTCCTTTCAAGTTTCTCCCCTTTGATTTTCTCTCTCTCTACCTATAGCTACGGGTATTGCTTCTTAATTAATCACAAAACGAGTGATACCAACCAACTCAATGAAGTCTTAAAAATTCACCTCCAGAGCCACCAGCACAGTCCCCTCCTACCATGATCCCTCCCGTTTTGCCTCTTCAGCAGGAATTACATTCAATCCCCAAGCTAACAAAGCGGAATTGTGTATTTTTAATATTATTTTGTAATCTATTCACAGTTAGTCCCTCCGTATTGATGCCTGCTGCTCACGGTTGACCCACCACAGCTGCAGCTTCAATTAACAAATTCGCTACCTCTAGAACCATTTAGTACTTTTTTTGTTAATAAATCGAAATTGTTCCTTTATTTTTAACTTATTGGGTATTTAGGAAACATTTACCGTGAATTTTTGCTGTTGGTATGGCTGGCTGTTCGCTATGAGCCGGGAAAAAGCCTATATGGTGAATAGGCGCGTCCGGCCCGGCCCGGCTTAGAATCCCTTCGTTCGTACGCCGAATTTCACGGAAAATTAGTGTGCCGTAGCGCAGAGAGCGACACAGGATTAACCATTCTCGCTACACACCAGGTAACACACCATGCCATAAAAAAAATACTAAACGAACAAACCAAACCCAAAAGAAATGCCTATTCCTAAGCTATCCCCTGAGCTATTGAGATATTAGCACTAACTCATTTTCGTAAATGTGATAGGAAATACCATGCTCACTGCGAGGAGTGTAGTGCTCAGAATATCATAAAACCAGTACCACTCAGTATGGCCATGATGTAGACAAGAAATTCAGTGTATATTGTCTCCCAATTACCCTAATCAATTAGTGTCTAATATGGCCACCTTCCAGTTTTTACCCCCAACACTCTTAGTAATCCTTCCCAGGGACCATTCTGCTAATAGCTAACACCTTATTCACCCGAGTTTAGTGCTGCACTAGCTTCCTTCTGTGAATACGAACGAAGGGATTAGCCAGGCCTGCAGGCTAGGCTAGATTCCTGAGAATTATGATAGGCCAGGCCCGGCTTTACCGAAGCCTGGTCGGTTGGGGACACTGGTTAGTGCTGTGTTCTCGGTTTACGTATGCTAGGTCTCGGAATCGAGTGGTGGGGCTAGACCCTTAACGGTACCGAGAAGGACGACCACGGTGATAAATGAACTTGTGAATGTTATGGGGAGAAAACGCGATGCTAATGAGCATAGCGCTGGCACGTAACTCCGGGAGATAAGCGAGCGTTCACTAATACGGTACCGTGGTATCATACCGTACCACTACATCTGACATCATGAGGCTACGCTTTCGGCTTTGTCCTGTTGGCTCCCCTTTACTTTCTACCATTCTCGAAGGAGTGGTCATCAGTCGTTGCTATTCCTAGCCTCCATTTTCTAAACACCCCACCTGAACTGAACAGCATCTATGGCCAAATTTTGTGCCTGTGCTATATCTGATACATTAAATAATAAAGGAATTAAGAGAGGGGGTGTCTTGCCCGTTATTGGGTGATTATTTTAAATGAGTGTTCAAGGGTAGCTAATATTTGCATGTGTGATGGACAGGCGAAATATGGGGGGGGGGCAAACATTAAGATACAAGCACCTCCGGCTGTCCGTTCGAAATGGACACACAGATCCGGCCATTATTGCCAGCAGTGTACGTAGCTGACCCGAGACCACTGGTGTACACAGTCCCCCGCGGCTTGGGTGTGTTGAAGCAGTAGGTTCCACTAGTGCCGCTTCCACCATTGGTGGTGACAACAACAACATCACCACCAGCCCTGCTAAAAGCATAGCAGTTATTGGTGGTGTACAAATGAACATGGTCATTCCCACCCAACCCCCCAGAAGCCTTCTTCACAGCCATGAGCTTCTGAATGAAAGTGTAGAGGTCGCCAGAGGTGTTGTACCCGCTCCTCCAGAGGTCCTCTCTGTTAGCGGGATCGGTTCCACCGCCGTACGCCTGCTCTGTCCCACCGTACAAGATTGGGACACCCCGAGAGAGCATGGTGTACGCGAGAGCATTCTTAAGAAGAGTCCAGTCGTTGTTGACGTTCAGGAAGCGCCGAACGTCATGGTTGTCCAAGAATGTTCCCAGGAGCTCCGGACGGGCGAATGAAGAGCTGACTCTGTCGTGCTGATTGACGAGGTTCCAGAATGTGGATTTGTGTGCGTAGCAGTCGTTGATAGAGTAGTACATGGGAAAGTTGACGAGCGCAGACATGTAATTCTGGTAAGGACCGACGTAAGCCGGGTCACCATTCAACACTTCTCCAATAGAGTACACGCCAGCAGCACTGGTGAAGCCAGACCAAAAGTCCTTCTCTACGTGCTTCACTGTGTCCAGGCGCAGTCCGTCGATGGAGTACTCGGACACTAGGTTCTTAATCCAGTTATAGAAGACGCTGCGCACCATGTTATCCTCGGTCTTTAGGTCCGGGAGCCCCGAAATCTGGCATCGCTCGACCTGGTTTTGGTTATTGTCGTTGTTGATGCGGCAGCGGTTGTGGTAGTATGAGGTTGTGTTGAAGGGGTTGAAGGTGGCGATATCGCCCGGGCCCATGTGATTGGCTACGATATCCACCATTATGTACATGTTTTTTGCATGTGCTGCTCTAATGAGGGATTTGAGGTCGTCTGCAGAACCGTAATTAGTGTTGACGGAGTAGATGTCTTTTGCCCAATAACCGTGGTAACCGCCGTTTGTGTCTATAATAATAGGGGTTATTGTGGTTAGTTGTAGGTGTTCAATTACGATATTTTAGTCGTTAGGGTCAAGGCGCCCCCGTGCATAAATCAAAGTTAGAAGTTAGAAGTTTGAAGCCTTGGCAGCCATGCCAGAGGCCAGCGCCTGAGAAAAGCAAGGAATACACAATGACACAAACTTCTTGCTCTGAAGAAGTTTTCTTCCCTCTCCAATATTCGCCAAGAGTTCCAACTTCCAACTTCCAACTTTCATTCCCATGCGGGGCGCCGTCACTCTGTTTCAATCCTGTCTAGATTTTTAAATTTCTGCTAGGATGGAATCTGTGCTTACTGCTGACTATGGGGGTGATCCAGATGGCATCGAATCCAAGTCCCTGGATGTAGTCCAGTCGGTTTCGCATTCCCTCCCACGTCCCGCCACAGTAATCACCCAAGTTTGTGCAGGCACCAGTTCCTCCACCCGTCCTCGCGAATCGATCGGTGAGAACCTAGTAATCAACCACAATCCAGTTTGTCAGTTACGGCGAAAATTCCTCAACTATCCAGACACCTGATTGTCTACGACCATGGTGGTTGTAAAAATTAAAAAAAAGATGGCTCCTACAAGAAGGAGGAATGGCTTGGGGGAATATTTTGAGGGATCCTACAAAATAGATAGACCTCGTCTTCCAAGCTTCGCTATCGGCCGCTAGCGCTGAAACAACAAGCCCGAAAAGGCTGATCAAAGCAGAGAATTTAATCATCGTTAGGAAAAGAGTGAGGCTCTCGCGTCTGTAAAGAAAAATAAGGGAATTGTGGATAGCGGTCGCGCCGGGCAGAAGGGGGATGAGGATGTAAGAAAAAAAGCTTCGAGGAATCATCACGTCCTTATATGGTTACAGACAGACAGGGTGAGGGGTCAGCGAGGCAGCATCCTCAGCGAGGCATGGCATAGCTTGACACCAGATTTCGACTCGCATCAAACAAAACTGGTAACAAATCTTTGCCAAGCCTCGCCGAGAGTGCTACCTCCCTCGCTCTACATTAGAGTGACGTCGCCCCGCGTAGGAATGAAAGTTGGAAGTTGGAACTCTTGGCGAATATTTGGGAGGGAAGAAAATTTCTTCATACCGGGTGTTTATGGGTAATGGTGCACTCTCGCTATGGGTTCTACGGTCGGTCATATACCAGAGTGACTGCGATATAGCTTAGGATTCGTTTCTGGTTGGCTTACCCGGTGGACTGTAATGGGTAGTCGCTCCCTAACTATATAGTTTAAATATTATCATTGAATTCATACCAAGAAGTTTGTGTCATTGCGTATTCCTTGCTCTTCTCGGGCGTTGCTTCAGGCATGGCTACTAAGGCTTATGACTTCTGACTTCTGACATTGAGTTATGCACGGGGGTGCCGTCACTCTATTGGGAGGAGACCTTGGACCAAATTGCTGGCAAACATCGTGATCCAACAGGAAGAGGGAAGCAGGCTACCGGTAGGCCTAGGATGACGCTTCAAGAATGTTGAATTAAGGTGCACGTGCCAGACCCGGGGAACCCTACTCACCCGTATTGGCCAAGAAAAACGCCGTCTGCCGATTTTTGGTGAGGATGTGAGATAAATCTCACCAAAATCTGGTAGACGGCGTTTGTCTTGGCCAATACAGGCGCAGGCGAGCATGACATGGTGGCGTCCTCCGTCCTCTGAAACTACGCTAGCAATTCGTAATCTGAATTCCTTCCTGTGAGGTGTTGATATGGTACTGCTCCAGGTGCAGTACGACAGAATTGAGCACTTAATACTCGAGTACATGTAGAACAGTGTCCGCACAGTTGAAGAAAGTACTCGAGGACTTCGCTCCCTTCCCACGATGCCTTCCGGAAGCTCTCCTAACCCTGGAAATCCTGCTGCTGCTGTTGGTGGTTATTCGGGAGTACTCGTAATAGCCTAACGTTTTACAAGCCTCGCGGGATCACGAGGAGTACTCGAATATAGTATGAGGATAGGGTCAACAGCTAGAAATTTACTTATCCCCCCCCCCATACGGTAGGACACTTTCTACGGAAGCAGGGTCCGATGAGAACCGAGCGACCGCCGGCGGAGGAAGAGATGTATAGAAATTAGCGAAGTGGATGGAAGACTCGGCTGATAGATGGCCAGATGGCAATGCCAAGTGGCGGCTTAGTGTTTTGTTGGTGATTGGGTTGGCCCCATAAGTGCTTAAGTGGCTGCCGGCCAATGTACCTTTCCTAGTGCTCTCCTGCCTGCTGGAAGGCCGTTTGTATGGGAGGTAGGGATAAGTCGGGATACCGCTGGGTTGCAGGATTTGATGAAGGAAATCCGCTACGCTCTGAGAAACAATACACCCACACCCACAGTGCTACGAAAGAGATTGCTGAGAAGGGATGGCCGTTATTGGAGTCTGCTTGGGATTTTTCAGGGCTGATTTTATTTCGTTGGCATTGAAATAGCTACCGTAATGGGGTGAGGGCAAAGCTCATGTGTGAGCAAGAGCTTCAATAATATCATACCGATATTTTTAGATGAATTTTTTGTGTTTGCGGAGCTTATGTAATTTTTTGTCTAAGTTGTTGATCATCCCAAGTTTAGTGCATGGTGAAGGAACTCTCTATTCTAGGTGGACTTTCATTCTCGTTTATTACCAAGGTTTCTAACTCCTTTTGGTTAGTAACATGAGCAAAGATTGGTGCAAAGTAATAATTTGTTACTAGGAATAGTAACCCACCAATACCAATCATTCATTGGCTCATCATGGCCCCCCCCCCAGTAACCACGGTAGGAAAATCATTATTACCATGGGATGTCAAAAATCCACTCTCGTTTTTTCCTCTATCTCATAGGGTTAGCCAAAACCAGCACCTCCTGCAGTGCGGTGGTATTTTCTCTTGACCCAACCAAAACGGTATGTCACAGCAGCTTAATTGACGGTCAGAAAAGCCTAACGTTATTATACTAGGAGGAGAGCGCCTTGGTCGCAAAACACTAAAGAGAACATGAAGCCATAGAGCGGTCTATAGAACCGTCGAAACAAACACAAATATTTGGATCCTGCAATATGTGATTAGCTTAATAGCTTCCCCTTAGTAAACCCACTAATACCGGTGCCGGTACTTGTATATATCCATCCTCGCCACCGGCGTTGTCGAAGGGAGAAAGAAAAACCAAAAATATCACCTAGGTAGGGGCACCCCGTGCGTCCAGATTACCAAAAATACAAACACAGGCAGAGCCCCACCCCTTTTCTCGCGAATTAGCCAACCTTTAGTGCTCCCTGAACAACAAAAACAGAAGCCATCGCACAACCCCCTCTATTCTTCACAATGCTATCTTTCAAACTTTTCCGTCCAACCCTGCTGGCGAAAGGGCAGCGCATCAGACTCCTACTGTAGTACCCCAACATCTAAAAGCCTAGTTTCAGCCCCTACACTTATGCTTTCCCTTTTTACCTTTCTCCCTCTTTCTCCGCTACCGGTATGTACAGTACTCGGATACTCGTATCATACTGTACTCCTACCGCTGCATTTTCCATTCTGATATTCAGTCTACTTAGGTAATCACCATTCATTTTGACAAAAATATCTCATTTCGGGCAACCATGTGTAATCTTCTGCTAAATTTGCTCCGAAATTACGAAATCTAAATATGACATTGTGTAGATGAACAAATTGAATGATCGAATATTGGCATTTTTTTCTTTAATAGCCAAGATCCTCCAACATACTAGCCGCAAGTATAACATGAGCGCCTTTCCCTTCTATCCATATTAGCCTTGTAGATCTGCACCTCCTTGGTCTAAAGCCTTGCCTACTACTATTACCCAAACAGCTCCAGTTACTGCCGGGACTAGAATTTGCACTGGGTATTGCCCAATATATTCGGAGGATCACTCTTTGCGTAGGTGTTTTAAGGACAAGATGTCCTTGAATCCTGCACCGACTCTTCCAGAAACTCGTTCCAGGGTAAGTTTCATGTTGGTCTCGAGACCCGTGAGCCAGCATTTTGATCTTTGGTGCCCTAATTAGGGAGATCTCTTTCCGCGATCTGACTCCCTCGCCCTCCTTTGATGCAAGGCCCGACATGATTGAATAGTAGTCGAGAACCTTGCTAGAAAGCAGTGCAAGCATCTTCCCGAATTGTTTCCGGAAAAACGATAGGTATAGTCGCTGTTTCTAATATTCTAGAGAAGACCTTCACCGACGAAATAAAACCGAGGGAAACAAACCATCCCAAGCTCCGAGTAGTATTCGCCCGGCGCCTTCTAGATTTCCTTGAGGAGTTCTGCTAGACGCTCCAAAGATATCTGGATACTAGAGATGTTTCGAATGTCAGGAATGTATCATATGGGGGGGGGTTGTAGACCATTTGCATAACGGTTAAAAAAGCTAGGAATTTATGCTTTGAAATCGGAAGGATTCGATAAGCAAAAGGGTTCTTGGTGTCGGCGTTTTTCAGTTGAAGACACCTTGCCGGTACACCTATTGGCGCTGTATGATACTATACATTTTCCAGATGTTGAATAAACATGAAACCCTACTCAAGTTAGTTTTCCCTCGAGGGTTCCTCATCCCCGAAATCCTTTTAATATGGGGGATACATCATGGCTCGGAGGAATCGAGATCTCCACTACACTTAGGAAATAGATCGTCCAAGCCGCGAATCAAATGGCATTTATGCTGATAACTAATGAGATTAGGCGCATGACTTGACCTTGTTTCCGGCATCTAATTTAATTATCAGCCCAGATTTTATCACCACTTCAGGGGTTACAAAGATCAAGATTACAAATATGCTTCCGGAATTACTCCCTGGCCATTTCTCCTTTTTCCTGGGCAACAATGTCACTAATCATGGGTTCACTAGAAATCCAGTTGAAATCCCAAAATGTTCCCGCATGAGTGGGCACAAAAATAGCCAGTGCCCTGGCCGCAATGCCTTAAATACCTTACACCAGTTTCTCTCTTGACTGCCTCTAATTTTGTGTCTGGTAAGAGCGGATTACCTCTGATTAATTTGCGGAGCACATTTAGAATGTGCTTAAGCGCAGCTTACTGTTGTATCCTGCTGGACATCTCCATGGTGAAAGTCTCAATTCATTGGAGACCTTCTCCGGTAAAACAGACGACCATGCAATGTCTCGGGGATTGTTTAGATCCTTCCAAATCTTGGGGGGAGTAGAATAAACAGATCAGAAATGTTAGACTTTTTTCAGAATTAAAACTAGGATATTCTCTGGGCCACCTAAGATATCAAGAACCTATTTGACTTTCGAATTCATCTCAGATTCAGACTTGAGTTATGTTAGCCACGTCTTGAAGCCACTCAAAATGTCTGATTCCTCCCGTGGCGAAATCGTGCCGGAAATTGCCTTCCAATCATTCCACTCTCCAAACATATTGCGGAATCTAACCGATAACAACGGTATCCTGTGCCATAATCTTTTGTTGGAAGCTCATCTAAAGGTCTTCAATGAACCCGAAACAAACTTTGGGTAAAAAGAAGATTTTTCAACAAAGCTTGCGGATAATTCCCTTCTTGGGTTTCCTCTTGAGGTAAGCAATAGAACTCGCGGGAGATATAGCCGATAGCAAAATCTACCTTGTTAAATGTACCGAACTGAGGGCCACCGGTGTACAGTACTGCCTCGCTTTACAAGAAAAAAAAGCTTTGTATTCAACGCAATAAATAGGCAAAGAGTATCTATCTTACAAGAGCGAGGGCGCCTAAAATTACTATAGCTTTTAGAGGTAACAGCTACCTTCTTCCTAAGACAAGAAACAAAAAAATTTCTTAAATTTTTTTTTTTGGCAACCCCCCCTCCCGTCTGCTTCTGCTACCCGCCGATCGCCAACCTTTAAGGTCTAGAGTCGGATTCTACCACCTCGTAGCAGGATTGTTAAACCCCGGAGCCCTATTGATGAAGGCTAAGTTTTCCAATCTCCCAGTCCCCATAGGGCAGGATTTGAGAAATTCTCAGTTTTCCTGCCCTACATGATGGATCGTTCGATAATAACTGATTGTCAGCGTGGGTTGAACTCCTAGGCTCCCGCTAATTGCGACAGGAGTATTAACCACTGCGCCAGCTGGGTATTTCATGAAAGGTAAACTTGGGAACTAATACTTATCCTGCTGGAAGCCCGATTTCGGGATTTTGATCCGTGAGTAGTATGTCTCTTCCCGAGTTGCTGGTATATTTCAACGGAGGTGTCTTCCTTACTCCCTAGGTGTTTAATGAGAGATTCCCGTGGTTTAAAACAGAATCGGTATGATACTTTGTGCGCTTGTTGCTGTCCTACCGTATGATATCAAACTACTCGAGTATACGCCCGGATACTAGCCTAGTATCCATGTACCTTGCATCCAGATCATCTACTTTCCGTCATCTTCTTTCATTTGCTAGCCAAGGGTTTCCAAGACGAAATCTTGGGATGTCTCGGCTGTGCACTCTTCCAGTTCCCGTCTTTCCGCTCTTCGATCTAGTCTTCCTGTGGGCACATTGCTTCTACTAAGGGTTCCAACTCCCCGCTCGACAGGGTCCAGCCGCTGCTCGATAGTGCCCCGCCGTTGTTCGAGAGTAGGGCCTCGGCGTTCTATAGTATTTTTTTAGATCGGCGGCGGTAGTCCAGGTATATCTTGACAATGAGGGGTACGATGGGTCCTAGGAAGCTGGTGAGGAAATTTGCCAATGTATTTCCATGTTTAACCATCCAACCTGCGGAACACAATAGGACCATGTCAGTAAACGGGATACTTTGAAGCTTCTCAATTGCTAGGACAAACCATCGTCAGCTAGAGTGACAGTTTTTAGTAAAAAAATGAGCTTTGTTTAAGATTTCGGGGAAGAAAATATGACTGTCGCTCTTGTTAAGAGTTCACGAGAGTTCCAGATCTCGGAGATAGTTAAAATTCATAAAATTAGGTTATGCTCGGTAGTGAGTGTATTGTGGTCCTGATTCTTTCTACGCCGGCGGACGCGCCCTAAATATACACAATCTTGGCTTTTTAGAAAACTCTTCATCTTCAACATCCTCCATCGTCTTCTCCTATGTTCGCTCCATCCACACAACCCCTCAGGCCCTGTTCGGTTGTGATGGGACCGTTCCGTTGTCCCATACAAATGACCATTTCAAAACGGAGAGAAGCTCATTTTCACAGCAGAAACGTGATAGCGACACTCTGATGGCAGCTCGCTCACAACCCAATGATAACTGGGGTAGCGTAGGTAACGGCGCGAAGCACGGAGAAAAGCACGTAGGTGGTGGTTCCGGTATGTGATGATAACGATGTGG
>Ga0307509_10002380_pt1 | contig 30606 bp, 37 predicted proteins | sample 10_EM_MG_FD_202245 | JGI IMG/M metagenome (GOLD analysis project Ga0307509, IMG submission 202245) | Populus trichocarpa ectomycorrhiza microbial communities from riparian zone in the Pacific Northwest, United States - 10_EM | ecosystem: Host-associated > Plants > Roots > Unclassified | place...
GACATCGAGTTCCCCGAAGCTGATTTCCGCGGCCGGTGACGATTCTACAGAGGTGGGTTGACACGGAGTAGATATCCCAGGAGAAAGCGCAACAGAAGTTCCAGTGGTGTTTCGCTCCCAGTACGGCGAGAGCAGCAAGCCAGCATTTTCGACACCGAGTGAAGTTATTCCATCCGGTTTTTTCTCGATGTCTGAGGCAAGGAACGACCCACCGAAGAAGAACTGGCTTGCTGTAGAGGGCGAGGCGGGTGGCGACGCAAATGGTGAAGGAAGGGGAGTCAGTTGAGGGGATTTTGGGACGTTTGGGAATCGAGCAAGTTTGTCTGCGAGTTTCCCGCCGCCATGTACCGAGGTATTGTGTGGTACCTCCAGAATCTTCCCGTCCTCGACACAGAAGAGCCAGGGACAGTCACCCTCACTCCCACTTGCAGTTGGGCGACACGAGCTCGTGCTACTCTGCCCTGAGATAGAGGTTCCAGATTGTGCATAAAATAGTCTCGCTGTGGAGGCGAATGAAGTACTTGCAGGGACTTTTGGATCAGTCTGAACAATCTGACCAGATGACAGGGCCGAGGGCAGATCTATGGAATGGTCGGTCACCGACGAAAACGAGGAGAGGGCACGTCCGTTTCTTGGGAGTTCGGTCGAGGTCTGTTCCTCCCCAGCTGAGATTCTTGTACTCCCGGACCCCATCGATCCCAGGGTCTGAATACGGGCCGTTAGGGCGAGGAGGAGCGACAAGGGAGACAGCGTACCATCAATGAGCTGAAGGCATTCTCGAGGTCTATCTCGTCGGTCTCCAAGATAGTATCCAACCTGACTTTAAGGGCGGGTACTGCAACAATTTCGAAGTCGCTTTCGGAGCTACTATCTTCTCCATCGGTGTCGTGTCCATCTGACTCTTGTTCGGGTTCTTCCCGTGCTTGCGGTTCCGGCGTTGGCGTTTCCCCGGCGAGTGCTTGTGTAACTTCACGTTGGCCCACGTAAAGCCCGATGATGGACGAGACAGAGGCTTGGGTGGGTACCATAACGGAGTCCGGGTTAAGCACAACGATGGTCGGAATGGTACCAGGACTTGTAGTGGAGCAAAAATAGATTGAGTCTCGTTGAGGGCCAACAGAGGGAGTAGGTAAGGTCGAAGTCGATACTCCGACCACAAGATCCTTGCCGACTGTGACCGCAAGCGCAGGGGAATGCTGAGGGGAAGGGGAAAGGCCAGCTAGTACAGTATCCCAGTGGAAGGGGTCATCGTATAGGCTACTCGTCGTACTCTCCTCCAGAGAGAACTGAGATGCCGGGGAGTATTCACCGTTTGTTGGCGAGGGCAGCTGAGATTCCAAAACTGGACGTGGGGGAGTGGAGGTAGCGAAGTCGGGAGGTTGAAGACGACGAGTAAACTCTGTACCCCTCAGCGGAGGGGAAAGGTAAAACGGAGCTGCAACAGCAAACGGCACTTTTGACGGTGGCTGGGGCGGTTGCAACGATTCGGTCTCCCATTGGGGGCTTTCAACCACAGCCTCGGGGTCGTTCAGGATACAGTTTGTCTCTCGTGTAAGGAGATGAAAGTTTTCGGAGGACGGCCCGGAGTGTAGGAGTGACGGGAACCTCACAGCACCGCACGTAATACTGGGGTCCCAACCAGAGGAGCAAGTCAAGAAGGACGCTGGAGACCCAGTCCGGTCCATCATCTGAGCGAAGGAGGTCGAGGTGTCCAATAAGGATGGAGTTGCGGGATCCGGTTTTGGTGCCAGGCTAGTTTGCGATGGCGGGAAAGGTAAAAGACAGAGGGATGGCCGGATCGCAGTAGGGGCGGCGACGGATGGTGCTAAGGATGGAAAGGTTGTTTGTGACGACAGAGTTTCAGGGCCGGGAATCTGAGGTGAGGATCTGGGGGTTGAGAACGTGATGTCCGGAGTATTCTTCAAACTCTCGTAGAAGTTGTTGCGCGAGCCCCCGGGAGTCCCAGAAGGCGGCGAGAGATAGAACCTGGCGTTGTTGAACAGCACTGGACATTGTATCAGAACCACTCCAAAGAAACGGAGCCCCATTGCATACGGTTGAGTGGAAATGTTTGTAACATGGCGTCGACGCGCGGGTTGCAGGTGGAGGCCAGCCTCCACTGCTATTACTGATGTTAGGCAGTGGTGGAGATGAGGAGAACAGAGTTCAACCAAAAGTTCAACAACCAACGTTCGGGACGTTCAACATTCAATCCCACGTGACGATATGGGAGGAAGGGATGCGTATCGGTCCACTCTATTGCGCGGGAATCGGAATCGAAGGGTACGTCTACATAAGATTTAAGTCGCCAAACTTCTCCTTGTACCCTGGGAGCGGATTAGTGTTTAATTGGAAAGTCTGTGGGAGCATCCCGTCTTACCTGGCACAGTCCACTTCCCCTTCTTGACCATGGTCTCGACGGCCTCCACGATGCGAGGGTGCGCATCTCCGACTTCGTTGGCCTGTGGAATATTGATTAGGCAGCGTCCTTCTCAGTTTGATGTGGAACCCACAGTTAAGTCTTCGAACGGACGAGCCTCCTCGATATTAGCAAGAGTGGCCTGGAGTTCCTTCAGCTCCTCATCGATTTTCGACTCCGTCTCCTTAGCACGAGAAACCTGGAGGGAACTGTGAGGTGGCGAGAGGGTGCACGGTACTATGACACCTACAGCCTTAGCCTCGAAGGTTTCGATGGCCTTGACGTGAGTATTAACGTCGTATGTCACGGGCTTGAATTCGTTCAACAACTTCTCGGCGTCATCTACGATGGCTTTGTTTTTCAGAATTGAGCGGTAATGCGTGAGGTCAACCGTCGCGGGTTGCGACGATAGCTGAGCGTGAATACGCTGGGCATCCGCGTGACGCTTGCGGAAAGCCTGAAGAGCAGCAACGGTCTCTGAAAAAGTAAAGAGTGAGAAACGTTTGAAGTCGGCTCATTCCTTGGTACCCTACCCTTTCCGAGGCCGAGAGTGGAGTAAATCCTGGTGAAATCCTGTACGCTGTGAGGTATGTCGAAGTTGATCCGCGTAAACACCTACCACAGCAGCAGCAGCGACCTTTGAGGCCATGACCTAGCAAACCAAGGTGAATTCAGGGCCATAGGGCGCGGCGAGAGATGGGCTGACACGCACGAGTAACGGGGATCGGAGCGGAAGTTAGAGGAAGAGGTGGTGTGGGTGACGGAAATTCCCGGCTCAACTCTCGCGCCCGTCATTGGGTTTAGAGAAGGTTTGGGACCCCAGTCCTCCCTGTGTTTTTCAATGATAACCCACGGGTGCTGTTTCTTTTTTTTCTTTCCATAACTCGCCTTAGCGATTTTGCAACTGCCGGCCGCTTGGGGGATGCCAGGGACCGGGTTCAGAGTCACCACCTGGTATAAAGGTCATGTGCACGGGGCTCCCTATCTCATGGAGCGCCTCTATGTTGTCGTACTGTTGGGGGTACCCTGCGCCCTCTATTTGTGGTGGTACCGGCGTACGAACGACCGCCGTGGTGGCAAACCACCCACGGACCCTTTGTTTGAATACCCCACCGTCGAGCCATCCGCCCAGGACATCTCGCAGATAAAGCCGATCCCTTACCGACCGTTCAGGTGGGGTACGTATCAGTGAGTCGTTCTGTAAGCTGCGAAACCGGCGGGTGTTCTGATGCCTGCCGCAGCGTAACGATGGGGATACGACCAATGGACTGGAACGAGTGGATTGAGGTGAGATATGCCGCGGCCAATGGTTGCGCATTTATAACGGCAGGCTCTCGTAGTTGGACCAGGAGTTCGAAAAGTATTATCGGATCAGGTGTCACCGAGTTCGAGTTTATGGAAAGAAGGTGGTAAGGACACTCGATGCATGCCCTGGGATCGTACCTTCTGGTCACTCTGCGGCGCGGGAGGTGGTTCACGAGCTTGCGGAATACCTGGTGCGCAGGTACCCCCGCTCATACTCCGTTACACGACGCAGCCCTTCCACAACGACCGAAGGCGGATGGTATGGGGAGGGACAAATACGAACGATCACGCTGAAGGCGGTCGGTCAGACCCTCGACCTTGATCAAGAAGATCCCATGACTGCGGCTGCGTTCCTGTAATCTTCGACCCCCTGAATCCCGGTGGGCAAACGGCTCATCGACGTCCTTCAGAGTGCAAGATGACCTTGCTATCTTACTCGAAGGTTCGGATGGAAGATATTACCTCCAAGCCGGAGCGATAGTAATACCGGGTACATCCCAACTTGCACTCCGGCTTGACCGTGGCTCACAGATTGTCAGGTACTTGGCGCTTAGAAGACAAGGCGGGTATGCCACTCGACGAGATCCACGAGAGTGGCCACGTTCCGCTGTGTAAGTCAACTGCCATCTCTCTCTCACCCTGACACCCTGGCAATGACGATGGACACAGACCGAGAGAGGCTACATCTCAGTCTCGGCAGATTCATGAAACGCCTCCCAGTCGAAAAGCCTGTCGTGAGGAACAACTACACACTCCAGGTAGTGGATCAGGCCACGAACCGGCCCGATGACGAGAAGCTTGTGGACGGGGACGAACTTGGGTGGGCAGGTACGATGATGGGGGAAGAATTTCCGGACGGTCGAATCCACAAGCACAGTGAACCCAAACGAGAGCCTGTGAACGCTGTCACTCCGGAGATGATAGCGTTGAGAACGGAAAGGCAAACGTTACGTCGTCTCCCAAAGACAGGCGCTATCTTGTTCACCATCCGGACGTATACGACACCGGTGGTCAAGTTGGCTCAGGAACCTGGGGTACCCGGTCGACTTGCAAGCGCGGTACGAAGTTGGCCTGACGCCGTTGCCGTGTAGCGTCTCCGAATGTTTTTTTATCAGCGCGAGAGCTCACGTCCCCTGATTCATTAGGTACAAATCTCGCGAACTCTTTGGGGAGGTCTTGTTATCGTATTTAGATGAATACGCTACCAAGCAGGCAGCGGCAGGAACCGATGACGCTGACGAAAAGGAACCACCCCTTTTGAGATGAAATACATTTGGGCGTTGCCGTACTACTACTAGGGGCATTCACTCAGCGGGACACTGTCCCGTCTATTTTTCCGATGTCCAACACTTGCCCGCGAGTCGGAAGACACCGGTGGTAGGGCCTTAAGCAGGATTGAAGCTTGACCCACAGCCCCGCCGCTTCGCCAGGGCCGCTCCAGGGTACGATGAGGTTGACTCCAACCAACACCCAGCACTTGTCACAAAGATCTAGGTAGTTCCTCGGATGCTCCTTGAATGACGGAATCCCCGTTTCCCAACTCCGCAATGTGCAGATCCCACTGTGACGTCGGAGGAAGTTGCATGACGATCGCTGGCGCTGAGGTATCTTGGTGGGACGTTCCTGCCTCTTGGTTCAATCGGCCGTCCAGGGCTCGGAAAAGTCTGCCGCTGCGGTTGCGCACCTGCAAGCCCCGTTACCGAATGTATCGTAACATCCTCTTGAGGGTGTCATGGGGGGGAAGCCTCGTGCCTATCTCCGAGTGGGCGTGAAGGACGGTACGGTACGGGTACCCGAAGGGAAACCGAGGAACCGTTCTTCCGACGGTCGGCTCTTTGAGAATTCAGTATCGGGTCAAATCACCCTCTCACCCGGTCTCGTAAAAGGTCGGCGATTTGGAGGGGATGAACAAGTTTCTCCGCAGACCGAGATAAGATACCCTTGTCCCCCGACAAAGAGAGGGTGATCCCGAAGGAAATATTGGCGGAAGACGCGGGAAAATATGGGGGGTCGCGTCTGCACCGGCTCGTGTTCGAATTAACCTGGTCCGGTTGGACCCATAAACTTTGTCTTAGTGGGGTGCGGAAAACACGAGGACATGATGTGGTAAACGGACAAACACCAGGATGGGATGGGTTGTGTTACATGGGAGAGAAGATCCGCCTCTGTCCGTTCGTTTGGCTGACGAACTAGGCAGGTGAGTCAACGTACGTCCAAGGCATTGCTGTGGGGTAGATCGACGGAATGCGGGGGTGGAGGTGGACAGGACAGACGCCGAGGCGGAGTCTCGGGCCGGGAGGAGGCTGACCATGTGCCCGCTCGGTCGGACACCCTTGATTCCCCTTCAACTGGAGATCAATGAGAGCCTGATACTTCATCCTCTCCCCCTCCCCCTCCCCCTCCTCCTTCTCCTCTACCCAACAATCATGAGTTTCTCTGTCGACGACCTTGTCGCGTCCCTCTCTGGCAACCATATTGGTCAGGAGGCCATCGATCTCGCCGCTCTCCAGGTACCCTTTATCTCCCGTTCCCTAATAACCGGCCGGCAGCGGAACTAATCCTCGATTTACCCTCAGTCTCAGCTCTCTCAATCCCTCTACTGTCCCCAGCAGGCGACAACGTTGCCCCCGAACAAACCCGGTCATTGCAATACCCCTCTGGCCAAGACACCGTCATCATACGTCCCATGGGCGGAGAGGGGAGTCGGCTATCCCTGTGATGCGGTCGCAGGTTATCGGAGCAGGAGCTCCAGTGTTACTTCCTGCCCTCGCAGATCCAGACAAAATAGCATTGATGGGGCGAACTTCGACTATACTCAGCCGCGAGATTGCGATATGGACGATATGGACGAGGATGAGCGGATGGTGGAAGAACTACTCCTTTCTACTTCCCCCCCCTCCCAGTTTGCTGGCCGTTACTCTCATCAGCGAGCGAATAGTAACTCGGGCTACATGGCGAGTCCCCCGATGGCCTCTTCACCAACTGCACATTCCGACAGTCATTTCGCCACTTCGGACCCTTTCTACCTTGCACAACTGCAGCAGTTGCAGCAGCAGCAAGCTCAGAATCCTTTCACGACTACTTCCTCAATCTTTGGTCAGCTCGGGAAGCCAACCCAACAATCCCCCTTCGCACAAACACCACAATATCATCACTACTCGCACCAGCAATTTGGCCCGTATGATGTCGACCAATATGGGCGTAGGCATCAGCGATCTGCTCTGGTCGTCGCACTCGATGGATAGGTTTCGCGTTTGTCTCTTTCAGTGGGTCGCCGACTGCAAGTTTGGCAGATGAAGATAGCCGCCTTTCCATCCAGCTCGCCTCACCTCCGGGACAACGTCTCTGTACACGCTGCAAAAAGCGGTAGGATACCCGAGGACTCATGCATTCGAATACCTCCATTCCCCACAGCTCCTCCTTGATTTCTACCATCTCTCACTTCTTCCCTCTCAGCTCATCCTCACATTGTACCACCACCACCTTGTCTTGTTAAGATATACCGGATCTTTAGGCCCTGGCGATTTCCCCCTCTCCTCCGTTTTCTTCCCTGTCCTACGTTTCTCCCCGGATAGTGGCTCGACTCTTCTCTCTGGTCCTCTGCCTTCGCGCCCATTTCTCGTCCTCCGTAAACGTAGTTAGATGCACCTGCAGGTTCATACATAAACGATACTCGTTTCTATCTCCAATTCCCCTTCATTTCCCGGCGCGCATGTGGGCCGGACGGTGCACGACGTCAGAGCGAGGTATGACGTCCCCCGTGGTACAGACTTCTTCCGCGATCTGTGTACAGCTCATGATACCATATCGCCCTGACGTCCTAAAGACTTGGAACGGGATGATATCATAGAGTCCCTTACGAAGGTTATAAGCGTTTGGATGACGCCTCGGAATGTCCATCTCCTTTCTCTCTCCTCCCCCGTTGTCGGTTGTGCTACAGGTCGTTTTAATCTCCTCCCGGGCGGTCAGTCCACGATCGTGCGGGCAGACGAGACGGATTAAATCCTCGAGGTAACCGAGATTTTCATGATCCCCTGTTACGTTTCGTGTAGAATCATCGTCCACCATGGTGCCAACGGTGCTGGTCGGCAGAGTGGTCGTTTTCTGCCTACCGCTCAGGGCGAGGGTGGGGTGGGACGTTCTTGCAATCTCCGCTTCGCCTTCCTTGCGGCGTATCCGTTTTTGGTCTTTCAGGCAGGATGCCCGCGTCGTGGCAGGTTCTGTTTGTATTCGCTGGTCTTGTGATTCGGCTCAGCTGTCTCTCGTCCTCCCCCGTGCGTCGTGTCAGGTCGAAGCGCCCGGACTCGGCTCCGCAGGCCGGTGGGTCTGTTCCGCTCCGACTCCCCGTCGTTGGGGTCGCTTGGTGGGTTCCTCATACGCGACAGGACCGTGAGGTTCACTGTGCAAACTTTGTGGGGGAAGTCTGAGGTTGTCGGGGGTACGAATATCTTCGGATTGGGGGGATGCTCAGTTCGGGACGACAAAGGGGCCATTAACTCGGTCCTGGTGCTAGATGAATATATAGGTATACATATACGGGGTCTGGACGCCCTGGATCACGGTCGCCGTTCATCGGGGGACGTCCCCACCAATCTGAATCCGGAGCATTCCAATCAAAGGTGGTGTGCACAGTCGAACTCTATATTCTATACTGATCATTGCCGTTGACCCGAACCGTTATCGACTTTTCGCGATGGCGTATCACGGAGGATTGCTCAGCAATATCTCCCCATCAGAGCCTTTCGCAGCTCGGACCATCCCTCTTCCCTCTCCGGACCCGGATCGTCGTCATCGGGTTTGGGCTTTCTGTCCGTTCGTCCTCCCCCATACTTCTTTGCTGTCCAAATGGATCATCACCGTTGACTCGTGGTCATTGATTGGGACTATAACACTGCTCCTTTCGTCAAGCGCTCGCACAGATATCGTATCAGTGTGAGAGGATATATGATTTCCTGGGTGTCTGAGCGTACGGATGTGTATGTAATCGACGACGCGTATATGAAAATTGTTCATCATTTCCGTGCGGCGCATCATCAAATGAAACTGGGGAAAGGAGGATGAGATGGAAGAGTGATGGGTGGGGAGAAAAGCAAGATATAACAGCACAACAGGGGGGAGAGGAACTAACCCGAGACGGTAGGGGGTGGAAAGAAATCATCACAAACTCCATCCCAGACATAAAGGAAAAGAAGAAAATGAAAGCGTCGAAGAAAAAGGATAGCAATCAATAACCGTAACCCCGTCCACCAGTGGTTGTAGGCACGGTTGGCGCCGCTCCAGCAGCGGAGACTACCACGCTCGTGCTAGGTGGAGGCGGATTTGATACGCTGGTAGATACACCTGAACCACCAACAATGGCAGACAGTCGAGAGATCTCTTCCCGAGAGGAAACAAGAGCGTTTGTGAGGCGCTCGTTCTCGTTTTCTAGATACTCAACTTTAGCCTGGAGTTGGGCAAGCCACGCTTTCTTGCGTTGCCGGCACTTGAGAGCAGCTGTGAAAGATAGTGAGGCTTGAATTTGGAGCGGTGATAATAACAGGTACTACCTTGGCGGTTGCGTTCCAAGAAATTCTTCCGTTTCTCTTCTTCTGTCATCGGTGCCTTGGAGCGACCGCCCCCGCCGTTTGTGGCAGTAGCCCCGTTTGGCTTGGAAGCGCTCTTCTTGGGCGGAAGTTCCTCAATCTCATCATCATCTTCCTCCTCCTCCTGTTCATCAATGTCTGGACTTGTGGTGGCCCGCCTGCCGGTGGTGGTAACCGAAGATGTAGTGTCAGCCCTTGAACGCTTTCCCTTTACAGTGGGTAATGAAGGAGAGTTTGGGGAAACACTATCGGCGGTTAACTTTCTTTTCGTTCCACGCTTGAGGTGTGATTGTTGAACCTGTTGTTGTGGAGGTAGGGAGGGAGAGGTAGAGACGACAGGGTTGTTGTTGGAGCGGGCTTGAGCCTCCCGTTTGGTAAGCTCTTGGTGAGCCTGAGAGAGAAGGAAAAGGCCGTTTGCTGCCGTGGAGGCAACGTTAGCGGCTTGAGATGAGTAGACATTGTTATTCGGCGGGTACTGTGATGCAGTGTTGCCGTTACCGTTCGAGGGTAAGTGGGAGACGGAAAGAGGGTGGGGTGGAGATGTGGAAGTGGGATTTGACGAATTGTGATTAGCAAGCACGCCAGTGATAGCATTGAGGGTGTTCGGGGTGATTGTGGCAGCAGCATTTGCGAGGGCAGAGGAAGGGGTTTGTGGATTGTTCATCATTGATAAGAATGCGGCAGTGTTGGGGGACGGTGGGGGGAAAGAAATCGGACCGGCGAGAAGGGGTGTAAGTCCGGTGCCCGGTGTGAGACCTGTGCGTGGAGTGAGACCCGTCCTAAATTCTGTAGAAGAGGGTGGATGTGGATCCTGCGGACCGGCGAGCATGGCTGGCGAGAGTGGGCCCGCGCGGAGAGAGTTGGAGAGCGCTGATGTGGGAAAAGACCAAACATAGGATGAATCGGAAGGCGAGGAGATAGCCGCGAGCGGAGGCAAGACCGGCCTGTTCTGACTGGTACCGTTATTGGCCTGCTCTTTGGGAGAACCATTGTCGGATGAGAGGGAGGAGGTGGATGACGATTTTTGATGATGGTGCTGATGCTGTTTTGGAGCGGGTCTGGCAAACGACTGCTCAAAGGGATTTGGTTCCAGATCGAGCTTGGACTTGGTCACAGTAGTCGTCGACGACGAGTGGGCGGCAGAGGGCGGTGACGTAGTCGACGGGGACGAGGACGATACGGTCATAGTGGGGAGCGCGGATAGGCGGGGTCGTGAGGGAGGGAAGAGAAGGGAGACGACACTGATTCATTTTTGATGACGTGCCTTGTTTTTCAATGTTTTGACACCTGCGTCATAAAATTACATAATTCTTTCATCTTCCACTACTTTCCCACGACGCCTTTTTCGGTAATTGCCGTATGCTCCTCATACCCTTTCTACTCACCCTCTCCGTCCCCGTCCCGGTCCAGGCAACCTCGGGCCCAGAGGTCAAAGGGGTCCATCCATCCTTGTATCCAAAATATATCCCCACACCTTCCGGCCTCTGGTCATGTCTCGATGGATCCTATTCCATCCCGTGGTCCGCTCTGAACGACGACTATTGCGATTGTCTGGACGGTTCCGATGAGCCAGGTAAGGCCCCACCCAGTCGCCCCATTCGTCCTCATAACCTGTTAATCCAATTTAGGCACCGGCGCGTGTCAAAACTCTACCTTTTTCTGTCGCAATGTCGGCCACGTCGGAGCCTCCATCTCCGCAACAAGAGTGAACGACGGTCTATGCGGTCCGTCTATTCATTCCCCCTCCCTCGCTCCGTCCTTACCCACCACCAGAGCCCGAATGTTGCGACGGATCCGATGAACCCCCCGGCATATGCTCCAATACTTGTGACCAGGTCGGTATCCGTCATCGAGCACTCTTAGAACAAGAGGCCAAACTACGTAAGACCGTACGTTTCTCTCCCTTCATTTCCCCGAAACCCTCTCACTTCGTCACACATTCAGGGTTCAAAAATACGCGCATCCTACATCTCTTTCGCTCAGAAGGAAAAGAATCGTCTCGAGACACTCGTCACTTCCACCAAACGGGAAGTCACCGCGCACACTAACGAGCTCATTCGTATCAAGGGTATATGCTCGCTCCCTCTCGTGTATCTAATCTGTCTCACCCCATCCGATTCAGAGATCGTCGATCGAACCGAATCCGTCACCGCCGCTGCCCTGGAGAGGAGAAAATCATCTCGTGAGTATATTCCCCTTTCCCTGTCATCCCTTTCATGACCCTTGCCACCAGCCTTGTTTAAATCCCTCAAGTCACATTCCGAACTTCTCGAGTCACTTCTCGTTCTTCACAAGAGCCAGAACCAGAGGCTCAATGCACTCGAAGACATCCTTTCAGGTCTTCGGACGGGTTATAATCCCAACTACCAGGACATGGCAGTCCTTGAGGCAGTCCGTGGATGGGAACAGATTGCTGGCCTACCTCACATTAACGATGTGAAAAAGGATGGAGACGGGGGTGGGGAAGAACCATTACATCTCAGCGACCAGTCCGAGGTTTCAAACGACGAAACCGAGGGCAAGGTCGAGAGTATCCTCAAAACGAATCGCGTTTCTTTGTTGATGGAACATGACAAATATGTGGACCAAGCCCAGATGTCTTCAATCCGTAAGCTATCATCGCCTGCGTCATTTATTCCGTGCATTGACCTGCTGTTCAGTATCGGACCTTTCTTCTTATATTCCTCGACCTTTCGCTCCAGCTTTAGACTATATTCGCCTGTTTGCCTCAACCATCCTCGGTTTCGACCCCCCCTCAACTGACGCCGCCGAAGTCTCCCGGGTGCGTCAGTTGCTTTCCGACACTGAGGCTGCTCTTCGCGAGGTGGAGGACAAGTTCGAAAGCGCGCAAAAAGACTTGGAAGATCTTTTCAAACCCGACGGGTTTGGAAAGGACGGCGAGTGGAAAAAGTTGGACGGGTTATGTTTGGAAAAGGACACGGGGGAGTGCGTGCTACCCGACCCTGTCAGACATGCACTTTCTTATCTTTCCCTAGGTACACGTACGAGGTCTGCCTCTTTGGGGAAGCAAGACAAAAGTCAAACGCTGGTGGTTCTGTACAATCCCTCGGCCGCTTCTCTTCCTGGAAGAAGGACGAAGTTGGCACACCTGGCTACTATTCTCTTCAGGTATTTACTGGTGGTGCCAAGTGTTGGAATGGCCCACAACGAAGCGTACAGGTACGTTCGGGTAGATTGACGCTGAACCATTGACTCACGTGTTCATAGCTTGACCTATCCTGCGGGCTCGACAACGAGCTTTTGACTGTAACCGAGCCAGAGAAATGTGAATATCTAATTACTGGAACCACTCCTGCCCTCTGCGTTCCATTGGAGGCTGGGGGAGTTGTTAGGGACGAATTGTAACTAGGCCGAAATTCTAACTGTTCGGAAGATTGGAAGCTCCAATATAGCTTGCCCATAAGTGGGCGAATATCCATAAGGTGACATCCGCGAATAACTGAATATTTGGGCCCTTCAAGGGAACTTCTGGGGCCCCAGCCAACCCTCTAACCTACTGGGACTGAGGAGGACCGAAACCACCTATCTGAACTCTACCGCATGCTGGTGTCACCCTGATACTTGGTTGTCTAGTTTCACCAGTGTTACGTGTTGTGGAAGTTCTCGGGTGTTTAGGTGTAAACTTCAGTAAATAACACCCTTCTGTGATGAATATAATACTAAGGTAGGGCTCAATCAGTTTCGATGTATTCCACATGGCATTCCCGTCCCAAAATCTTGGGGTGTGACCCAGCTGTGAATAATCTGGCTCACAGAAACTTTTGGGGCGGCTCTCTGAGCAGTTCTGTGGGACGGTTTACTTTGGGAGTACAGTACAAATAAGTTATTGATTTTTCGAGGCAAATTCAAGTTGATTGAATCTGATTGAGCCCTACCTTATCTTGCATTACAAATGGTCACCTGGTGACTGTGACGATCATGGGAACGCCAAGGTCTGGTGTAAACCCAGAACTAAAAATAGAGTTGCCTTAATCTCCAAGAGTAAAGCTTCTTTAACAATGGCATCCAAAACAGGGGCATGCAGTGCTTGGCATCCTGCCAGGAAACATCAACATCCCAATTAGTTTCAATGTGTAAGCACACATATGTGAGAGGAAATAATTTTTCTAGCTGTAAACAGCTGGGAGTTTCCAGATTTAGATGGTCCCAACTACTGAATGTGGAATATTATAATTATAAATCTAGGCAAAATCTCATGCCATTTCCAACAATACATAAATAGCAATGCCCCAACCCTTCTTTTTTTATCCCACACCCCCTCTGAACCTCCATTTTCCCAGGTGGCTTGACCACACTCAGAATACACAGCAACAGGTTTTAGTTGCTTATAGCCAGGTAAGTACACCCCCCCCAATCTATGTTATTCTGTCCCACCCTGTTCATTCCTCCTGCAGGCCATGAGTTACTTGGAGACTGAATTTAGCCCATCTTTTGCCCCTGATGGTAATCCCATCAAGCATTCTGTTTCTCTGGAGCAGGAGTAAGCGTCATTTTAATATTGACAAGCATCTTTTTCAAACACAGTTCTAGCCAATTCCACAAATTCTACCATCTCAACACACAATTTCTACCACCCTCTAAGCAGACCAGCTTATCAACAAACCACAGAGGAATCTTTAAGGTTGTCAAGTTGTCCCCCCCATCAGATAATGCTGGATATCTCCAAAATGCTCAGTTGGAAGAGTCAAGTAAACAACAAGGGTACCCTGAAGCAGGACAAGTAGAACATTAACCTGTCTCTCCCTCAAAATTCTGACATTCTCTGAATCAGCACCCCATGAATTTGAGGACTACTGATAACCCTTCTAAGAGGCATTCAAGACGGAAATGCACAAATAAAGACAACCTTAGCCAATGCATACTGCGACTGGTCAAAGGAAAATATCTCCATGCAAAAGAGGATGTAAGGTGACATTGGGGTACTTGGATTTCATGTACTGACTCATCAATCCAGGATGTGAAAACCGTCTATAATAATCTCCAATTATGCAGGGGGGGGAGCAAGTTGGGTGTAAGGCCCTACATCTACTTGGGCATACAATGCTTGACACCAGCACTAGGCAGACCTGGTTAACCAACTGGGGTTACTTGCACAATCAGATACTGTGCCAAAGAGATTGCAGAAAGCTGCTCAATACCTCATCGAACACCAATGGCACTAGATGTACTTTATTTCCGTACCATAGTAAAGTCCTCCGTTGAACTATCCAGTGGACTTTATTCCTCTTTGTACAATACCAAGGGTCCAACAATGCGCTATGTCACCCACCAAGCAAATGAACGTTTGAGGGGGGGGGTGGCTGTGTCACATTCTCCTTCCCAGTCGGGGCACATAGTGACCTGTAATATGTGTCTTTCACATCAGCTGGTTAAAGTCAACGGGGGGGGGGGGTTCCACCACCGGACCAAAAAAGGGCATTTTACAAACCCGCCTACCAGCAACGGTCGGGAAGGAGCCTGGCCAAACCATATTGCCACTGACTGGGACATCTCCCAATGCCGACGACAGTTGCTGGCTGGGGTCCACCGCATCGCCGGTGTCAGTGCCCACTTACCCACATTGCGGGGGGTTTTTGGCCATCCGTGTCAACGCCGTGGACTTCAATTACAATGATCGACGTATGTTGGACGACGTAATTTGAAATTCCGGAAGGGTATTTGCGGAATCACATGCACCCACTACCTGTTACTTTCCATCCAACATGTACCGCCGGGTTGCTGTATCCCACGCGCTCCTCTTTATCAGGCCACATCTCGCGTCCTCCGTACGGTACGCAATAATCTCCCCCGCAATACTGCGAAATTACCGTATTTATTTCCACCCCGCAGGCCATTCTCACACTCGCGACCAACCCTCTTGAACTCTTTGGACACCCTCTCCGATGACGAGGAGATGTTTCGGGAGTCTGGTATACCCCCGCCCCTGAACCATTCGGAACTTGGTATGCTCATCGTTGTGGTAGTCCGGCGGTTTGCAAACGACGTGGTTTCCCCGAAGGTCCGCGAAATGGACGAAAAAGAAACGATGGACCCTGAGATCATCAAGGGGTTATTTGAACAAGGGGTGCGGTTAAATTTTCTTGAGCGATACCACGGGCTTAGTCGTCGCGGGTACAGTTAATGGGTATCGAAATACCGTCTGAATTTGGTGGTGCTGAATCTTCTTTCACCTCTGCCATCTTGACCATCGAGGAACTTGCGAAGGTCGACCCATCGGTCTCCGTCATGTGCGACGTACACAATACCCTTGTCAACACTGTCGTCCGTAAATACGGTACCAAGCAACAACAGGAGAAGTATTTGCCTCTTCTCGCTCAATCGAAGGTGAGTCTGATCAGTCGCCACGGCTTCGAGGGTATGAACTTGCTATGCACAGCTCGGATCATTCTGCCTTTCGGAAGCTGCGTCCGGATCCGACGCTTTCGCACTACAGACGACAGCAAAGAAAGAGGGGAATTGTTGGATCATCAACGGCTCGAAAATGTGGATCACAAATTCGCACGAGGCGGAAATATTCCTCATCTTCGCCAATGCGTGTGCTCTCAAGTTTCCGCGTGATTGGAGAACTCACCTTCCACAATCATAGATTGACCCCAGCAAGGGATACAAAGGTATCACCTGTTTTTTGGCCACCCGAGAAATGGGCATCCAAATTGCCAAGAAGGAGGAAAAGCTTGGCATTCGTGCATCCTCAACTTGCACCCTTAATTTCGATGACCTCAAGGTTCCGGAGGAGAATATCATCGGTGGCGAAGGGAAAGGTTACAAGGTGAGCTCTTTACTCCCGTGTGTTTTGTACCTTTGGTATGACTATCCCATCGCAGATAGCAATTGAGATTCTGAATGAGGGTGTGTTATTGTGTGAACGCCACATCCCCCACCTGCTTAGTCGCTTGATTAGGTCGGATTGGCATCGCGGCGCAAATGGTTGGGCTTGCTCAAGGCGCCTTCGACAAGGCTGTCCCTTACACGTACCAACGACGCCAGTTCGGCCAACCTGTTGGAACCTTCCAAGGCATGGCTTTCTCCATTGCCCAGGCCGCCATCGATCTTGAGGCCGCCAGACTGATGACCTACAACGCCGCTCGGAGAAGGGACGAAGGTAAACCCTTCACCAAAGAGGCCGCAATGGCCAAGTACCTTGCCAGTGTCGTTGCACAGAGAGTCAGCGGGCAGGCGATAGAATGGGCCGGTGGCGTCGGCTTCACGAGGGAGACGGGCATTGAGAAGTTCTGGAGAGACTCGAAAATTGTGAGTTGTGTTTAATTTTATTCAGGCGGGGGCTGATACGTGGATAGGGAGCCATCTATGAGGGAACGTCGAACATCCAGCTCCAGACCATTGCTAAGCTAATCCAGAAGGAGTATTCCTAGTGGTACTCGCTGGGTCGATACCATGTATCAGAGTTTTCGAATGCGACCGTTTGGGTTGACCAGTATTAACAATCCTTCATACACTGCCCACCCAATGGCAGAACTCGCTACCTTACGAGAGAGCCTGAGCGAAGCACCGTCAAAGAAACCGGAAGCGCCGCGTTGCTGAGGAGGTGGTCAACAAAGTAGCTACGGTTGAGCGCAGTGCCACGAACCTTCCAGACAGTACCGACAGTCCTGAGAAAACCATGGTACCGTTCTTCTTGGCGCACTTGGATTTTAGTCTAGGTCCGTATCAGTGCTTGAGTAGATGGTGCGCAAAGAGCGAAGAAACCTTTATAACATCAAAAGGGTGCGTTGCCAACGTCCCGACGGCCCCCGCGGCCGCCGCTGAGAAGCTATGCACAACCGCAGAACCCACTCCGGAACTTGGCGGCATGAAGCGACCTGCAAGGAATGTGAACGGAGTGAATGGGGGAATCGAATGGGAGCCTGACATATTTCTTGTTTGATATTCTCATAAAAGACCACAAATATACCAGCGTACGGAGCGTCACGGAGAGCGGACGCGGTGAATCCTCTGAACAGCTCAGAGGGGCCAGCCCGGACGAGGGATACTAGCGCGGTTGAGAAGGACGGGTATGTGTACATGCTACTCTGCGGACATGAGCATCATCGTGAATTGTCCAGGCGGTTTTCAAAAATCATACTTCGTATCGGGCTTTGAGAACGGAAAAGGGGTTGAGCAAAAATCCGACCCCCACCCGCGTTGTGGCTCCGGCAATCAGGTTACCGGTGGCAGAAAGGCGGGGTAGTGTTGATGAATGTTCAGAGGGTGACGCTGCGCGGACAACAGCGAAGTACGGAGAGTTTGCCATCGCAAAGCGAACGCGAGAGAGCCCTGTCATGTACATCGCAATCCCGGGTACGTTCCGGATCAGGCTGGCGGTGGATCCGCGCCATAAACCCAAAAAGCCGTCGGAAGCCACAATTCCCCTTGCAACGCGTATGACGGAGGGTCGCTTCGGAAGTCTAGATATTGTAAGCCGGCGGGGCGTTTTCCCGTGGTTGTGCTCTACCTTGAATGTGGGGAATCATCTTTCTGAAGCCGAGTCTTGAGCAAGTCGACTTGAAATGGGGTCAGACTCAAGGGAAGAGTGCGGAAGCGTTGGCTTACATGGTTGGAGAATCAAGGTGGCAGCAAACCCCGAAGAGGCTCCTGAAAGTAGGTGGTGACCAACATTGCTCATGAATCGAACGGCCAATGGAGGGAAGAGGGATGGATTATCAGACACGTGATACGACACGCTCCCTCTGTCCAACACCAATGCTCAACGCACCCGCCATTGCGACAACTGGCAATGGGGTCAACGGCGATAACGAATCTAGGCGACAGAGGAGCATCTACACAGCGTTCGAAAAAGCAAAGGCCACCCACGTATGTTCTTTTCGTTCGCTCGGGAGTGGTACTTGACGTGCCTCCACCAAGTTATCAAGACAATTGCGTCTACGCCTGCAGTACGCAAAACTGAAAGTAGAACACGGATGGTAGCCCCTTCTCTCTCATCCTCTTTCTTTTTGTTTACACCGACTGGCTCCAGGATTAAACAAAATCTAAACGAAGTCGAGAACCTCTACTTCCGCCACTCCCGCAAGCCCCGCCCAGACTCCGAACCAGACGAGTCATTGGAACGTGGAGAGCTGCGCCCCCTGACAAGTGTGCCCAGACCAGACAATAACGTCCCCTCGCCATCCGTCAGTTCACCCATGGATGAAGTAGTGCCAGTGGAGGAACCTATGCGACCCCCAAGTAACGGTGGTCGATCCAACCACCCAACAACGCCTTTGTCAATACCAGTGGAGGAAACAACGCTCGTAACATTGGACCCGGACGATTCGGTTCCTCACCGCCAATCGACGATTGATTCAACTCCGCCACCCTCCTCATCTCTCGTAACACACTCTCCCGCACCACAGAGTTTATCTCGCCAGCCAACTCTCTCGTCATTGGATGGACCCGCTGGTCGTTCTCCTAGTAGCTCGTCTGGGTCGACTTTAACCTATGATTCCTTTTGGTCCTCCCATTCTTCTTCATCACTCACGTACCGGAACCGGCTCTCCGAACCTTCTTCCGCTTCACTCAAACAACCGTTTACCACATCCTTCGCTCACGTACAGAAGTCGAACCCCATCATCCCAACCCTATCATTTCCCTCCTCACCTCCGAGTCCGAATTCCTTGCATACCGCGATGGGTTCATTTCATCATGCAGATTTGGCCTTGGCAAGACAGGATAATGGATCGCTCCTCCCACCGCAGCCCTAATGACAGGGCGGGTAGCTGCGCGGTTTTGAGGCTCGCCAGAACCTGTATCTGAATAAACCCATAACGGAACGTTTGTATCATTACGTGGATTAGATTAAGTGACCACTTGGGAGGTATAACTGTTGCAGCACTCGATCATAAGTGTGGGGCATGTGAGAGCTGGGGGTTGAGTTAGTTTGGTCCTGCGATGCACACGTTAACACGTACCTCAACATGTCCCGAGAAAAAACGACCTGACCAAAAACCTTCTCTACATCAAGAACCTCGTAAAGCCTGATGTTATCTGGGATGTCGCAATTCGCGCTTGGGGAAGGTGGTTGGGGGTTTGGAGGGGTGTCAGAATTATCGCTTATTGCCCACCACACACTTCCCGGAGGATAAAGACGATCCATCTGCATGTTCGCCTCCAGCGTTCTCCTAATGGAGAGGAACTGCAGAGTGTGAGCTAGGGGGATGGAGATCGAGGTATGAGGTATACCCAGTCCAAAGAACCGACCTCCCCGTATCCTACTTTCTGCACCAGAGCTCTCCTTACGATGCCCGAATACCCCTCGCCTTTCCCTCGTTCATCGGCGTCGCATAGCCAGGACGCAGCGGAGGTCATATCACGGACAGACCCAAGCGACAAGCGAGATACGACGTCATTTGAGTAGACGAAGGAGCGCACGAGCGACGAAGAAAGCTTCGACAGCTTCGAGTCTAAAATACATCTATAAATGACCGCTCAGCAGAGGTCGCGGGATTCACGCAAAACCCATACGGTGGAGCGAACGCATAGACCTGAACTCCACGATTTGGCGGCAGACCACCTTGCTGGACTGTGTGACAGCTCTTCGGATCGGCCCACATCTGAAGGCGACATATCGTCATTCATGAGATCAACACAACACCAGAGGAATTTACCAATCCCAACATCGTACAAAGCCCAGCGCCGAGGCTGTGCCCGCACAGAACGAGGTCATACGATGGATTCCTCTTCAGCGCATCGTTGACCACAAGCCAGACTGGCCGACCGACACTCCCCATCTCCATCGCCATCTTGTAAATGCCCCCATGTACTTGATAGGTGACGCCACTAATGGAAATTTGTGTCGCCGGCGGAGGCAAGTCAGATGCAGCGCTGTTATCGAGGAATCCAGGGTACGATCCTGGGATGGACTCTAGAATGTCCTCGATGCCAATGAACGAATGGTCGTCATGACACAAGCCTTCTCCAGCAGGTGGTGATAACTGTGGAGGATCTATTTGCGCGTTACAGTGAAGGCCAATTTCTTTGGGTTCGCAGGTGAGGTCGACAGCCAAATCAGTCAGAGACATCGTGCCTGTGTGCCGAGTGGTTTAATTATGACCTCGAGTCGAGATGTCGGGCCCTACCCTTACCTCTTATTACGAGTACAACCTGCTTTCTCCCGTGATCGCTCAGGACCCAGTACCTAGGCATCCGTGGCTCGACCCCATTGACGGCATCGAGCTGGTCATCTAGGGATGATCTGGCGTGGTTATGGAAGATATCGTGATCGTGCCGTCCGAGTAGAAGATTCCACCACGAGTAATGGGCCAAGCGCGGCGTGCTCTGCGAAGGTTGCCTCTCTGATGCATCAACTGCTTCGGCAATGCTCGCCTCACCATCGGTTGAGAGCCCGGGAGAGAAAGTGTTCGGAGAGAGCCCGAAGAGGAGCAGAGTCGCGCCTCCGTACCCCGCCAACACGAGCTTAGACAGACGTCGGAAGACCAGGTAGAGCTCTACGTTTGTGGCCAGGCGATTTTTGTGAGTGTCTTGAACCCCATCTGCCTCGGCCTCGCCGATGTCTGCGCTGATAATCTGTCCTCTGCTCCCTGGAAAAATGACATCTGCCGTCACGCGGAGGGTCGGGGTCTCACGAGCGGGGGATTGAAGAGGGTCCACGTTGGAAGGGAAGGAATCGTAAAGTTGTACTCTTCTCAGGTAAGGTGACCACTGTTTTTCCTGCCATCCGTGAGTCAAGTCTTGCAGCGTAGCCCACGCGACAAGCGCTTTGGCAACTTGGAGCACCGAATACCGCTTCTCTGGGAGGAAGTGTTTGCCAACTGGATCAGTCCATTCTCTCCGCACGAGTTGTATGAAACTACGTAGAGAGAATGTTGCTTCTTCCCCCCCAGGCATAATCGCGGAAACAAGGTCCAAGGAGCCGATTGCTGCGGTGAATGAGGTCGATGTCAAGGACTCTGATATGAGTATCGGGGCCAACGTGATTTGTTCGATAACGGAGAGTGTCGAGGCCACAGCACTGGATAAAACAGGCCCAGCGCTAGTGCGCCCGCCAAAGAGGCCATAGTCTAGCACAGAGCCTGTAAGACCTGCGGCGGTTGTGGTGATACCTCGTGTTATGGAGAACTTTAAGGTGTCTGGATGAGCAACGAGCGAGCTTAGGCGGAGAGGTCGACGAACGCACACCGAGCCTAGTGCCTAACCTCGCTGCAGTAAACCCGATAGACATTGCGACAGAGGCTGCGTCGAGCCCTGCACGGGAAATCTCGTTGAAACTGAGGTTCATGCTAGGCCTTTGTCTTGTCCCCCTTGCTGCTCTCCCCACACTCCTCGGCAACTTCCGTCCACCTCTCACCTAGAACCACCGACGCGCTCATGACCCCGTTACTCGTTTGCCTTGCTGCGCTTTTACCACTGCTCGCGTCTGCGCACTCCGGCTCTTCTCCAGTTGTCGTATGGTCGTCTCATCGGTACGCCAGCTCCCTCAGACGTTGACCGTGTTGCAAACGAAGTATCGTAGCTCCGGGATCCTGGACAGTCTCTCCACGGCCACAGAACCAAACCACTCCAAATCGATTTTAGAAACGATTCTCTTCAACGATGATGTTTGTCGATACGATGCAGTAGTCCTAGTTGATCATCCAGGTGTATGTGCCCCCCCAAAACTCACATGTTTCCGCCTGAACTTTCAAATAGCTTAGGGCTTCTCACCTGAGGCGGTTGGACCGACATGCCCCCCTTGTTCGCAGCATTGCCAGTGCCGCGTCCTCTATTCAACTCCCGTACACTCGCTCCAGCATATCAGACCCCCCATTCGATGATCTTGCGGTCGCAGTTTCCCACCGTTGTGGCGCTCGAATGACCAAGGTCCAACCCGGCGAAGAGATCTTGAATGATTCGGGCAACAAATACGTCGTTTTAATCGCATTGAACCCAGTTGATTCTCCTGCAGAACTCGTGGACTGTGAGTCTATTTCCTGCCGTCCTGTTCTCCGTATGCTCAACGATGCGTTTCGAAGTCATGGAGAACGTGGCCTTCGCTTTTCCGTATCACTTGGCCATATATACCTCAGATTCGTCCCGTCTCGTGCGACGCCAGCTTGAAGAGACGCCGGATTCGGGCTCGTTGTTCTCAGCACCAAATCACACAGTCGCTGATGGCGGCATCCTGAAACGTTATCAACTGCTCACCCCCGGTCTCATCGTGACCCTCGGTGTGGTGTTATTCGTGATCGTCCCGATAATTGTGCTCGGTGTCAATGCGCTCGCGACTATTCAATCCCCCCTTCGAGCAGAAGCACCCAGATCTTTTAGTGCCAAGGATAAAAAGAATCAATGATACAATATGCCTCGCTGTACTCTGAAGATATATAATAAACGCCAAGTGTCGATCCCATAGCGGTCCTAAACAGTGAGAAACCCTAGTCCATCTGCAACTCCTCGGCGAGCACTCGATCCATTACTTCGAGGCAACTCAGGTGAAATGGTAGAATAGGGTTGGCTCTCACTCCAAGATTCCATCGTGCATCTCCCAAAACAGTGAGCTCATGGAAGTTATGAATAATATCCAGGTAGGTATCCTCGTCGGAAGTATGGAGGTGCGAGCCAGCTGATTTGAGGGTTAGCAAGAGGTACACACGCAACGTGGACACAGATGTGTAGTCCGTGTCCGCAGGGACTCTGATCAGTGTTGCCGTGGATAAAGGGCAGATGCTGATCCCTGGCACCACCACATCATCTGGCTCAGACACAATGGTCTCGATCGCAAAGGGCCCATCGGTCGAAAGGGGGGAGAACAGGGTCACGGGGGCGGTATGGATGAGGGCGTAAGTGGTGGAGGAGACATCTTGGAACCTCGTGGGTGGAAAACCCTTTGCAAGGGAGGAAATGCCCTGAGAGGGATTTGTGGGGGAGAGCAAAGTCCACGACGCGTCTGAGGTGGCGGAAAGGAGGGAAACATGGATGGGGGATGTTCCCCGAATGGACATCCCCAGAGATACTTTTGAATGCCAAACTATTCTGTCGTTCAGTACACCGGTAAGCTGTGAAAGGGGCCCAACTGACCTTCCATTTCTCGTTCGTCGATGAACCCTGCTTTCGAGAAGGCGACTCTCCATTCCACATCAGCCCGCTTCGCGAACGACATAGCAAACTCCCAAACTTTGTTGACAATGAATTCTTCTGGAACCCCATCGTCTGGCTGATTTAGCCAGAGCCCCAAATCATGACCACCACCTCTCTGGTCTATGCATGATGCCATTATCCATTTTCCGCATGTGCTCACGCTGTACCCTACGTGAAGCAAGAGATGACGGTCCAGTACATCCAAGGACCTAGCGGGGGCTTGCCGGAGGAAGATCGGCCTGTAGTGTTGGGGACGGGAGAGGATGAATGCAGGTGATTGTACCAGGGCTCTGACACTTCCCTCCGAATCAAATAAGGGGCGAGACATGCCTCTGCCCACTGATTTAAGCAGGCGGTCATAGACGGATGTCACAAAGGCAGACATAGTTCCTTGGTCCTCGTTCACCGGGTCAGACACCATGGACTCCGGTACGAATTGGAAAAGCGTGGATGAAGTCGGTGAACCCTTCAAAGCGCGTTTCGCAGCGGACAGCATTTGTCGGAAATTAGAGGATCTCAGCGTCATCATGGACAGAGGCGTGACGATGTAAAAAACTAGATGTTCAGAAGCTTCGATCTTGGAGGTGAACGCAGCTTTGAGTCGCATCAGCAAGGGCGGGCGTCTACCGTGGATAAGGGACTTACGAAGAAACCTCCGAATAGAGTCAAACTGTACTTCAACGGCGGACCCGGGCGAGGAGCCATCCGTGAAGCGGCCGGGTTCGTGGGATCCAAAATTTCTGGACTGCCATGGTATAAACAACATGGTGTGTGAGTGAAAAGCACAGACTCACTGTGTAGGCAGTAGTAACCCGCTTGAACCATCGTGAAACGTATTCAGACATCTCGGCGCCTTCACCCTCGTAGAGAACAAAAGCATTCACGTGTTTCTGACCGCCCGCTGGATGTAAGCCAGTCTTCTCCCAGAAACGTATCACAGAGGGTGAGACATCGGCGATGATTTTTCCTTTCCCCACGCTGAAAAGGGGCGGTTCCATGCTTTGCAGGGAGGATGAAATGTCACCCTGATAGGGCTGGGGGGAACCAGCGGCTACAAAACACGATGGTGAACAGGGCACAACGCATAACAAACCAACCTCGTACCTAAGTCAAACAAGGTGCCAATTTCCAAGGAGGTACGGCTATCATCCAAGGTATCAAGTGCGCTTGCGAGTTGTGACACGTCGCCTTGGCAGGTGCTCGATGCGTAGGTGGTACGAAAACCATGGGGATTGTTGACTTGCCAGGTCTCAGCCCACAAAGAGTTCTCCACGACTTCTCTAACAAGTAGTCCCGCTGCGGCTTCCCAGGACCTCAATTTCTCCCCCAGCATTGCCGGGGGGGATACAGGGGTCGGAACCGATATGGTTGGAACAGTGCCTGGGAGACTTGTCGCGGCCAAGGCAGACGACGGGGAATGTAGGGGGCAGCTGAGGGGCAAGAGGTGACTGTGGTGGAACTGACAACCCAACAACGAAGGACCCAGGGGCGTGAACTGTGGCGGAGGTGTGCAGGGACGGTCCAGCAGTACAGAGATGTCCGCCGCTTCAACACACCCGGCACTCCCGCCATCGACTGATTCCACGTCAGACCAGTCTTCGCATTGCCCCTCTGACAATGGATTTCCCCGGTCATCCCCAAGAAGGTTTCCTCCTTTAACACCGCTCTCCTTGAATGAGGGACCGGTTAGTTTGCGAACGACCGATATTCGTGGGTCCGTGGCATCATCGTATCGAAACCGCCAGCCAGGGCTATGCTGAGGGGTATTGGCAATCCGTATGGCTCGCTGGTCGGGGAGAGAGAACTTTCCTGAAGCATATTTGTAGTCGGAGGTCCGATGCATTGGGGCAAACCATATAGGATCGAATATAGAAGACCCATGGGCCGTCGAGGGCCTCCTCAAATCAGGAATAGCTTGAGGGGTGGAGGGGGTAGAATGAGATGAAACGGATGGGGGTGACATAGACTCCACCGAGTCAATCAGTGCCAATGGATCGACCCGTGGTGTGGATGTCCATGGGGGAGAAGAAGGGGATGTGGGGTGTTCGTTGCTGGGTATGTGTCTGTGGTGCGTTATCGCTCCGTGGGTCGGGGGGGTGGGGACCGCAACAAGCGGGATTGTTCTATGTTGCGGGAGCAACGGATCGCGGAAGAGACTAACCGATGGTGCCTGATCCAGATAGTTTTCATCGACGCCGGGACGATCGAAGAAATCGAAGTCATCGTCCGTGAAAACGCCATATATGTTATCCAGATCCGTCGTGATGCCCGTCTCATCACTAACGCCAGCGCCGCGATCCATTGTGTTGATCCCCATACCAAAACCCATCTCATAGTCAATCTCCAAGGTGGGGAACTGGTCGGCGGTCTGGACCCAGGAGGAGTTGAAACCAGTGTACATTTCATAGGGACTGGTGACACCTGGTGATTGGTCGTGCGTAGCTGGGGTATCCCGAACTTTGTCCTCCAATTCCGTGTTCAGACCATCGAAGAGGCCATACGCCTCGACTGGGGGAGAGTTATTCATTTCTTGGTTCTCACCTGTCGTCACGTCCATAACTGGCGAAAATGCGGTTTGTTCCCGTTCTACCCCATCCGTGCAGTTAATGGGGGGCTGAGACGATGAGACGGTATTTGTGTGGTTGTCTCTCTCCCTTTTGATCCGCTCCCGCTCCCTCTCCCGCTCCTTTGCGACGTAATCAACGAATCCGCTCACCTCCCGTGACACCCCATCAACCGTGTTTTCGGAACGAGAGGGTAGAGGTTGAAGGGAACGTGCCGAGTAAACGGCAGCACGGGGGGGCAATCCGACTGGGGGGATGGTAGGGATGTTACTCGGTGTGGGTTTAATGTCCTGGGGTGAAACCAGCGGCACGTTTGCTGTTGTAGATGAAGGAGGGGGGATCGCGGAGTGGAGCCGAAGAGATGTAGGCAGTTCTGGGAGGGGAAGGAGCCCCCGTCTTGCTTGCGGTGACTCCGGGAGAAATGCAAGACACAAACTGAGTGGCCACACGACACTGATGCCCTTCTCCTCTCCGCGTCTGTTCTGCACGGCTACCCAAGCAATTATGAAAGAAGGGCCGTCTGAATGTTTCCCTGTGGATTTATAAAACATGCCTTTCCACCCACCCACCCCCAGCCCACGAAGGGAATCTTCGAACTGTGTCGTCAGCGCAGTGGTGGGTCCCACGTACGGCCCAAGAAAATAGGCGGGGGTATTGAACGGTAGTAGTTTGATCGGCGAACCGGGAGCGACGGCGGTGTTTCGTGCCAGAGGAAGCAGGTCGACCGGGCGCAAAATTGGGTGTAATAGGAGGCAAGAGTGAGAGAAGTGGACTTCAAAGTGGCAGAATACGAGTCTTCTGTTAGATCGCAATGTATGTCGTTATTGGAAAGTGTGTGAGCGGATGGGGAGGCGAACCTATTTCTGGATCGGTGGACCCACCCGGTGCCCCAGTCGGAGGATCCATCCGCTCCGGCAAGGACGACGCCATCCTGACACCGAAATGTCGGGAGTACATCAGGGGATTCCTTAATACTCCCAAGTCGATCCATCACGAATTCACGGATACTATGCAACAGCTGCGTGTATGCGGTTCGTAATGGAGAGCGGGGAAGTTGGCGTGCGAGGGGCCGTGGCAAAAATGGGGGGTCAAAGGGGTCAGAGGGGACGGCCAGGCAGTCGGGGCACGGCTCTTCGGCAACCGAGCAAACGGCACTACATGGGTAGAGTCCTTTGAGAGAGAAAACAGAAGAGATCGAGGCTGAGGGTGATGGATGTCGGTGTGGACTCGAGTGAGAAATGGGGCGAGAGAGACGAGGAAGGGAGACATACGGACTAGCCCATCGAATTTGAGGCTAAGCAACGCATCATGGGGAGGAGATCGTTGACCGGAGGAGCTGATGGCGAAGACATAGAGTAACGGAAGGTGAGGAAGGATTTTTACGGTGAAGAGGAGGGACTTTAGAATGGAGCGAGAGTCAGAAACGAGACATCTGCGGGCAGACTCGATGGCGGAGAGATGGAGAGATGGATCAAGAGTACCGGATGGCTCAAAGGTGGTGTATGCGATCAGCGGGTCGGGGGGCAAATGTATGATGGATGCGAGCAAGGGGGAGGAGAGAGATATCTGTGGAGGGAGTTGGGCTAAAGAAAGCGAGCCAGTACTGTCGACGGTCGATGTTCCTTTCGTCGTCATCGCCTTCTGAGCCTGTGTCCATCCGTCGCGGTCGTGTGCGACGATGACCGACGGCGCCCTGATCGGGGTTTGCCGACGTTCCGTCACTGCCACATCGCGTTCCCAGTCTTTCACCCGCCTCGGTCAAGTCTCACTTTCCCCTCTTCTGAACCGCCCCCAGAATCGTCATGCAAGGAGGCTCCAGGCCAGCGTCGGCTTCCAACAGACCCGCGGGTTCTCCAGCTCCCCGCGTCCAGTATCAGGTTAACACACAAACTAAAGTGCTCGATTCGACCCATGGACGTATCCTATGCATCGCTGACATCCGGGGACGCCTATCCGCCCTCAATGACATGGTAAGGGATGCCAACGCGATTGCTGTAATTCACACGGGGGATTTTGGCTTTTTTGGTTTGTGCATCCCCTTTTCTTCCCGCACCCATCCAGGCCGTTAACGAGAGCGACAAAGAATCCACAAGCCTTGAGAGGATCAACGACAGAACGCTCCGTCACCTCACAATGTACTCTCCCCTTATCCCTGCGGCGCAGCGGAACCACCTTCTCGCCCCGGAAAACCCCCCTTCCACAATCCGGTCAACCGTCAACATCTCCATGCTATCCGAGTTCCCTCTCCTTCTGTCAGGGCAGATAAAACTCCAAATTCCCGTGTACACTGTCTGGGGTGCGTGCGAGGATATCGTTGTCGTGGAAAAGTTCAGGACTGGGACTTACGACATCGAGAACCTCCACGTACTGGACGAAGCGACCACGAGATGTTTGGACCTTGGTGGCATCAAGCTTCGGTTGCTTGGCCTAGGAGGTGCACTTGTTCCCCACAAGATGTTCGACAATGGCGACGGCAACGCGACAATCGCTGGTGGTCAGGGCACCATGTGGACGACCGCCCTCCAGATCGGCGAGCTTGTTGATACAGCTCAACGCGTGCATGACCATACCGAAACGAGGTTGCTCGTAACGCATGCCAGTCCTGGCCGCGAGGGCATGATTGCACAGCTTGCTCTCGTTCTCAGGGCCGACCTTACGATATCCGCTGGGTTGCACTTTCGGTATGCAAGTTCTTATAACGAGTTCAGTGTGCAGGGCGATTTCCAAGGTTTCAGGAATAAGCTGCTCCTTGGGAAGGAAAACTTTGATAAGGTGTGGGAGAGTGTGAAGAATCAGGTTGATGCAGTCATCGACGAGCACCAGCGCGTCTTGCTGGACAAAGCGTTATCTGTAATCGAGCGGATCCCCTCGCAGAATCCTGCAGCCGCCAATCCCGTGATTCCGTCAGAGGACCCCGCGTGGAAGAATTGCTGGAATTGGAACCTCTGTGACGCAGCTTACGGGTCGTTGGTCCTCGATGTAAAGGACGGCCGTGTGAGCGCTGAACTGAAGAGTCAAGGTGAGTCCTCCCCAGGTTAGCCGCCCGCCAGTTATTGATGTTGTGGCCAAAGGTTTCAATTACGCCTATCGAAGAACCGCCTCCAATCACCTTGCGCTTACCCCCGGATCCTCGACTGTCAACCTCCCGTCCAACAATGTGTCCCACCCCCCAACAAAAGTTTCGACTCCTGTTCCCGATGGGTCAACACCGCCGCACGTCTCTAACAATAGAGTCGCTTCCACGACGTCCCAGACCTCTGGAAAGCTTCTTACAAATGACTCCGCGACCACTCCGGAGGACAAATCGATCGGATCACAGTCTATCGCCTTGGATAGGGGAGAGAAGGAGAGGTTTAAACGAGAGCGTAAAAACGAAAAGAAAGAACGAGATCGACCGGGAAAAGATGGTGGTAGAGACACGGCCGAAGGAGAACAAGCGTCGTCCATTTCTGGAAAGGACACTCCTATATCTCCTGCCTCCGATTCTGCCCCAAAATCCGCAGCGGGTCCCGTGGAAGGCGCACCATCACCTGTGGAAAGCAATGGGACGCGTACCCCCACCAGCCGGAGATCCGCCAGAAACCCTTGGACTTTGTTTGTGAGAACACAGGTTGGCGCTAACGAGGCGGTCATTCGAGAGTTCTTTGGAGAGCATGAGACAGGGGTAGGTTTGACAATCTGTGTGGTGTTCGCTGTACTGAGGTATTTGCAGATAATTCGAGTGAACTACCCGCAGAACCACGCAGGGAAGGCACAAAAGATCGCGTACGTGGAGTTCGGGGATGAAGAGGCCATGAAAGCTGCACTGGAGGGACACGCAGAGGTGAGTGGGTGCCGGTTGAACTCGTGAGCAAGGGGGCTCACGCTTTCCGTAGACGTTGCATGGCGTGCCACCTGAAGTCAAGCAAGCAGTGGACCGTGACAGTCGAGAAAGTGGGTTTCGTGGGAGGGGTGGATCAAGGGGGGGCTATTTTTCGAAAAACTTCGCGGCTGCTGGGCTGACGAGACGGCCAGGTATGGGGGGGAGTGGTCCCCAGGGATCTTAACGGCGAGTGGCCCCTGGATAGATTAGTTGCGTGTCATTACATCTAATAGTTATTTGGCGTAAACTTGTCCATAAGAACTCCAGCAATGCAGCTGTCAGTTCCCTGGGTATAGGTCACCCCAGTCCTTTTCCAAACAATGCATTCACATTTCAATGAGTGACTGTCCGTAGGGCTGGGAATATCTCTATCTGTTGTACAAGGGTGCTGCTGGCCAAGGTTTATTCCTCAATATCTCCTGCCCTCCATGTGACGTAGGTCAGTGATATTGAGAGTTGAAGCATAGAGACAGCACCGGGATTTGGTGAGGCTGAAGGGGGTGGGGTTGCAGTCCTTCCTAGACCCCATAATTTTGCCAGTTGTCCAAGTTTCAAACAAAATGGCCCGGAGCAAATATCCGGGACCTGACATCGGATGGGGTCCTGGCAGTTCCCTTATAAGTGTGTAAATATTCATGTGCACATGGCATAGCCTTATGGACGGTCATTGAATTATCATCCACATCAGGAAAATGTCTGATCACTTTACAGCGGTTATCGTTTCGATAGACCGCTTTCCATAAAATACAGCCTAATTCTTTGTTTACCTTTTGATCGCATTGG
>Ga0307509_10002381_pt1 | contig 30566 bp, 40 predicted proteins | sample 10_EM_MG_FD_202245 | JGI IMG/M metagenome (GOLD analysis project Ga0307509, IMG submission 202245) | Populus trichocarpa ectomycorrhiza microbial communities from riparian zone in the Pacific Northwest, United States - 10_EM | ecosystem: Host-associated > Plants > Roots > Unclassified | place...
ACATGAAGCTTGCGCATCACGTGCCGCTCGATGGGTCTCCTGTTGCTCTGGCAGAGCTGGCTGCAAAGACAGGAGCGCCGGAGGAGACTATCTGTTAGTTTTGCTCTCGCTGTGGGGGTTAGTGAGTGGATGATAGCATGCTGATCTTTCTCCTCGGGTGATGTAGTGCGAATAATGCGAGTATTAACTTTAGGGTATGTGTTTACTGAGAAGGCCCCGGGGTATTTTGCGCACACTGGTGGCTCTGCGGCTATTCGGGTTCCTGGATTTGAGGCTATGATTGGGCACAGGTGATTAAAACTCCCTTTAATTTTCTCTCTCTCTATATGTACCCCCCCCCGAATTTTATTTACTCATCATTTCCTCCCATTCACAGTGCTGGGGATTGCTTCACTTCTGCTCCACACACCTCCAGCGTTCTGCGAGAAAATAACTTTGCGGTTCCCGAAGATAGTAGAAAATCGGCCTTCAGTCGGGCCTTCAATAGTATCCCGCCCCCCCGCCCCCGCCCCCGCCCCCCCCCCCCCCCCCAGCCCGCAAACCCAACACACCTAATCCCCCTTTTAGCAAACAAGAATTTCTTTGAGTATGCCTATACGGAGGACAAGACCATGGGAGCACGCTTCGGCCTAGCTATGATAGGCACGAGTAGTTACCTGGGCCCGTTCAACCTTGTGGAGCACTATGAGCCTCTCCTCTCAGCCCCCAAGGGCACAATATTGGTAGATGTCGGCGGTGGGATTGGACACATCTCCATCGCTGCAGCCCGGAAATTTCCGAACTTGAGATGTATTGTGCAGGACATAGGAATGGTGGTCGGTGAAGGGCGCGATGGGCTTCCCGAGGAACTTAGGGACCGTGTGGAGTTTCAAGAGAATGATTTCTTCAAGGGGCAGCCGATTGGTGGACCTGGGGTCTACTATTATCTCAAGCATATCTTGCACGATCATCCTGATCCGTGAGTTTCCATCACCTCTGGTTTCTTGAGTGAAGGGATATTAACTGGGTGGGGGTACTATAGTGGGTGTAGGGAGATCCTATCCCATATTGCCAATGCTATGGACTCGAGCTCTAGAATCCTCATTGATGAGTGTATCATGGACGAGCGTGTGGGCCCCGAAGGTGATCGGTCGTCGATCGTGAAGGATATGCATATGCTTGTTACGTTTAATAGTAAGGAGAGGACGGAAGCTCAGTGGGCGGCGCTACTGCAGAGCGCGGATGAGAGATTGGTTGTTGAGAAGGTGTGGAGGTCTAAGAAGGATAATACCGGGATTGTTGAGGCCATATTGGCTTGATGGTGTGCATCGGGTGATGTTGGTAAAACTGCAAGCAGGTATTTATCGAATCAATGCGGATTCGTTGCCATCCTCAGTTTTTTTTTTCCTTGGTGGGGCTAGTATTTTAGCCTAACAGGGTGATGAGTTAGGAGTTGTAATAATTTTCTCCTGACTGGGTAGAGCGATAGAAGTGCTGGGCGGTAGGCCTGCTAGCGCATCCCTGAGGGAGACTTAAGATATAAGACAAGGTCTTGGAAGAACAGATAAATGGAGAGGGGGAGGATAGGACCACTATTCAACTAAGCATATTTCTTATCTAAGTGCCAGTTTGAAGTTTGCTATTTCATGTTAGCCGGGAAGCAACCATTACCTTCCCATGCCAAAGTAATTAAAAGACCTGCAGACATGATCATTACCTCCCAGTGTCTGCCCACTGGAATTCTGTAATCCTGCCGGAATCTGGAACCCATAGGCAATCTTTCGATTGGTCGTTCTTTCTACTGCTGGTATATATGACTATTCCTTCATCTGGAATCTCAGAGGAATAACTATGCCATTACAAGCGAATGACTAAACCTAAAACATGCTGCCGGGATCCTAACGATTCCGGAGGTGGAAACAAACAAAAATACACCAAACTGGGGAAAACCATAAGCAAACGAAATTACTATAACAAGTAGTGTCGTGTTACCGGAATATGTATACATATTACAGGAATGCAGAGTGCTGACTGAAGGATACAGTCATTCGGCTTTGATTGCTTGTGTTGTACACAAGTGTTAAGATTGTGTTCCTTGTTGTTGGCGGCGAGGTGGTCACCCTGTGTCACACGTACTACATAGGATCCTTAATACTTGATATGCACGAGTTCGGTTTCCCGGATGCATCTATATGTTATGCTCACCTAGTTTGAGGAATCTATTGAGGGTTTTTGTTCCTTCCTCCATGCTTTCCTTTAGTTTTTGTTTTGCCTACTAAACTTGAGCAGAATCGAGCTTGGGTGCTAGGGTGCGTTCTTAGGTCCTGAATATCCTGTATAATGGAATGGTCGTGCTGAGAGAAGGTGACTACCTGCAATATTACGATGTCCTGGAGGAGAACAACACATGGTAAGATAACTTGCGTGGAGTTCAAGTCATGCTGCACGATGAGATGGGGTGACTAAAATGATGAGGCTGAAGCTTTCTCAAAACTAGACATGGTCTGGCGTGGCGCTCACTCTGGGCTTCACAAGGATTTTTTTAGAGCGGAGTGTTCGTATATGGTTTTCTGCTCCTCTCAAATATGGGTTCTTTCTCCTCTCAAAAGTTTCTTTCAGCTCTTTATGTTTTCATACTCATTACTAGTTGACTTGAAAGCCTATTGTGTGTTCTTTCATTGTTCCTTTTGTTCCTCTCAGGATACTTCTTTGATAGTTTTTGTTTTTCCTTATTAAAGGAACGTTGTGGTAATGGCTGGACTCAATTGCTGTAATATATAACTGAGCTATGTCTTTCTTATTATTAATAGAATAAGCGTTGTCACAATAAGAGATCTTCACTACTTTCTATTATCACTTCTTCGTCCGAGTTCCGTGCACACATTCCGATCGCATATTATAACACGCAGCAGGGAGAGAGAAACGAGTGATATCGTGTGACTGGATAAAGAAAAGCGACGAGATTTTCTTGGGCTTTTGTGGGCAGCCTAGGCTTTCTAGCTGGTGGATGAGCCCAGTCCACTCCCGGTCACCCGACCTAACCCAGCCTAGCAAAACCCAATCCCGGCCAGTGCCAAATCAAATACCAGGCACTCGATTGCGATGCTTGGGCCAAAATGGCGAAGCATCTGTTTGTTCCGGATCCCGAAATGGTCGAACTACAGCTCAAGCACTGTATGGAGAGACTCTGTGGCATATTATACAAATGATTTTTTCTCGGCTTTCTTGGATTGCTTTACAGCGGGCTACTCCGATAGTTGGGATCGCTATTTACGAGTGCCCTTAGATTTGGATAGCCTAACTTCTAACAACGGTGTTGCAAATCTTATGCTTCATCGATCGATACCCTGATGGTGAGATTTGTAAACTGGCAGTTCTGGCTAGGCGGTGATTTTTATTTGGGAAGGCGGGCTGGGGCTCAACACCCGCGTAGTCGCGTGCGGGATACTGCGTTTGTTGACTTTGGCTTCACCCCTGCCTAAGATATCTTCATGCAGAGAGAACTAGCATGGCGATAGTAACAGTATACGGTATAGTTTTTCGGCGGTTGGAACTGTGTTAGAAACCGTTCCATCCTCTGCCATCGTGGATTGGAGATCACCGTTCAGGGTCTAGATTTTTGCTTAGGCGAATATTTTCATTTCCCACTCTAGGACCTAAAGAGCCATCAATCAAAACTACGAGAAATCCGCACTGGGATCCTTGCCGGTGCGGTGCTTGGGCGTGTCCATAGGCACCCCCGTGTTCCCGCAAGTTTTTGTGGGGTTGGTTGGGGTGGCTTTCCTGTTGCTGACCTGGCCTGTAGGGTACTCTGCTGGTGTTGGTGTGAAAGGTTAGTAAGAGGGTATCTTAGGTATCACAGCCTGCTGCTTGTCCCCTTGCTGCCAAAAAAAATCAAAATCTTGTCATTAGGGAAAGAATTCGGTTTGGCTGATAGCTGGGAAACGGAGTTAGTATTTAGTCTGTTCGTAGGTTGATGACAATCCCTTCGTCTCTACTGCCTGTTCTGCCAATAGATAAAATAGTCACGAGCGATAGGATAAATAGATGCGGCAAGCTGCAACCACTGGGATGCATTACTCCGCAGTAGAATTAATAGGAAAAGGTAATGAACGCTACGGCGGCGCACAAAAGTCCGATGCGGAGGGGGAAAAAGAGGGAAAATAATAAGTAAAGGGGAAAAAACATGATCATTGATATGTGGCTCTGCCTCTCAAGGGAGATGTTTGGAGGCTTGTTGCTCATATGATGTTAGTCCTACTGGTGTTGAGGTGGAGCTGCGCGAGATCTCGACAAATATTGGCAGGGGTTGCCTGTAACATCGGATGCTTTCCTTAACTAATCCAGATCTGGATGTGGTAGACACCCATTAAGCTATGCTGAGGGGTATTAGTAGTCGAGTATGATGTTCCTAAGGACCTAAGCTAGGATGGATATCTCCCTGTTTCCGTAATATTTGTTATCCTTCATCGCTCCGAGCACGAAATTGTTGCCTGATGATATGCGTAGAGTGACAACCCGGCCCCAATGTGCTTGGGTGGGTTGGTGAGAATCAGAAAACTATTTCCTATTGATTTTGTATTGTGTTGTCAAACTCCCTGACCCGGACGAGAGATGCTGGGCGTCCTCGCTTCATTACATTTTTCATCCACCTACCAGCAACGCCTCCAGCACATCATTAGATCCCATATGCACAACCCCGTATTCCAGGCAAATTTACATGTGATCCCTCGTGCTACCGCAAAGATCGCTGATAAGTATAAAGGCCTGCTTTTAGTAAGATGATTGGTGGGATAATCATGGTAATTACTGGTAGTAATCGCCTGGCACGCACGCCATGGCTTGGGATTTATCGCTCTTGGTTTTGGGTCTAGGGGCGGGAGAGGATATCTTGAGCGGACCTGGTGGTGGTGATGATACAAATACAGTATCGGGATTTTATCTTAGCGTTGCTTGGGTACTACAGAATTCCTAAAATAAGGCTCATCCAGAAGTTAAGCGCACCAAGAAGCCGGTGTAGTACTCGAGTCCAAATTATTGGTTCAAATAGAAAACCCTAAACCTTATGTAGTCCATCCCCCAACTGAAATGCTGGATATGATATTATAGTAAGGCTCGCGCATTGTTTCAAGAATTCCGGTTCGTTCACAGAAGTTTCAGCCCTACTCGTGGGATAACATTATCTATCTGCTACCAATTCCTATCTTAAAAATGGCAACAAAAACTGAAGACCTCACTGAACTCCAAAATTATCTCTACAAGCGTGAAGAGCTATCTCTCCCATGTTCCCACCCTACCAACCCTCCGACCTGCACCCCAAGCTCCTGTGGCCGACGAGGTGGCCATCGAAGCAAGAGAGCAACTCTTGCTAGCATGTCGGAAGGTGATTTCTCTCGTTGAGGGCTCCAGAGAGACCATGATCGGGATGGCAGCTGCGTTTTACGAGACTACCGCTCTGAAATTGGCCTACGACATGAGGCTTGCGCACCACGTGCCGCTCGATGGGTCTCCTATTGCTCTGGCGGAGTTGGCTGCGAAGGTGGGAGCTCCGGAGGAGACTATTAGTTAGTTTTGCCTTCTCTGTGAGGGGCAAGTGAGCGGGGAATCGCATGATGTGTTTTTTCTCACCGGGGGATGCAGTGAGAGTGATGCGAGCATTGGCCTTCAAGTATGTGTTTACTGAGACAGCGCCGGGGTATTTTGCGCACACTGGTGGCTCTGCGGCTATCCGGGTTCCTGGGATTGAGGCTCTGGTTGGGCATCGGTGATTAGCGTTCCCTTGAGTTTTCTTCTTTATATGTATCTCTCCAGAATTTTATTTGCCAACCATTCCTCCCCTTCCACAGTACTGGTGAAGCTTTCACTTCCGCCCCACACACTTCCAACGTTCTGCGTGGGAATAACTTCGCGGTTCCCGAGGATGGTAGAAAATCTACCTTCAGTCGGGCCTTCAATAGTATCTCATCCTCCCTCTACCCCCGGCAAACCCAACACAGCTAATCCTCCTCTTAGCGAACAAGGGCTATTTTGAGTATGTCTACACTGACGACAAGCCCATGGGCATACGTTTCGGCCTAGCTATGACAGCCGCGAGTAGTCCCCCAACCAACCTCGTGGCAATCTACGAACCCCTCGTCTTAGCCCCCAAGGGCACGACATTGGTAGATGTCGGCGGTGGGATTGGACACGTCGCCATCGCCGCAGCCCAGAAATATCCGAACTTGAAATGTGTCGTGCAGGACATAGGAATGGTGGTCGGTGAAGGGCGCGATGGGCTTCCCGAGGAGCTTAAAGACCGCGTGGAGTTTCAAGAGAATGATTTCTTCAAAGGGCAGCCGATTGGTGGACCTGGAGTTTACTACTATCTCAAGCATATCTTGCATAATCATCCTAATCCGTGAGTCTCCATCTCGCTTGCTTTCTTGAGTGAAGGAATACTAACAGGGCTGGTGGGGGGAACAGTGCCTGGAAGGAGATCTTGTCACACATTGTGAATTCTATGGACTCGAGCTCTAGAATCCTCATTATGAGAGCATCATGGATGAGCGTGCGGGGCCTGAGAGTGATTGGATGGCGATCTTGAAGGATCTTCATATGCTTGTTATGTTTAATGGTAAGGAGAAGACGGAAGCTCGGTGGGCGGCGCTGCTCAAGAGGGCGGATGAGAGATTGGTTGTTGAGAGGGTGTGGAGGACCAAGAAGGATAATACCGGGATTATTGAGGCTAGATTGGCTTATAGAGTGCCACGGGCGATGCTGGCAAGGCTATAAACAGGGATTTATAGAATCTACTTCGTATGTGGATTCGTTGTCATCTTCAGACTTCAGCCTTTTCTTTGGCGGGATCAGTATTTTCACCCAACTTAGTGAGAGGTCTGAAATTGCAGCAGGATTTCTCCTGTTTAAGCAGAAGTACAACAGGGCTGGGTAGTAGGACTACTCGCGCTGGTCATTGGGGGAATTTAAGGGGCCAATATAAGAAGCTTTTAGAAGAATAAAGAAATACGAAAGCTATCCTCCGACTAGGTCATTTTTCTGCTGCTGGCATACATGACCATTCTTTCGCCTGGAATCCCAAAGGCATAGATACGCTAGTGTAAGCGAACAGACAAACATAGAGCAAGCTACTAGGAACCCGGATGGTTGCGGGCTGGGAACAAGCAAGAATAGTCCAAACCAAATCACACCTTAAGCAAACGAAATCTGCATAACCAGTAATGTCATACTACCGGAATGTGTGTACCTGTTATAGGAATCGAGCTTACTGGTTGAAAAACATTGTTATTGGGCTTAGATTTCTTGTGGTGTACGCGAGTGTTATGATTGGGTTCCTTGCTACAGGCGGTGGGGTGGTCACCTTGTGTCACTAAGACTATAAGTTAGATCCCAAACACTTGGCCAACCCAAGTTGAGTTTCCTGGATGTATCGATATGTTATGCTCCCCGGATTTGAAAAACTCATTGGGGGCTTTCGTTCGCCCTTTCTTTCTCTTCCTCTCCCTTTCTGTCCACTAAACTTGAATTGGATTTAGTTTGGGCACTAGCGTGCGTTCTTGAGTGGGGGGTTCTGTGAGAGATATCACTTGGACATAAATTACCCGTGCTTTTTTTGAGGGAGACAACTCGAGGGAAAAGGGGCAAAACTGTCAAAGAGGGGAATGAGGGTCGCACGGAAGTAGCCGATAGACTAAAAGAATTCACTTGGAACTTTTGACACTTTGCAGGGAGGATATGGAACGTGGGTTTTTACCGCCTATACTTCGTTCATTCGGTCGCTCTTTCTCACTTCATCTAACTGGAAAACCAAACTAACGGTAGAGACAGGTATATAAGTAAGAAGCAAATACCATATCCTGATCCTTCTTGGATCACCACACCCACCTCTGTGCTTCCCGCATGCCCTTGTTCCTTCGTACACTTCCGTAATAACAAAGAAAAGACAGCGGGAAAAATCTATTGTTGAACATTCTCCCATATCCATTCCGTCCGTTCCATCTACATCTCTCCTGAACTCTCCTCCCACTCCCGTAACGGGGCCAAGCACATCCATCCAACAGAAAAATATGTCCAGAGCGTTGAAATGGTCGAGCTACAGCTTAAGCACTGTGCTGAGAGATTCTGTGGCATATCACGCGAAGAATAATTTTCTGTGCTTTCTTGGATTGCCCTAGAGTGGGCTAGTCCGATGGTTGCAATAGTGATGTGCAAGTACTGGTAGATTTTCAGAGCCTAACTTGCAGCAGCGGTCTCGCAAATTCGATGCTTTATCTGCCGATAGCCCGGTCGAGAGATATGCAAGCTGGAGGTTCGGTTTAGGGAGTGATTTTTATTTGGGAAGGCGTGCTGGTGCTCTTGTAGTATAATAATCCTAGTAGGATAATGTTGAAGTATTAGAAGCGCAGAGGAGCGTAGATATTAAGAAACGTACGTACTATGGAGGAGTATAGAAGTGTGGACGTGTGGGCGTATACTAGGGTATGAGCGGATGTATCGGGTTACACATTCAGAAGTTTTCGCTTCGCGGGTAGCAATAAGCTAGTAACCTCCCGCCAACACGTCTGAGAGTTCCTTTCACCCCCATTATGCTCAACCCCCCCATAATTATGTGCGGAGTCGGGCATTTGTCAGCTTTGCCTTCACTCCGGCACAAAATGTCGCCTAGCGGAGAGAACTGACATGGTCATGGTGCCGATATACGATATGGTTCCAGCTGTTGAAACTATGGCAGAAACCCTTGCATCCTTTGCTATCATTGACTGGAGATCACGTTCGAGGTTTAGAACGTTGCGTCAGGCGAATATTTTCATTTCTGACTCGAAGGCCCAAAGAACCATCAATTTTAGCCATGGGAAATCCGCACTGGGCTCCCCGCCCGGACGGTGCTTGGGCGTGTCCATAAAGGTCGGGACCCACAACCCTCGTGTTTCTGGAGGGTTTTATGGGGTCGGTAGAGATGGTTTTCCGGTTTTTACTTACCTGGCTTCTGGGGAAATCAGCCGGTATTGTAGCTTGCTGTCAAAAAAAAAAACTTGCTATTAGGAAAAGAATTGGGTAGTTCCTTCGTAGGCTAATGACAATCCCTTCGTTGGTACTACATGTGCGGCCGGTAGATAAAATAGTCCCAAGTGATAAGATAAACTAAAGCTGAAGCTGAATGTCGCAACCATAGGGATGCACGACGCCGCAGCTGAATCCATAGGACAAGGTAATGAACGCTGCAGCAAGGGGTGGAAGTTCAATGGGAGAGGGGGAAGGGGAAAAGAAAAAAAGAACACGCAAAAGAAAAAAAGATCAGATCATTGGTATAAGGTCAGCGTTCGCAAGCGGCCAGGTCGGCCTGCAGATGGCCGGCAAATGTACCGTCCGGCCCGACTAGGGCAAAGTGAAACTGATCTGGGCCTTTCCAGCGAGGCTTCATGGATGCCTAGTGGCTCCGACAAGCTTTCGGAATATGCCATCAGATCAGTAAACATCCTGCCTACGGTAGCGGAAATCTTCGGATGCCTGCAAATACCCCCAGATATCTAAAAGTACGATACCCACAAATATCTGAAGATGCACGCAGATATCAGGGAGTGCCTGGGGATATCGGGGGATTCCCGAAGATATCTAATGATGCCGGAACATACCCGAAGATGGTTTGCAAGCCTGCAGGTATCTGCAGTCCGGATAGGCCCGGTCAGATAGGCCCTGAAAGCCGGACTATGGCTCACAGTCAGACCTGGCCACCCACCACAAAAGCCTAGGCCGGCCGCTCTAGGCCTTGAGCCTGGCAGGACTAGCCGTTTGGAGACATTGTATAAGGTTCTGCTCCCAAGGGAGATGTTTGGTGGCTTGTTGCTCATCGTGTACTATCTCGGTGATGATATTCCACGGGTCATGCCTGCAGCTTTCCAGCTTTTTTGGGTCCAAATTTCATGAGACCATTATATCTATACGCTGCACCTGTAGTCTCGAGTACCTGGTTGCACTAACTTTTAGCGCGGTGATAGACAAGGCCATCACCCTGATTAGTCCGAATGCTGCCCGCTGGGGGAATAGGGTTGCTCGTCAAAATCTAGCCTAGCCAATCAATGAACTTGGCCTTCCCCTAGATAAACCACCTCTTATATCTTAGGGCTATGGAGCGGAACAAAACCAGTGCCTAAAAACAGGCTAACTTTAAGCGATATATATGGGTTCATTCCCAGGCCGCTATGGTTTCTGATGGTTGGGCAGCACTCAAGAGCTTTTATTCTTCTTTTCCAAAGCCTCCGGGAGGTGAGTTACCAGTGGCCTAGGCTACGATAGGTCCCCGCAAAATCTAGTACTGTAAAGCAACAAATAATAGAGAAGGTGAATTGCTTCTTTGTCATTCCGACAACTTTAAAAAACTCTGAGAGTTCAAGTACTACGAGTGCTCGCGGTGGGAACTTGCCCCTACATGTGTGTTGAAGTGGCTGTGCTTTAACAGTGAGGACGAAATCTTGGCTACTATTGGCAGGGGTTGCCCGTAATGTCATACGCCTTACTTAACTAATCTGGACTCGGATGTAGTAGCCACCCACTAACCTATGATGAGGGGCGCCAATACTCGAGTATGATGTTCCTAAGTAAGGATGAATATCTGCCTGTTTCCACTATTGGCATTATTCATCGCACCGCATACGAAATGGCCGCTGGTTGACCCCGGTGGACAGACGACCCCCCCCTCCCCGAACATGCCCGGGTGAGTGGACGAAATTGAAAAACTAAGGGCATCTCTCGTTGGTGATTTTATCTTGTGATTTTAAGCTCCCCGACCAGGATGAGAAGTGTCTTGCCACCTCGTTTCAATACATTTTACACCCATCTGCAAGCAACGCCTCCAGCACGTCGTTAGATCCCGCAGGCACGGCCCCGTATCCCCGGGAAAATTTCCATGTGATCCCTCGTTCTGCGTAACGACAGCAGCCTACAAGCGGAGAGACCTACCGTTAGTATGTTAATTGATGTGATAATATGCAGATAACCGGCAGTATTGTCATGCTCTATACACCATTTGAGGGCTTGCTTTCCTGGTTCTATTTACTGTTTGAAATTGAGGGGGGGGCATGTCTTGAGGGGACCCGGGGGTGATGACAATATAAATACGGTATCGGACGCCCCACCTCCTAGCCCTGCTTGAGCAGATCTCGTATTCACAGAATCTTCAGCCCTACTCATAGGATAACACTGCATCTACTACCTATTCTAGCCCTGGAAATGGCAACGACTGAAGATCTCACTGAACTCTCCAAAATTATTTCTACAAGCGTGAAGAGCTATCTCTCCCATGTTCCCACCCCACCAACCCTCAGACCTGCACACCCGGTTCCTGTGACTGACGAGGTGGCCTCCGAAGCAAGAGAGCAACTCTTGCTAGCATGTCGGAAGGTGATTTCTCTGGTTGAGGGCCCCAGAGAGACAGTGATTGGGATGGCAGGGGCGTTTTACGAGACTACCGCTCTGAAATTGGCCTACGACATGAAGCTTGCCCACCACGTGCCGCTCGATGGGTCTCCTATTGCTCTGGCGGAGTTGGCTGCGAAGGCGGGAGCGCCGGAGGAGACTATCAGTTAGCTTTACCTTCACCGTGAGGGGCTAGTGAGCGGGGGATAGCATGCTGATGTGTTTTTTCTCACCGGAGGATGTAGTGAGAGTGATGCGAGCATTGGCCTTCAAGTATGTGTTTACTGAGACAGCGCCGGGGTATTTTGCGCACACTGGTGGTTCTGCGGCTATCCGGGTTCCTGGAATTGAGGCTCTGGTTGGGCATCGGTGATTAGCGTTCCCTTGAGTTTTCTTATATGTATGATATCTCTCGCGAATCTCATTTACTCACCACTTCCTCCCTTCCACAGTACTGGTGAAGCTTTCACTTCCGCCCCACACACTCCCAACCTTCTGCGTGAAAATAACTTCGCGGTTCCCGAGGATGGTAGAAAATCCACCTTCAGTCGGGCCTTTAATAGTATCTCATCCTCCCTTTACCCCCGGAAAACCCAACACAGCTAATGTTCCTCTTAGCAAACAAGAGCTACTTTGAGTATGCCTGCACCGATGACAAGCCCATGGGCATACGTTTCGGCCAAGGTATGACAGCCGCGAGTAGTCCCCCATTCAACCTCGTGGCGATCTATGAGCCCCTCGTCTCGGCCTCCAAGGGCACGACATTGGTAGATGTCGGCGGTGGGATTGGACACGTCGCCATCGCCGCAGCCCAGAAATATCCGAACTTGAAATGTGTCGTGCAGGACATGGGAATGGTGGTTAGCGAAGGGCGCGATGGGCTTCCCGAGGAGCTTAAAGACCGCGTGGAGTTTCAAGAGAATGATTTCTTCAAAGGGCAGCCGATTGGTGGACCTGGAGTTTACTACTATCTTAAGCATATCTTGCATGATCATCCTGATCCGTGAGTTTCCATCTCGTTTGCTTTCTTGGATTAAGGAGTACTAACTAGGTGGGGGGGAGGGGGGGGGAACAGCGCCTGTAAGGAGATCCTTTCGCACATTGCAAAAGCAATGGACTCGAGCTCTAGAATCCTCATTGATGAGAGCATCATGGATGAGCGTGCGGGGCCTGAGGGTGACTGGATGGCGATCATGAAGGATCTTCATATGCTTGTTATGTTTAATGGTAAGGAGAGGACGGAAGCTCAGTGGGCGGCACTGCTGAAGAGCGCGGATGAGAGATTGGTTGTTGAGAGGGTGTGGAGGACCAAGAAGGATAATTCAGGGATTATTGAGGCTAGATTGGCTTATGGGGTGCACCAGGCGATGCTGGCAAGGCTATAAGCAGGGGTTTATAGAATCTAATTCATATGCGGATTCGTTGTCATCTTCAGCCAGACCAGTACTTTCACCCAACTTAGTGAGGGGTCTGGAATTGTACAGTACCGGGATTTCTTCTGTTTAAATGAAAGTACAGTACAACGGGGCTGGCTAGTAGGCCTGCTCGCGCTAGTCATAGGGGGACTTAAGAGGCCAAGATAGAAGGTCCTAGAAGAATAAAGAAATGCGAAAGCCATCCTCCAACTAAGCAATTTTTCTGCTGCTGGCATACATGACCATTCTTTCTCCCAAAGGCATAGCTACGCCAGTGTAAGCGAACAAACAAACAAAGAGCAAGCTACTAGGAACCCGGATGGTTGCGGGCTGAGAACAAGCAAGAATAGTCCAAACCAAATCACACCTTAAGCAAAAGAAATCTGCATCACCAGTAGTGTCATACTACCGGAATGTGTGTACCCGTTATAGGAATCGAGCCTACTGGTTGAAAAATATTGTTATTGGGCTTAGATTTCTTGTGGTGTACACGAGTGTTATGATTGGGTCCTTGCTACAGGTGGTGGGGTCACCGTGTATAACTAATACCGTACTATAAATCCCAAACACTTGGCCAACCCAAGTTGAGTTTCCCGGATGTATCAATATGTCATGCTCCCCGGATTTGAAAAACTCGTTTGGGGGCTTTTGTTCGCCCTTTCTTTCTCTTCCTCTCCCTTTCCGTCCACTAAACTTGAATAGGATTTAGTTTTAGCACCAGCGTGGGTTCTTGAGTGGGGGGTTCTGTGAGGAGTATCACTTGGGCATAAATCACCCGTTATTTTTTTGAGGGAGATAACTCGAGGTAAGGGCGGCGAAACATCTGTCCAGGGCGTTGGAATTGTCGAACTACAGTTTAAGCACTGCGCCGAGAGATTCTGTGGCATATCACGCGAAGAATTGTTTTCTGTGCTTTCTTGGATTACCCTAGAGTGGGCTTGTCCAATGGTTGCAATAGTGATGTGCAAGTACTGGTAGATTTTCAGAGCCCAACTTGCAGCAGCGGTGTCGCAAATTCGATGCTTTATCTACCGATAGCCCGGTCGAGAGATATGTAAACTGGAAGTTTGGCTTAGGGAGCGATTTTATTTGGGAAGGCGTGCTGGTGCTCTTGTGATATAATAATACTAGTAGTATAATGTTGTAGTATTAGAAGCGTCGAGGAGCGCAGATACCGGGAAACCAACATACTATGGAGGAGTACAGAAGTGTGGACGTGTGGACGTGTTGGTGCACACTGGGGTGTGAGCGGATGTATCGGGTTACAAAGGTAGAGCTTACTCTTCCTGGGTAGCAATCAGCTAGTAACTTCCCGCCAACTCGTCTGAGAGGTCCTTTCACCCCCATTATGCTCAGCCCCCCATAATTACGTTGCGGAATCGGGCATTTGTCGGCTTTATCTTCACTCCCGCACAAAATGTCGCCTAGCAGAGGGAACTAACATGGCCATGGTACCGATATACAATATAGTCTTCCAGCTGTTGAAACTATCGTTGACAAGAGACCACCGTTCGAGAGTTAACTTAGAAAGTTGCATCAGGGGAATATTTCCTCTCTGACTCGAGGACCTAAAGAACTATCAGTCAGAGCCATGGGAAATCCGCACTAGGTTTCTTGCTTGCATGGTGCTTGGGCGTGTCTATAAAGGTCGGAAGACATAACCCTGGTGTTCCTGGAGGCTTTCATGGGGGGGTCGGTGGGGATGGGTTTCCGGTTTTTATTGACCAGGCTTGTGGGGAAATCTGCCGGTGTTGTAGCTTGCTGTCTGTCCCTCCTGCTGCCAAAAAAAAAAACTCGCTACCGGGAAAAGAGTCGGGTAGTCCCTTAGTAGGCTAATGGCAATCCCCTCGTTTGTACTACATGTGCGGCCGGTAGATAAAATAGTCGCGAGTGATAAGGTAAACAGAAGCTGAAGTCTGCAACCATAGGAATGCATAAAGCTATAGCTGAACCGATTGGGCAAGGTAATGAGCGCCACAACAGGGCCTAGAAGTTCAATAGAAGAAGAGATGGGAGCGAGAGATAAGAACGCGCAAAAAATCAAAAATCAGATCATTCTTATAAGGTTCTGCTCCCAAGGAAGGGGTTCAGTTGTTTGATGCTCACCGGGTACTGTCTCGATGCCGATATTCTGCAGATCATGCCTGCAGCTTTCCAGCTGTCCTGGGGCCCAAATTTCATGTGGCCACCATATATCTACCTGCTGCACCTGTACGGTATTCCTGAGTACCTGGTTTCACTCACTTTGAGGGCGGTGATAGGAAGGGCCATCACCCTGATTAGTTTGAAAGTTGTCTGCTAGGGGAATAGGATTACTTATAAAAAGCTAACTTAGTCAATCAATGAACTCGGCCTTCCCTAGTTGAAGATAAACTACCTTTTATACCTTTTGGAGGTAGGGGGTGCAACAAAACTTCCTGAAAGCAGGTTAAGGGATATATATGGGTTCATGCTAGGCTGATATGGTCTCGGTTGGTTGCGCGGTACGGTACAGTCCAGTACTCAAGACCTTTTTCTCTTCTTCAAAGCATCCCGAACATGAATTACACCCGGCCAAGGATAAATTTTACGATAAGTTCCCGAAAAATCTAGTAATGTGAAGCCACGAAAAATAGAGTAAGTAAATTGCTTCCTTATTTGCCATGCATGAGACTCGGAAAAGGCCCCGGGAGTTCGTGCACGGGTGTTCTTACGGTACTTATCCTACAGGTATGTTGAAGAGGCTGCTGTTTTAACAGTGGAAGAGCGAATATCGACAAGTATTGGCAAGGGTTTCCCGTAATATCATATACCTTACTTAACTAATCCAGATTCGGGTGTGGTGGCCACCCACTAAACTATGGTGAGGGGCGTCAATGCTCGAGTACGATATCCTAAGTCAGGATGAATATCTGCCCATTGCCACTGTTGGCGTTCTTCATCACACCACCACGAAATGGCCGGAGCTGGCATCGCCGGACTGACGACCCAGACATGCCTGGATGGGTGAGTGAAATTGGGAAACTAGGGGTATCTCTCGTTGGTGCTTCCACCTTGCGGTTTTCACGGACCGCATGAGAAGTGTCAGGCCCCTTCGTTACAATAGACTTTTCTCCCATCTGCTACCAACGTCTCCGGTATATCCTTAGATTCCACAAGAACAGCCGGGTATCACCGGGAAATTTTCCAAGTGATCCCTCGTGCTACAGTAATAACAGCTTACAAGGGGAGGGACCCACGATTAGTATGTTGACTAGGATGATAATATGTTGATTACCGGTACTCGTAATGTCCTGATGTTTGTGGGCACAGCTACTATTGCATGCGGACAGGAGGTCAGCCGGAGCCTCAGGATTTTGGTGGATGCAATAGCAGTTGTGTTCACAAGCGTCAGGGCATTACGAGTAGTATTGGCCTGCCCTGCACACCATCGCTTGAGAGCCTGCTTGGTTCCGTTTGCTTTTTGAATCAGGCGTGAGGGGAATGTCTTGAGCGGACCCGAAGGGCGATGACTATATAAATACTATATCTAGCATCCTCCCCCTAGAGCTGGTCGAGTAGCTCTCCCATTCGCAAAACCTTCAGCCCTATTCGAAGGATAACATTATACCTATCTGCTGCCAATTCTGGTGGAAATGGCAACAAATACTGAAGATCTCACAGAACTTTCCAACATTATCTCTACAAGCGTGAAGTGTTATCTCTCCCACGTCCCCACTCCACCCACCCTCCGACCGGCACCTCCAGTTCCTATGACCGAGGAGGCGAGCATCGAAGCAAGAAAACAACTCTTACTAGCATGTCGGAAGGTGGTTTCTCTAGTTGAGAGCCCTATTGAGACACTGGTGGGGATGGCGACTGCCTTTTATGAGACTACCGCTCTGAAATTGGCCTACGACATGAAGGTTGCGCATCACGTGCCCTTTGATGGGTCTCCCATTGCTCTGGAGGAGTTAGCTGCGAAGGCAGGAGCGCCCGAGGAGCGATATGTTAGTTTTGTCTTCGTTATGCAGGATTAGTGAGTGGAGAATAACATGCTGATGTATTTTTTCTCCTCGGGGGATGCAGTGCGAGTAATGCGAGCATTGACCTTCAAGTCTGTGTTTGTCGAGACGGCACCGGGGTGTTTTGCGCATACTAGTGGCTCTGCGGCCGTCGGGATTCCTGGAATTGACGCCGTGGTTGGGCATTTGTGAGTAGTACTACCATTAATTCTCTATATATCTATTGTGAATTTTATTCACTCACCATTTCCTCCCTTCCACAACGTTGGAGAAGGCTTCACCTCGGGGCCGCACACCTCCTGTGTTTTGAGCGAAAATAACTTCGCGGTTCCCGAAGATGGTAGAAAATCGGCCTTCAGTCGGGCCTTCAATAGTATCCCATCCTCCCCCCTCCCCCGGCAAACCCAACACAACTAACACTCCTCTTAGTAAACAAGAGCCATTTCGAGTATGTCTACACCGATGATAAGCACATGGGCACACGTTTTGGCCAAGCCATGACAGCCGGGAGCAGTGCCCCATTCAACCTCCACCCCTTCCATGAACCTCTTCTCTCGGCCCCAAAAGGCACAACATTGGCGGTGGAATCGGACACATCGCCGTCGCCGCAGCGCAGGAGTTTCCGAACTTGAAGTGCATTGTGCAGGATATTGGGGTGGTGGTCGCTGAAGGACGCAATGGGCTTCCCGAGTGGCTTAACGGCCGTGTGGAGTTTCAAGAGAATGATTTCAAAGGGCGGCCGATTTGTGGAGCCTGGGGTTTATTACTATCTTGGGCATACCTTGCATGATCATCCTGATCCGTGGGTTTCCATCTCATCTACTGTCTTGGGTCGGAGAACACTAACTGAGTGGGGGTAATATGGAGCTTGTAGGGAGATCCTGTCGCACATTGCTAATGCTATGGACTCGAGCTCTAGAATCCTCATTCATGAGTACATCATGGATGAGTGTGTGGGCCCTGAGGGTGATAGGGGGGCGATCGCTTATGACCTTCATATGTTTGTTATGTTTAATGGTAAGGAGAGGGCAGAGACTCAATGGGCGGCGCTGCTGAAGAGCGCAGATGAGAGATTGGTTGTTGAGAGGGTGTGGGGGGGCAGAAGTGGTGATACCGGGATTATTCAGGCTAGATTGGCTTGATGGCGCCCATTGAGCAATTCTGGTGGGACTGGGTGGGGGGCTTTATGGAATTTAATGTATCGTGAGTTGCTGACTTATCACTCAATAAGGATCGAATTGCTCCAGGTATAGAATGCCCTACCTTATTTTACACTTTTCCTAGGTCCTGCCACCCACCTCGGTATCCAAGACTTTTAGGGTAATTAGAAACAATCTATTTTCTACCACCGAGGCCTCCTCGTTCAAATTCTATACTATACGAGTAATGATACAATGAGTTAATCGTCCTCTTATTTCTCATTCCCGGGACTTTGGAAAACCCCCGGTACTCGGGTGCGCTACTACTCGTGCTCGGGTACTACTATTCCTCGGGTACTACTCGTACGGCACTTGTACTACCGGTATATTGAAATAGAGCTACTTTCTAACCTTGGAAGCGCGGGATCTCGACGAGCACTGGCAAGAGTTGCCGGTGTTTCTGTTATTGGCGTCCCTCGTTGCACCGAGCACGAAAATTGCGTTGACACGGGTAGACTGACAGCCCAGCCTGGTGTGCTCGGGTGGGTTTGTGAGAATCGGAAAGCCATAGTTGTTGATTTTGTCTTGTGTTGCTAAACACCCCAGCCCCCATGCAGATCGTTTCAATACATTCCCACCCACCTTCCAGAAACTTCTCCAGCATGTCATTAGACCCCACAAGCACAGCTCCGTATTCCCGGGCAAGTCCCCACGTCATCCCTCATGTCGCAGCAACAGCATCTTTGACGATATATTGATTACTGGTAGTATTGGCTTGCCTCGCACACAATGGCCTGAGAGAGTTCATGATTCCTTTTACTTTTTGAATTTGGAGGAACACGTCTTAAACGGACCCAGGGATAATGATATAAATACAGCATCCGACGCCCCTCCTAGCGCTGCTCGAGTAGCTCTCCCATTCACAAAATATTTAGCCCTATTCAAAGGATAACATTATACCTATCTGCCACCAATTCTTCTCTTTAAAAAATGGCGACAAATACTGAAGATCTCACCGAACTCTCCGACATTATCTCTGCAAGCGTGAAGAGCTATCTCCCCCACGTCCCTACTCCACCAACCCTGCAGCCGGTCCCTCCAGTTTTCGTGACTAGCGAGGTGGCCGTCGAAGCAAGAGAACAACTCTTACTAGCATGTCGGAGGATAATTTCTCTGGTTGGGGGCCCCATAGAGACAGTGATGGGGATGGCAACGGCGTTCCACGAGACTACCGCTCTGAAATTGGCCTACGACATGAGGCTTGCGCACCACGTGCCGCTCGATGGGTCTCCTATTTCGCTAGCGGAGTTGGCTGTTAGGACGGGAGCCCCCGAGGAGACTATTTGTTAGTTTTGTCTTCAATATGTGGGGTCAGTGAGTGGAGAATTGAATGCTGATGTGTTTTTTCTCGGGTGATGTAGTGCGAGTAATGCGAGCATTGACCTTTAAGTATGTGTTTGCAGAGGCTGCGCCGGGGTATTTTGCGCACACTCGTAGCTCTGCGGCCATCGGGATTCCTGGAAGTGACGCTCTAGTTGGGCATTTGTGATTACCACTCCCTTTAATCCTCTCTCCCTATATGTATCTCCAGAATTTTTTATTTACTCACCACTTCACTTCCACAGTGTTCATGAAGGCTTCACATCTGCCCCACACACCTCCAATGTTCTACGCGAAAATAACTTCGCGATTCCCGAAGATAGTAGAAAATCCGCCTTCACTCGGGCGTTCAATAGTATCCTGCCCCCCTCTCGGATAAAGCCAGCACAACTAACCCACTTCTTAGCAAATAAGAACTTCTTTGAGTATCTCTACACTGACGACAAGCCCGTGGGCACCCGCTTCGGCCAAGCCATGATAGCCGGGAGCCGACCCCCATTCAACCTCGTGGAGCTCTATGAGCCTCTCCTCTCAGCCCCCGAGGGCACGACATTGGTTGATATCGGCGGTGGGATTGGACACGTCGCCATCGCCGCAGCCCAGAAATATCCGAACTTGAAATGCGTTGTGCAAGACATAGGAATGGTGGTTGGTGAAGGGCGCGATGGGCTTCCCGAGGAGCTTGAAGGCCGCGTGGAGTTTCAAGAGAATGATTTCTTCAAAGGGCAGCCGATTGGTGGGCCTAGAGTGTACTACTATCTTAAGCAAATCTTGCATGATCATCCTGATCCGTGGGTTTCCATCTCATCTACTTTCTTGGGTCGGGGAGCGCTAACTCAGTGGGGGTGATATAGCGCCTGTAGGGAGATCCTATCGCACATTGCCAAGGCTATGGACATGAGCTCTAGGATCCTCATTGACGAGTATATTCTGCATGAGCGTGTGGGCCCTGAGGGTGATAGGGTGGCGATCGCTTACGACCTTCATATGCTTGTTTTGTTTAATAGCAAGGAAAGGACAGAGGCTCAATGGGCGGCGCTGCTGAAGAGCGCAGATGAGAGATTGGTTGTTGAGAAGGTGTGGAGACCCAAGGGGGGCGGCCCGGGGGTTGTTGAGGCTAGATTGGCTTGATTGCGCCCATTGGGCGATACTAGGTACCGGAAATCGTACTTGTGCTCTTGTATCCTTAGTAGGTACGAGTGATATCTTGTGACCGCTCTGTGTTAACAATCTATGTCCACTCGTATTTCTAGGCCCCACCTTCTTTCACTTCTGTTCTCCATTTTCTTCTTATTTTCTTTCCTCCTCTCCTCAATCTCTCTCTAAATTATTTTCCTGCTCCTGTCGCCTCTCTCCGCTCGCTCCCTTGTGACCTTATTCGACACGAGGACGCCACCTGTTGCCTTTTTCAAGCGCGGTACTAAACTACCTTCCCAGCCTGTAATTAAAGGTTGGGGACAGAGTTTTTTTCCCTGCGATTACACTGTTGCAATTGCGTCCTCCGCCAGTGGTAATGATGCGGTCACTCATGGCCACTTGTATTATAGAGGATCCCAAATGCTTGATCCGAGTGCGTTCGGTTCCCAGATGTATCGATGTGATGCTGGTCGGATTCGAGAACTATGTTGGGGGTTTTTGTACCCTCCCCTTTTTTTTTCTCTTCCGCTTACTGAACTTGAGCACCGGTGAGGTTGGGCACTGGCATGCTTTATTAAGTGGGGTCTTAGGTCAGTGGAGTTACTATTGGGCATAAATTTCCTGTGCTTGTTCTGGGAGTGACAACAAGGGGCCAAAATGTAGAAAGCGCCTAACTCACTGGTTTCAAATGTTGAAATGGGGGAGCTGAATATTAAGCACTCTACAGAGAGATTCTGTGATACAAAGGCCTATTTTGTGTGTAGTGATGGGCATAAGCACGACCGAGCAGATCACGGGGGTCATTCTTGATTATCGTCAGGTCGGGGGAACCACATGATCGAATGATTGGTCGAAGTGTTGAAAAACGATGGAATCAGCGAGCTCTATAACGGGGGCTTGGAAGAGCGGGAGGTCCTTAGAACTTCATTAAATCCGAGGCCCCAGGCTGACCCACTATCTACGTGGTGAAACAACAACATATATCTTCAGTAGAAAATGGGTCAAAGGAAACAACATGGAAGAACGGAGAACATAGATGAGAACAGAATTGCGTATCTAGTCAATTGATCGGGCGATTGCGTGGGGGGAGAGGTAAATAGGATGAGTTGAGCTGGACAGCTTTAAAAAGATATCGAAGATTCTAACCCCCTATGTCGTACTCCAAAACGTGAAAAATACATACCCAAAAGTACTATTTCAACACAAAGGGGTAAATCCTGATCGACCGGTCGACCATGACTACTGTTCTAGTATTATTTGGGATCTCCCACTACACCGACTTTGCTCGGGTATTATCCGAGTCATTTTACGTGTTAGAATATCATTGAACCAAGCACCTTGGTTTTTAGTTTTGCAGCAATTGAGTTCCCTACTTTTCGTATCCCATATCTTATATCCAGTGTTTGGTTTTCTGCACGTTAGCATAAGGAACTGAAGGGTAAGAGATATCATGATATCCTTCAAGTTACCCGAGCATACTCGGTGAAGAGAGGGAGGATTTTGCTCCTATTTTAAAGAAGGAAGTGGCCTGGCCTAGAAATTACAGCACAATTATAAAAATTTGTTAAATCCACCATAAATAATTGCAAAATTTTCTTTGATAAAAAATATATTTTGATAGAATAATGTTGAGTATCTCTCTCCAAAGCTGCAAGAAGATTATATAATAGAAGTCCACCCCCTTGAGTTATAAGGCACGGGGGGGTGTTTTTGTACAAGAGAGCGGGACTATTTTGTAGGTTAACCTAAATTAACTGTGTGAAAACACCCCCCCTAGCACTTGCGCAGCCAAGTGAAGCTGGATATCTAAGGCGACAATGCCCATACATAGTGTCTGGGTTCAATTTGACTGCACTAGTGTAAAATTTGGGAAGCAAGCCATTTCTCTTCGCCGGTAACAATAGAATTTGCGGAGAAAGGGACATTTCACCTAAAAAGGCAAGCTCTCTTGTTGACTGAGTATAAAAAAGGAATACTCGAGTTTCCAGCTACTTTTGGTCTAAAACAAGCACAGTCATAGCGAAACTTTAGCCAATTCTTTTATTTCGCACCAATAGTAGACTTGCCTTGCAGTACGGTACAAGATGCCCCCACCACACTGCACGAAACCTTTGCCACCGTAGTTGGTATCGGTGGGCGGACAGCTAGACCCTTGTACTCGGGCGTGTGGGGAAAAGTTAGAAATATATTTCTGTTGACCCCACACGATTACCGGTATAGAAAAGGGTTAACTGCATTTTTTTCAGACTTTATTGATAGGCTCCAGCACAAACTACCACCCTAGCGGTATTCCCGCCATTCTGGACCCAGAATTTTCAAGGCGATAACGAAAGGTAACTCTCTCCACCCCTAGTCGGGGAAAGCTGGAAGGGCCCCGAAGGAGGCAGGGTGCTCGAACATGACCTTTAGGCTATGATGCATTCGTTGGGCTACTGGGTTGGCTCAGGGCACTGCTTGACACTTTTGTGTCAAAATAATAAGAAACTGAGGTGAAACAAGCAATTGCGTCAAAATCAGAACCGCATGTGAAGGAGTATTTCTAAGCACTGTATAAAAGGTTAGCCTATGGCGTTTTATTGCGATTTGCTAAGATAGAAATCTTATTTGACAGTGCTACAAGTATCTGGCAAGTAGAAGTCGAACACAGGGGGGATCTTGGGAGCTGAATTTTGCATAGGGTCACAGATGCGCACAGACAATTCGCCATACAAAATGTTGACCCCTGTGTTCTAGTTCTTCATACCGGGGACTTGTACTCGTAGTGCTACTCAGTTTTGAGTTTGTATGGGCGCTCAGACAATTGCAGGGGTTTTACCATATATATTTTTAATCCTTGTTTCCGGATAATTCTTGCCTGGGACGAGTACAGTACTAGGTGCTCCTCGGTTAATCCGGTAGAAGGGGAAGTGCCCCACATTCTAGGATTTCCTCGACCGCCAACTCCAAGGATAAAAGGGCCACGAGCAAGGTTTGGCACCTGTGAGCTTGGGTATCTCTTGTACTGTACCGGGTTCCTCACATTTTTAGCGCGGTGATGGGCTAAACCATCAACCCAATCAGTTCAAACACCGGCGTCACCCATTAAAGGAATAAGTTCACCGGTAGGGAGCTGAGCTAGCCAATCAACGGACATGGCCTTTCTTTGGGTGAAGATACTCAAGTAAGCCACCCTTTACCCCCTCCGGAGTTAGGAGGTGGAACAACCCCTGTTCCTGAAAAACGGGTTAAGGGATGCATCGTTATTCCATCCACCAAGTACCCACCAGTGCTTTACTTGTAGGCCTCCCAGAAACACCTTCGCACACCAAGGCTAGTACCCATATTCGAGTACTCGTCCCCCTCATGAAGTACCCGAAAACAGGGATTAAAGACATATATGGCAAAATGTCTGTGCGTGTCTGAGCGCCCATACAAAATATACCCCCCCTGTTTCCGGGTACTTCTTGAGGGGGACGAGTACTAGTATTTTCCAACCAGGTTTCCATGTGATCCCTCGGGCCACGGCAACAGCAATTTACAAGTACCCAGACCCGCTTTAGGAGCCCTCGTCCGGGCAGAAGTGCCAGAGAATTTCGGACGGAAGACACGAATATTCCAAAAGTATTTTAGGACATTTCACAGATATTTCAGGGGGGGGTTCGCCCCCCTTCAAGGTATCGTTTACCCTCCCCTTGTGTTCAGGTACTGGTACTCGAGTACTTCATGGTGGGGCCGAGTATGATATTGTTAGACCCGTGGATGCCCTCACGGATTCCCCGCATTTCTTTGAAAGGCCACGCAGGCTATTGGGTGGTAGGTGGAATGGGTGGCTTCTGTTTTTGTGTTATCGCTGTCTAGGAGAGGTTGAAACTTCTCTCATGAGATATAGATGAGCATGGGATTTATTCAGTAATAGGAAAGTGTGCCTTTACGAGTAGTCTTCACATTTCACATTTCTTGTAGCTTGATAAGTCAACCCATCAGGAATTGGCTTGACCCATGGACGCAATGCCTTAGGGTGGATACTTGCTATGGATAATCCGGTAGTTCTACGGATATATTGAATCGGATAACTCGCCCGTTTCACATCCATCCTTGGGGTCGGCAAGGTGCCTTTATCCGCTTTCCCTTTTCCCTACAGGTTACCTTCTCAGGACCCCTGGTTGTGAAAATTTCCAATAACCACGAGTGAGTGCCAGAGGGGAGACCCGACCATAACATGGTGAAAACCGACGTATTTCCCTGACCCCGCGCGCTACGGCTTGAGAATGTTCCCTGTTTTGTTTACTCTTTGAGTCCGGGGGGAAGGAAGCATATCTTGAGCTTTCCTGGGGGTGATGACGATATAAATACGGTTTCGGACCCCTCCCCCCACCTAGCTCTGCAGAGCAGAATCTTCAACTCTGTCGGTAAGATAACATTATTCCCACCTGCTACCGGTACCTACCATGGCAATGGCAACCACAACTGAAGACCTCACCGAACTCTCCACCATTATCTCCACAAGCGTACAGAATTACCTCTCTCACGTTCCCACTCCACCAACACTTCGACCGGTACCTCTAGTCCCCGTGACCGATGAGGTGGCCGTCAAAGCAAGAGAACAGCTCTTGCTGGCATGTGGGAGGATGATTTGTCTGGTTGGGGGACCTATAGAGACAGTGATAGGAATGGCAACCGGGTTTCAAGAGACTACAGCAATGAAATTGGCCTACGACATGAAGCTTGCGCATCACGTTCCTCTCGATGGGTCGCCTATTGCTCTGGCGGAGTTGGCTGCAAAGACAGGAGTACCGGAGGAAACTATCGGTCAGCCCTACCTTCGCGGAGTGGGGTTAGTCAGTGGGGGATAGCGTGCTGATGTGATATCTTTCTTCTAAGGATGTAGTGAGAGTGATGCGACTGTTAACATTCAAGGGTGTGTTTGTTGAGACGGCGCCGGGGTATTTCGAGCACACTAGTAGCTCTGTTGCCACCGGGACTCCTGGTATTGAGGATATGATTGGGCACTAGTGATTAACACGCTCTTTACCCTTCTCTCTCACTATATATGTTTCTCATGAATTATACTTACTCACCACTTCCTCTCTTCCATAGTATCAATGAAGTCTTCCCCTCGGCCATACACCTCCCCGACGTTTTGCGCGAAAATAACTTTGAACTTCCCGAAGATAGTAGAATATCTGGCTTCAGTCGGGCCTTCAATAGTACCCCATCCCCTTCCCCCCACGGACCCAACACAACTAATCATCCCCCTAGCAAACAAGAACTTCTTTGAGTATGCCTACACCGATGACAAGCCCATGGGCACACGCTTCGGCAAAGCCATGGCAGGCATAACCAGTGCCCGTAGCGCGTGCAACCTCCTGACTGTCTATGAACCCCTCCCCTCTGTCCCGAAGGACACAACATTGGTAGATATTGGTGGTGGCATCGGACACAACGCAATCGCTGCAGTCCAGAAATTTCCGAACTTGAAGTGCATCGTGCAGGATATTGGAAGTACGGTCAGTGAAGGGCGCGATGGGCTTCCAGAGGAGCTTAAAGACCGCGTGGAGTTTCAAGAGAATGATTTCTTCAAAGGGCAGCCGATTGGTGGGCCTGGGGTTTACTACTATCTTAGGAATATCCTGCATGATCATCCTGATCCGTAGGTTTCCATCGCGTCCACTCCCTTGGGCGAAGGAATATTAACTAGGGGCAATATAGTGCCTGCAGGGAGATCCTTTCGCACATTGCTAATGCAATGGAGCCGAGCTCCAGAATTCTCATTGAGGAGTGTATCATGAGTGAGCGTGTGGGGCCCGAGGGTGACAAGATGGCGATTGTTAAGGATTATATTATGTTTATTATGTTTAATAGTAAGGAGAGGACGGAAGCTCAGTGGGCGGCACTGCTGAAGAGCACGGATGAGAGATTGTTTGTTGAGAAAGTGTGGAGGGCCAAGAGCGGGAGTACAGGGATTATTGAGGTTGGGTTGGCTTGATGGTGCCTATTGGGCGATGTTGATAAGACTACAAGCAGGACTTGATAGAATGAATATGGATTTGTTGTCTTCATGAATTCTCTTTTAGGGGGAACCCCTGGTTTTTCGTACAACGGGGCAAAGGGGTGTGGAATGCAGACCGCGAGAGAAGTATACTCACCAGGCATATGATAGACTGCTTGTGCTGTACTGTGCAGCCCCGTTCGCAAAACTTTCTCGGAAGGGGAGATACTGTGGAACTATCATTGCGGCAATGAAAGCACCAGAAGAAGACTTTGCCAAACATGTGCAGTTCGACTACTGTAGGGTAACACCCTTTATATTGACTTATAGATAGTATGCTGGATGCTCATATCAAGTGGTAGTTAAAAAGTTCGTATGTATTTCTCATGGAGTAGATCTCTAGCGAGGACCCGCAATGAAGGTGTTTTTGATGAATCCAGGTAGAATATTTTTACGAGTAGGGCACAAGTACGATCGTACTTTTGCTCCCGTTATGACATTACCGCAGTACCTCTCTTTATGCGAAAACTTTGTGAATGGGGCTGTACTAGTACATTATTGTTGCGATTATTATACATTCCTTGTTGGTGAGGGTGAGGTGGTCACCCTGTGTCACTCGTGCTGTAAGGTCCCAGACGCTCGATCTGAGAGCGTTGGTTTCCTGGGTGAATGTATTATATTGATGTCATGCTTGGCTAATTTGAGAAATTTACTGGAGGTTTTTCTCCTTACTTTCCCTCCCCCGCTTTTTTTGTTTTCGCACCCACTGCGCTTAAGCAGGGCTAGGCACTAGCTTGAGTTCTTAAACCGGGCGCTCTGTCAGCGAAATGACTATCGAGCATAAATCGCCTGTGCTCGTTCCGGGAGGGACAAATTACGCGCTAGGCCGAGATTCCCTAGCACGTCATGTACCGGTAAAAGATTATTCTCTGTGCTCTCTTTGATTGCTAATGGTACAAGTGCAGCTGCTTATAGTTATTCGCAAGCACTGGCATATTAGGAGAGCTTAGGGTCTTGCAGGGCCCTCAAAGCTTGATAAAACACAAAAAGAGGGTTGTAGCCGGCAATCGGAATAACCGTAAGCCTGCCATAATAATCAGGGATCTTCCAGCAACCTGGAAAGTCGATTTCAAAAAAGGTCACTCAAAAAAAAGCCGGACAAATTAGTGGCTATGATTCGACTTATTTATTCATTTTTCTTATTCTAAAGTTGATAGCTTTAACGGGTTATTATGGCCACGCATGCTGTTCTAACATGAGGAATCCTGGCCAGATTAGTATTTCAGAAACCTTTGCTTTGGCTGAAGTTCGTTACGGGGCGTCCGAGGCCCCGAAAAACGTGGGCCCCTCCCCACCCCGCACAATGGCCCAGGGCAGGGCATAATTTTTGGCATTCCTTGCCCGTGTCCCCTTCTGGGCCCCCGCCCCACCGACCCCCCAGACGGGTCCCCGTTAAAATTTGGTGGTGACAAATGGGCCCCGTCCAGGGAATGAGCGGGTGGGCCCAGGACGGAGGCGGGGAGGGCATAACCTGGAAAATATCCCCCCTGGGCCACTGAAAGGGCGGGGGCTGCCAGGTGAAAACCTGCCCCGCTCCGCCCTGTAATGAACACTAGCTTTGGCATCATCATTGAATCTTGATTATCGAGTTTTCCTGCTAACCAAACATGCCACTCAAAATTGAAGACAATATGATGGTTTGAGATGGCAACAAGATGTGCCCTTTACTTCTGACAATGGTTTTGGAAACCTCATGGGGTGAGATTTACAAACTAGTAAGGATATTCAAAGTTACTGACCATAAATGTGTATCAAAAAAGGTGTTCAAAAGATCGGAGAACACTAGTGGAGGAAATTGGCCAAAAAGGGCTAGTCAATCTTCAAAGGTACTTGTGCCTGGCAAGAAGTACTGGGGGGAGGTACTTGTGCCTGGCAAGAAGTACTGGGGGTAGGCATAAGTCGGGCGCACTTCCGGATAGGGAGGGTAGTTATATGGGTAGTTCTATGGGAGCTAAAACAGATTAGGAAAGTAGAGTGATCAGTGATGACATCGGTCGCAGGCAAGCAAAAGTCGGGTGCACTCAGGCTTCTGGTTTTGGTATGAGAGAGCCAAGTGATATCTTGTGACCACAGTCATATTTTCACATTTTCTATATAGCACACCGGCAATTCCCAAAAATTAAGCAAATAAATTATCCCTGCTGCCCAGAGTGAACTGCTATATCAGAGTAGACTAGTATACTGGAGTAGACTAATATACCGTTGCACCTCCCTCGGCATTAATAACAGCCTGCAACCGCTGAGGCATACAATCAATCAACCCTGTTAAGCAATCTTCGGGAATCCCCTGCCAAACCATGTTCAATGTCCGTTCCACAGCTGGAATATTCCCGATCCTTCCTCATGTCTCCTCCAGCTCTGACTCCATATCTAGCCATTGTGCTTCAATAACTTGAAGGTTCAGATCTGGAGACTGTGCTGGCCATTTGATTGATTCCATCTCATTCAGTTGCCAGTACTGCCTGCCTGCGCCTTTATGACCAGAAGCACCATCCTCTACTATGCCAACCAACCCATATTCCTCACAAGCCATATGCCCGAATTGGACAACTTGCGGTTCCCTGACTGTCTTTATATAGAGAACAGGGTCTACCTTGGCTTTATCAGGGATAAAAACTAGATCTGATTTTAGGGTGCCACAAAAGGCATGCAAACCATTTTTGATTCCCGTTGAGAGTCAAATGTCTTATCAATACACTCGGGGTGATATGCTTTGGAAGCCTTGCATGTAACCAAGAATCAATTGCTAAAGCTAGCGGTCGAAAAGGTAGATTCATCTGTCCAAGTACGTGAAGCCAATCATCTCAGTTCCAATTTTAATGCTCCTGGCACCAAGCCACCCGGATTGGGCAGTTATATAGACAGATTCCAAATATTCGCTGAGGAACTCGCCAGTGATATCCCATAGAGTGCATTACCCTCTTAACCGTGTGTGAACTGCAAGCATAATTCATGTCAATACCGATAATATCCCAGCTCATGGGTCGAGTTCTTGCATCGTGTGCAACAAAGACCCCAAGCCACAGCTCATCAGCTTTATCAAATATTGGGAGACGGCTGGCCCTGTGTTGGTCTGAGGCATTGCCTGTTTCCCTTGTCTCTTGATAAATCTAGTGTCTATTTGTTAGCTCTTTCATACCTTTTAGGTAACTATTCGCTTCTTTATTTAATTTCTAGCATGGTGGCTTATCAATATTTATATAATTTCCAATCTTGGTCCAACTCGACTAGGCGTCCTATAAGATTATTACCTTGATGCATTCATCCCGGTCGTTTCACAGTGCCTCCCACCCTCTGGCTGTTGTTCATGTATTCCTTTTTACTTTATATTACGATGTTTATGTGGGTCCAGAGTGTGGTTGCAGTGCTCAGAGTGTGGCTGCAATTTTCCCCCTACTACAGCACCACTTTCAGAATGGTGGCAAAATGACAGGGATAGGACCTCCTGCCACTGCGCCAGAGATACCCCTACACCCAAGTACAGGAAAACAGGTCGGGTAAAATGGTATTGGTGTAGAGGTGTTAAGGAGGTCTGTATACATCAGCAAAAATATTCCCCTGCGTTCTATGCGTTCTGTGCATCTGACGCACCTGACGCGAGCATGTTAATCGCGAATCAGGACGCAACGACCCTAGTGCACAACAATCAGGATGCACGAGATGCAGCACCTAATACTCAGAATGCACAGGATGCAGCACCCAATACTCAGGACGCCACTTGACACAGCACCAAATTCTCAGGACGCTACCTGACGCCAGACCACATCTTCCTGAGATAAGTGAATGGTTCCCCCTTTACCTGTTTCTGACCTTGGTCACTCGGGTTACAATAGATTTCAAGTTCATTTGGTCAAACTATGAAATTTGCTACAGGTAGGCTTCTATTATTCTAACAAACATGCAAATTCACATCCAAGCCTTAGCCCAGCCTCCCCTTATGTAACATGTGTACATGTTCCGGTAACGGTACACAGGAGCGGGCAGTGCAGGATCTCCTATGTTTAGTTGATTTATATTTGGTTTATTTGATTTGATTTCAGCTCCGCCACTGCCTCTGAGTCAGATAGGCTATGCTATCGTATTGCTATGTTTAGTT
>Ga0307509_10002382_pt1 | contig 30551 bp, 42 predicted proteins | sample 10_EM_MG_FD_202245 | JGI IMG/M metagenome (GOLD analysis project Ga0307509, IMG submission 202245) | Populus trichocarpa ectomycorrhiza microbial communities from riparian zone in the Pacific Northwest, United States - 10_EM | ecosystem: Host-associated > Plants > Roots > Unclassified | place...
AACGGGAATGTTGACGTAGCGGAAGAGAGATCGTGGGTACTTCCGGGCGAGGAAGTAGAAGGGGATGGGGGAGACGGCACCGATCAGCAAGAACCAGATAGCGGCGTAGTATCTGGAAGAATTGTTAGCCGACCGAAGCGCCTAGTCAAGGGAGGTAAACTTACGGTTGACCGGCTCCAAATAAGCGAGACGGCCCAACGCCACCGTACAAAAGCGAAGCCTCGGCGAAAACATTTGACGATGGGCAGGTGAACCCGTTCTTCTGGCCGGTCTTGCAGACACCCTCGATATTGTTGAGAGCCCAGCGTTGAACGCCGACAACGACGAAGCAGGAGATCGCGGTGGCGGAGGTCTGAGCGAGGAACATGATCCTAGGCGGGACCTTCATATAGTGACCAACTTGAAGTTTCGGGTGACCGGAGAAGTCGAGGGCTTGTTTCGTCATTATGGTTCCATACACCTTGAAGATCATAACGGCGACGGGTTTTCCGGGAATGACGTAACCGGCAATGAGCTCGGAGAAGACGTTGAGAGTCAACTGCTGGTTGGTAATCGCGAGGAGCATGCCGAGGGGGAGGACAAAGATCAAGGAAAGGGTGGTGGTAAGGATGTAAGCCCAGAATGGCATCTTCGTATCGTACACCTCGATGGTAACCGTTCCGAGGACGAAGGAAATGACGAAAGCGACAGCGAACCACCAGTGGGGAATGTCGCGGTAGCGAGACATGAGGCGAGTGTGAATATCCTTCTCGTCTTTGATGTTGGTGCGGAGTTGCTTCATGATGTCATGTCCGTACCACAAGTAGGTGTGAGTAACAACGGCGGTGAGAGAGGCGAAACTCAAGCAGTAGTTGATGATGAAAGTCGCGGGGAGGAAGACGGGGGAGTAGTTGCGGTACTTCTCCACATCGAAGAGGCCGTCGGTGACGACTTCGAGAGTGTCGAATGGGAGACCAGTGTTCGTGTAAGTTTGGGAGGAGGAAATCGGGAAATAGGCGGTGTTCCACGTGTTTGTGAAGTAGATGATTGGGGTGATGAACCAGAACCAGAACAGGAACGAAACCATGGTGTTCACTTGGGCCCACCACTAAGGAGGTGGTCAGAAATGGGCTCTCGAAAGCAGATTGGATGGAACTTACGGGGACGACCAAGGGACTTCCCATGTACGAAATCATTGCCCAGCCGAAAGTGAGGAACCCCATTCCTGGACCAGAAGCATAGCCAAAGAGGGTGTTCACGACGGCGTTGTTTGGGGCGATCCAGCACGCCCAGTTGAACCAACTCAAGGCGGTGAAGATATAGCCGGGGAACTAATACCAGACGAAGCTGCCGGCAGCAGCGATGACGAAGAAACGCTGGCGGGACATGTGTTTCTTGTCCTTCTGGGAGTACGACTTGTGGAGGGTGTCGAACAACGCTGAGTTGACGAGGGCGCCAGGCCAGATCATGCTCGATGGCCACACGAGGAATCTCCTGAACAGACCGGCAATGGAATATCCCATGAGCTGGGAGGAGAGGCAGATCATGACCTCGTAGCCGAATCCGAACTTCTGGCCGTAGAAGAGTTCCTGAGACAACAGGAGATCGGTGGCGTAGGCACCAAGTTCGACAACCTTGGCCATCACAGTGATAACGGTGTGCTCTCTGGCGTTGAATGGACCGGGGTTCAGGGTCCAGACGTACCCGAAAGTATTGAAATTGGTGGTGGGGAGAGCCCATTCGAAGAATCGACCGACCGGGAGGGAGAGCAGCTGCACAACGACACCGGACATGAAGACGGTGGGGTCTGTGGAGAAAATCAGCGATCTAAACGGTATTCAATCCAGGATGACACTTACAACGCAAGCTGAACAGCTGGTTGAACGCCGGGAGGGCGGCAGAGAAAAAGAGACCAATTACTTGAGGTGGGAGTTAGTGGACGACGAAGCTGGATCTTTTAGCGATGCTTACATCCTGACAGTGTTAACCGGCATCGACGGACCATCGATATTTGAAACAGCAGCACGGACTTCGGGGTATGGGGATTCTCTGGGTTTGGTAATCAGCAGAGCATGGCTATCAGAGTTGAAGGGAGACGTACTCGACTTCGTCATCAGCGAACTTCAATTTGGAGGCCGGGTGGTCCTTAGAAGAGCCGTAGTGAGACTCTCCGTCGAAATCGGAGGCGGAGTACCCGGTGGCAGAGCCTCTTCGGCCCTTGCTCTTTTGACCCATTGGCTGCGGCGTGGCATCCGTGTGAATCGCAGCTTGTCGTATCCGAGTCGGTGAGCGTTACAGCAGCTGTACGGGTTGATGTGACCCGTCACCGCGGCGTGGTCGTGGCGGTCCGCAGCAGTGGGGAGTCCAATCCCGTCCAGGTCAAGCGGATGGACGCACAATATTCCGTAATCCATACGATCACTTTTTGAATTTGTATGTATTGTGTTGCATATGATTCCTGGATACGAGTATTTGAAACCCTATGATTGAGAAAATGATCAAGTTCAGATGCAAGAAAAAACACGAAGGAAAAAATTATACCTACGGAGAAACACCGAACCTTGTAAACCCGAAAAGGGAAGGTCGAAACGTACACAGCATGCAGAGTGAATAAATCAATATAGACAGGGGGAAGAAAGCCAGGAAACTGTGCCAATGAAGGGGGAAGGGAAACGCGACCCTGGTGTCACATGTCTAGGCGAGATTGTGATGAAGTGAACAGGACGAAGAATGAGAGGAAAAAACTCGATCTAATGATCCCATGAAAGCTTGAGAGAGCATAAATTACAGTGGCTCATGCAGCTAAAGCTCGAACGAACCATAAAACATTCTCCACACACGAAAAACAAACTTGACACAGCGACAACAGAGGGACCCAGAGGGGGAGGAGTAATCGTACACAAAGCGGTAGACAGCGAGGCCGACGAGAGGATAGGATGCTAGAGATGAGCGGGGGTGGGGGAGCGGAGTGCGGACGGTGGGGATGGGAGGGATGGGGGCGGGTTACGCGGGTGTAGTTCTATCCCTCATCGATGATTCGTGACCGGGGTGTTCACCGTCGTTCGGTGGGGCTGTCATTCAGCAAGCCATTTCTCGCATTTCTTCAGATATTTATCGAGCAGCATGGACAAGTCCCTGACCACGAACGTCAGCACAACCCTAGCAAAGAACTCAGACGCGTGTCGAAGTTTCGCTTCCAGTGAGACCCGCAGTTCGGGTGGGAAGGGAGCGTAGGCCGGAGCTATCGGCGTCGAGTACATTGCCTTCGTGTGCTCATCCAGCAGTTGTGTTTGGAGGAATAGTCTCGAGAGCATCTGAACGTAGATGGCAGGGGAGTCCAGGCTAGGTAGCCATTATCAGCACCTTGAACACGATGTGACAAAAGAAATGACCCACTTCTTGCCCGCAGTCAGTTTGTCTAACCGCCGTGTGAGTTTTCCTCCCCACGAATTGATCTAGGCAGACAGTTAGACCCGCGACCGTGTCCAAAGGAGATGATGGCACTTACGCCACCGCTCTTCTTTGTCACGAAACCCTCCCCAACGGCCAACTTTTTCCCAAAGTTCGCCACAACTCCATCGCACACACCGGAGAACTCCTCCAGCTTCGAACCCCAGATCTCTCCTTCCTTCTTCCCGATACTCCCAATACCGAGAACCATCCCGCTGCTGACGTTTCCGGCACCAAAGATATCAACGCTGCAGTTCTGCATCTCCTCCAAAGCAGAGAGTAACACCTCGACGACCCGGATCTTTTCGGGAATGTTCGTAAGTTTTGCACCTCCTTGCGACCAGACTTCATGGGGCACGTGTAACCGGCGTGTGACATAACCACCAGTCTTCGATGTCATCGTCTGTCGCAACAAGTTCATCATATGGTAAGGTTGCCGTAAGGACTCCGTAGGAGGTGCAGGGGGTAGCGGGGAGATGGGTGTGGAGGGGAGATGTTCTGGGGGAATTGGGGGAGGAGGGACGAGCATAGAAGCCGCCGTAACCGTGTGTGGTGATTTCAATACCGTGTTTATCGAGATGCTCATCTGGGCATTGGGGCCCAACTTGGAAGGTATCGATACTTTCCTCACCCCAGGACCGTTGGTCGTCTGTACTTGCATCGCCGAACTCATAGGATAGCCGCCGGCGGTGGTAGGTCGTCGACCAGGTTGGGATGCAGCGCGATTACGACCCAGGCTGAACATCTGCATGGCGTTGTTGGGAACTCCAGAGACGGTTAGCCGGCTCATGCTTGGGACCGAGGCTGAAATTTGAGCCTCCGTGGGGGAGCCCGCGATAGAAGGTGGTGCGGATGTCTTGCCCCGCCTCTGGGAGATAGTTCCCATAACGGGCGAGTTATTTATCAGCGTCGTGGTCACAGACCCAGCCGAACTAGAGTCCGAACGCGCAGATACGGTCGAATCACCCCTCGCTCTTGGCGTTACGAAGCTCGACAAATCAGGAGAGGACGGCCCAGAGTGCGGTTCTGAGAGTTTCCCAGGCCGTGGGGTAATCGGAGTATTGTTTTCAGGAGGAGGGAGCGGGGGGAGCGGTTGGGTGTCGTTGTACTGTCTCTGAGCGGATAGAACACTCTTCGACCGAGGTCGGCGTAGTGGAGGCTCCTGTTCGACCTCGGGCTGTCTCCTTACAGGTTCCTCCCGTCGTTCAACCTCTTCTCTCAGGGTCCCAAGCCTCGTCCCAGAACCAGTTCGCCTGTGGCCCAGTCCATTGACAGCCTGTTTCGCCGCGGGCTCCGGCAATTCTGGGATCGTTCGTATTGTTGTTGGGGGTTCGAAGGTCGGGGCAGGAGGTAAGGAATTAGTTGGCGGGGGGGCTGCGGGAGGAAGGGTGGAGGAGGCACGAGCACGATGTGGGACGGTTGAGTTGTAGTTCGCGTTCCGTAGAGTCGGGAGCGTAGCGGTACGTGACCGGTTTCCGATAAACGTTCCGTTCATCTCTCCAAAATCACCAGGCTGTGGATTATTGTACGGGTGCACCAAGGACGGGGCAAGGGTAGACGTCGATGAGATGGTCGAGGAAATGGAAGGCTGAGGAGTATGGCCAGAATGATAACCGTGATCGATGCTAAACATAGCGGTGCCGATTGCTTCAACGCCATCTTCTACCTCACGTGGACCATTCAGTCTCGCATATTGAGTGGCCCGTTGTTGTGAATCTCCGCTGAGATCTTCCGCTGAAGAGGCAGGATGTGATGGGCAGTCCGAAGCCTCGGAGGCCGAAGTTTCAGGAGACGAGGGTCGCGCGGAAATGGATGAGTGGTTCGTAGGCGCTGTTAGGTGAGAATCCACAGGGATACTGTAGATCAGACTCAGGATATTCATGCGTTCCGCATAAGTGTCGTGCTAAACCGTAAGCCACGTCAGCAATCCAGCGAAAAAAGGGCTGGCAACTGCAGCTGGAGGTTTAACCCACAATCGATCTCAATCGCCTGACTTCCTCCTCTTGAGCAACAACGCTGCGACGCCTCCCGTTCTTCCTTTTGTGGGTTTCAGTACTGTCCTCCCCTCGTATCACCCTTTCCATGACTTCGCTGAGGAGGGCCACGCTCTTGCCGTACGCGACTACCGCGGCGTAGGGGTCATCGTTCGTCGAGTCGAGGCGAACAGCTTCGCGAGCCAATTCAAGTGCGCGTGTAAGAGCCTTTCGTGAGGACGGCCGTCGCTCAGAATGCTGACGGTCGTTGGTTGGGGATAATCTGAGTCGGTCAGGCATAATCTCTTGATGAGGCGGGTCCATTGTGGGCCGGAGCTGTGAGCGCGGAGGAGAATCGGAAAGACTGTATGGGGAAGTGGAAGGGGGTGACCGGCTAGAAGACGATCTGTAGGACGGGGGCGTGTGAGAATGGAGCGGGAACGTGGCTGGGTTGGTCGAGGTCGTCGGCCTTTGGTATAGATCGTGGGCGTGGCCTGCGCCGTTGAGGTTTGGGTGGTATATCGTCGACGACCCGGACACTTCGTAGTCTGGTGGTGGTGTCGGACTAGTCGGCGAGAAATAGGGAGGTACGCTTGGTATCGGTTGAGTTGGAGGGGGACCTGGGGGAGGGACGTGGACGGCGAGTGATCTCCTGCGGTGGGAATAGTAGGTCTGCTGCTGAGGCGAACTCAAATGGCCACCTTCGTTCCAACCGGAATTTCTTGACATTGACAGCGGCCTAGATTCGAGCTCAAGCTCCATGCTGTCGTCGCGGGCGGGCGGGGGGAATGTCGGTTTCTCGCCGCTTTTGGTTGGGTGGACTGAGGTGGTAGTGGTCGTGAGCCAGACTCAAAAACGGAATACCAGCGAACAAATCGTTCCAATCAATCCGGACGACACCTCGCAAAGTTAACAAAGAAATGTCGGATTGGTTCATTACGGGGATGGAACTGGCCGGTTATGGAAAGGTCGGATGTTAGCCTTCTCGTCCGTTCCGACTGAAATCATCTCAAATTTATTACGCTAGAGAACGAATCGGGGGCGTAGATACCATCTTCGTCGGTGGTACCTCTATAGCCGGAACAAACGAGCGTTGCTTTGCGGGTCGCGTGGAAAGAATGGAGGACGGCCATCATCCATCTTGATGATGTAGCTGATCTCCGTCCCAAAAATTATCCGAACAGGGCAGCACCCACGCATAAGAGGATCATGACACGAAAGAAATAAGAGCGAAGGAGCGACATTTTCAAAACCAAAGCGCGAAGCGATCTCCGGGGTATATCACACTTGCATGGCCACCGCAGAGTTTGCTCAAGCGTAGTCTCCACCTGGACCTTGAGAAGCCAGGCGGCTCTCCAGGTTTCTGTCGCATCATGGATCAGTATCTCTCGTTACGGCATAACCCAGATCCTGAAACACCGCCTCACCTGAGTGATTCTTCCTTCGCGAGGAGCTCTTGCCTCTTTTCGTGAATCTCCCTTTGAACCCTAAGCTCGATCTCACGAAGCTTCGAATGACATCATGTAAGTGGATCGCTCTTGGTCGTCATCGAGGACCGCGTACCTTCTCTTCCTCCCTACGGAGCTGCTCTTCCTTGAGGCGCACACTCTGGGTGGCAAGTTCCTCGGGCAAGATGGAGGAATCGCTAAAGGGGGACATACGAATCGGTAAGGCGTTCTCGGAGAGTGAATAAGGCGCGTACTTGGTATCGTTGTTGACGGTGCGAGACAGCTTCTCGGTACGGTAAGTCTCGTAGAGAACATCATGTGTCAACGCCTTGAGATCAGCCAAGTGCGTGCTAATTCACAACCGTTATGGCCGAGCGCCCAGGAAGTAAATTGATGCAACGTACTTCAGGAGTGCCCTTCTCAAGCTTGGGAAGTCCGAGTGTTTCGGGTTGTCCACCTCGGCAATACCCCAAGGGTAGATCCTGGCCCGAACCGCTTCGCCGTCGATCTCCACTTCCTCTTCTGAGCCAATGATAGCGAAAGGCATCAGAGACTGGGAGGAGCATCAATATCTCGCGAGTGTGAAAAGTAGTTTCGCCAATGCGTACCCTCAACTCGCTGTTGTCCTGGATGGTATCTTCGTCGTCTTCCTCGACATCATATGGGAAGTTGTAGACCGGGATGTCGTAGTGGTCAATGTCCTCCATGATCTGCAGGAAGCTCTAAGCTTGAACCCAAGTTCGAGAACATAGGACGTACCCTTTTCTTGAAGGCCTTGAGCTCGCTGGGCGTCAAGGAATCCGCCTTGCCAATGACGGGAATGACGTTCACACGGGGTGACAAGCGGCGCATCAACTCGATGTCCATTTCCCTCAAGCTGTAGATACGAGACTCAGCATCTGACGCGTCTCACGGTAGTCGCAAACGCACGAGTGGCCAGTTGGGGGGATGAAGTACAGCAAGCAATGAACACGGTCGTCCCTAAACCTGGGGTTACGTTTGATACGCGACTCTTCGGCCAAAACGTCATCATATTGGCGTTCAAGATGACCCATGATCTCCTGGAAACTGCAATGGTCTCAGACGGTGTCAGGTTTTGAGATAGTCACTACACTTACGCGAATTCGTTGTCGATGTTGTCACCGAAACCAGGGGTGTCGACGATGGTGAGGGCAATACGGACGCCCTCCTCTTCGAGCTCTACAAGAGACTTTCAGCGTTGCACGCGCATAAAACGCGAGGGACAGTGCGGACCGACGTTGACGGGCTTGATTCTGATGCCCTCCTCGATGTGGGCCGTTTCGGGGCTATCCGATTGTTTGTGGGCGAGCACGTCCGATTCACAGAGGGTGTTCACAAAGGTCGTACGACCAGTACCGGAAGCACCTGTAAGATAGGGGTGCCGGTGGTCAGAGAACGATGAACTTGGGACGTGGGGGAACAGGACGACTGACCGACGACCATGACGGTGAACTGGACACCCTTCCTGACCTTGTTTCCTCGTCGCTTTCCGGCTGCGAAAGACATTTTTGTTTTTTTGCTCTGCTTGTGGTTGAACGGAGAGGGAGAGAGCGCGTCGTCGGCGTTTCGTTGCTGGTCGACCACGTTCGAGGCTAAAGCGGACAGACGAGTTTGGAAGGCGACTTTCAAACTCCGTCATCACACATCCACGCTTCCCTCATTTCAGCCACAACCGCGTCCTCCGCGACCATCTCTCCTGAATGTATGGTCGCTCGTATCGTGGCATCGTGCAGGCTCTCGCCCCGCCCTTCTCGACCCCTCAGTGTCACTAGGTCTTTTGCTACGCGAAGAGCGGCTTCATCTGGAATCAAAACAAAGAAGAAGCCTTCGGAATTTCCTCAGGCAAAGCTGCTAGCTAGTGGAACTCCCGCCGCACCTTTGGAACCGTTTAATGGCGGCCTAGGTACCAAGAAGCCCACCCGTCGTAGATCCAGTGCGGTGTTTTAATTCGACGCACACAACCATGTCTAATTATGATCTGGAATACATTCCACCTCCTTTTGACGTTGTAAGAAATAGTGGATGAACTCCTAGTACTCCTTGAGGGTGAGGAGCACGAGACAAAAGCACCACCCAAACGGAGGAAGCGTGCTTCTCCCAAGGCCAACGTGACGAAGGAAAAAGATGAGGGGATTCTGCCAGGTAGGACAATTGTTCCATCTGGTACGACGCTTGCCTGAATAATCCAAGAAAAACCCAGGAATACCGTGGCTACTGGGGTTCTAGAGAACCTAGCCAGGTTTCCTCATTGCATCCTCCTGACCAGGGTTGGCCAATTCTACGAGGTACGCCTGATCGAAGGCAACTCCACCTTACCGCCAAGTTCCTCACCACCACCACCAGTCGTACTTCGACCAAGCAGCAGAGGTCTCCCAGCTGCTTAACATCAAGCTCGCTGGCAAGAATTGGGGTGGTCAACGGGTTCTCATGTGTGGTTTTCCGATCCTGCACCTCCAGAAATACCTGAAAATCCTGGTGGAGAAGAACAAGCGATGCGTGGCCATGTGCGAGGAATTCCTCAAGGAACCCCTCGAAGGCCCCAAGGGGGGCTTTGACCGTAGGGTTGTCAGAATCATTACCCCTGGGACGCTCATCGACGAACCATTCCTGAACGCGGACGAGAACAATTACCTGCTCTCGGTTGGGACTCGAGGACCACTCGATGTCAGTGCCCGGATTGTTGGACTATCGTGGATCGATGTGTCGACTGGCGAGTTCTTCACGAAGGAGTGCACCGTCGAGAACCTCAGGGATGAGCTAGTTCGCATCGCCCCTCGGGAAGTGGTCATGGACAAGGACACGGCCAGTGATGCTCACCTCTCCGCCGCACTCGAAGTTATGAATCAAGAGGGAATCGTCCTTTCCCTCGTCACGCCCCAGCCCGCCGAACAAGGGGCGCCACCTGTGCCGACCGAAGACCTGGGACCGACGACCTCGACTCTCAGTAAGAACGAAAGCGCAGCGGTGGAGCTACTCACTTCGTTCCTACATGACATCCTGCTCGAATCCATGCCCAAGCTGACTCAGCCCAGCAGGGAGTTCAGCGAGGGGAAGATGGAAATTGATTCGCACACCGTTAAGGGACTCGAGATTCGAGAGAGCATGAGAGAGGGTGGGGCCACAGGCAGCCTCCTCAGCGTCATCAAACGCACGGTCACTTCCAGTGGGACTCGCCTGTTAGCGAGGTGGTTATGTAGGTTCTCCAGTGGCACTGCTCCCATCAGCCCGCTGATGACGCCAACGCAAGGTTCCCCTTCCACGCGGCTTGACGAGATAAACTTCCGACAATCGCTGGTCGCGTTCTTTGTCGCGCGTCCACACGTACGTGATGACGTTAGGCGGCTGCTATCTGGTGCAGAGGACGCCACCAGGGTACTTCAACGCTTCCTGCTTGGTCGAGGGCTCCCTAGTGACCTCTCCTCCCTCAATTCCTCAATCGTAGCCTGGATTTCTATCAGCAGGCGCCTCACTTTGGAGCGCAAACAGGAGTTAAGGGAGCGTGGTCAACTGAACGTTGATGAATGGTCATGCGTTGACACGTTGCTGGGGAGGATGAAGGACCTTACGGAACTCTCGGTGCGCATCACCGCTTCGTTGACCAGGGCCGACTTATCCGCCGAGCCCGAACCCGAACCAGAAGAAGGGGAAGGGGCAACACCCGACCCTGGCTCACTCGCTGCCGAAATCAACTTGACTTCTGGGGCGGTAAAATGGACCATCCGGCCAGAGTGGGTACCTCATTGTATCGCCTGGAGTCGGCACTGACGTTGGGTTAGTGTTTCGAAAGAGCTTGGGGACCTACACAAAACTATGGCCAAACTGCTCAAGCAGAAGGAAACTTTGCAACGTGGACTCGGAAACGAGTACGGTGCGTGGGTTGTGCCCATCCTCTGCGATCGCCTGGCTGAGATCTTCCAGGCGTCTCTTCCTTGACGTTGCGATCATCCGCCAGTCAAGGGATGTTCGTTCACATATCCCGTTCCAAACGTGACGGAGCCATACTGGCAGAACACCCAGAGTTTGTCCATCTTACACAGACCGGCTCAACCAAAACCTATTTTCACCACGTACGTTCGTCCCTCGGGACCCAGTTTTTTTTTGGTTAACGCCGTCTGCAGAAATGGGCCGTGCTTGGTCAGAAGATCGTCGAAACGTCCTTTGCGATCACTGCCGCAGAGAAGAAGACTTTCGAAACCCTAAGAGACGAGGTTTGTACTTCCCCCCATCATTTACCTCTCCAAATCTCATGGCTGGCAGGTCACAGCCCATGTCGAAGACATCAGACAGAATGCCAGGGTTGTCGACGAACTGGACGTTACCCTGGGTTTCGCGAACCTTGCAGCGGAAATGCACTTCTGTCGACCGACTATCACGGATGAGTACGCATGGCCACCTAGTGGACCGAGATGAATGATAACACTGTTCCCCTTACTTTTCAGTTCGTCTTACGACGTTGTTAACGGCCGCCACCCTGCCGTTGAACTTGGGCTGCTAACTTCCGGGCGCGTTTTCACTCCAAACACTGTCCACCTCCACCCAGAATCCCCCCTGCACATCATCACCGGTCCAAATATGGCTGGAAAGTCTACTCTACTTCGCCAAACCGCGCTGATCGCGATACTCGCACAAACCGGTTCGTTCGTTCCCGCGGACAGGGCCACGATAGGGGTCATGGATCGGTTGTTCTCGAGGATTGGCGCTAAGGACGATCTGTTCCGAGACCGGAGCACGTTTATGGTAGAAATGCTCGAAACTGCGGAAATTCTCAAACATGCCACGCCAAGGAGTTTGGTAAATCTTTTTTTTTTCTGGTTCCGACGGCCACGGATGGAATCGAAGACTGATGTTTACGGCTGCGTTTACGTTTTTCGTAGGTGATCATGGATGAGGTCGGACGTGGCACCACGATCGAGGACGGTTTAGCGATCGCATTTTCGACAGTACATCACCTCAGTTCTGTCGTAAGGTGCAGGGCGCTATTCGCCACCCACTTCCACGAGCTCGCAGATATGCTCGGCCAGTCCGTCGACGACCCCGCATCCAGCTCCTTTGGGAACATCAGCTTTTATTGCACCGGCGTGGATGAAACAGATGTGATTCTTTTTCGTCTCCAATCTCACCATGTGTGCTAACCGACGTTCTCCTTACGATAGGATGGGTATTTCAGTTACTCATACAAACTTAAACCTGGTGTCAATCGTGATAGCCATGGTCTCAAAGTCGCTCACCTTGCAGGGATGCCACAATCAGTTCTCGGGGTCGCGGAAGCCGCGCTCGAGTGGCTAAGGCAGGCCCGCGTGGATAACAACAGCCAACGCGCCAAGGAACTGAATAGATTAGGTCGGACACTCTGTGAGATCGACAACCCCAACCCGGCCTCGTGAACGAGTATCGTAAATCGTATATAATAGCATTTCGTATTCACATTACAGTCGCTAATACTCAATTCCGTTCTCTGCTTACTGGAGCTTTGAGCGGATGTAGTTCAAGGCAGATCCGGCCCGTAACCAGTTAAGCTGGTCGGCGGACATGGTGTGCTTTGTGGGTATCTCAAAGGTCTCTCCGGAGCGTTTGGTAACTCTCAAGTGGATGGGGGTAGAGGAATGGCCGTTAAGGAGACCCTCTAAGCCAATGGTCTCAACGATGTCTCCTGATCCGATCTTCGAGTAGTCTGAAGTGTCCACAAACCATAAAGGCAGAACCCCTTGTTTCTATTTCACCGTCAGCACGTCGAAGAGGAACGGTATTCGACAATACGTTCTTACTTTGAGGTTGGTTTCGTGGATACGCGCGAAAGACCTGGCGACTATCATTGCGCACCCTGTGAGGACAGATCAGTAACCAACGCGAGGATCCCCCCAGATCACAACGATAGATACCGTAAAACCTCGGTTGCAGGGCCGCGTGTTCACGTGCACTACCTTCGCCGTAATTCTCGTCGACGACCAGCGTCCATGGTTGTCCCCTAGATTTGAATCGCTTCGCAACGCCGGGGATGGTATCTTGTTCTGGTTGGGAGCCGTCGTTGTCGTGATCGAAGGCAATGTTCATGTCTCCACCTTCGTCGTTGATGGCCTTGGCTCCGGTTAGGATGACCCCAGTTGGCAGGTAAAGCGGTAGGTACATACAGTAATCACTGGAAAGGGAGGATCAGATACAAACAGGAAGAGCTGGGAAAACTTGGCTTACGCAGGTTCTCAGAGATGTTTGTGATGTGTCCTTTGTATTTCAGCCATTTTCCCTGGGAGAGATAGCATTGGTGAGCGCATTTACGGAGTTGAACGCGGCAAACTCACAGCGGCGGAGATATGATCGGTCGTGCACTTTCCTCGCACCCGCATTAGAACCTTCAACGGTGGTAACTCAAGTCCTCGAGGGTTATGAGGCCCGAAGTGGCTCTCGAAAGGCTGAAGGAGTTCCAAACGCTGAGAGTCGGGTCGGATCACGACTTCGGTCTCTGGTTGGGGTTCAGGCATCGGTTTCGGGTAATAGGTTACATCACCCGGGATGAAGCCCGCCGATGGCAAATCCTTCCCTGCAGGTGGCCGGAATTTGAAAGGTTCGCCTGACGGTGTGGCAAGGGAATCCGTCATGGGGTTGAATGAGAGCTTTCCAGCATAACTGATGGCGGTCACGATGGTAGGAGAAGCGAGGAAGTTCATGGTCTTGACATTCCCGTCGTTCCTAGAGCGGAAATTCCGGTTGAAGGAGGTGAGGATCGCTACGAAGGGGTTCAGCGCACGATCCAGCAGAAATGTACGCTCAAGCCCTACCATTCTCTTCTCCCTTCTTATCCTCACGTTTCCACTGGATGGGGCTCAACGACTGTTAATGGTGTTACTGGAACGTTTCACGAACCTGTCCGATGCATGGACCACACGCGTTGGCTAACACTGTGGCACCAGTTTCCTCAAGAAGTTCGGTAACTTTGTCTCGCTCAATCGTTGCCCTGATCTGTTCGGATCCCGGCGTGCAGAGGAAGGGGACCTAGTAACGAAATCAAGATCGCTAAACAACAGCGACACCGTCGACTTCGATACCTGCATCTTCAACCCGGCATCCTTTGCTTGTTGAGCCAAGTTCGCAACGCGTGTCTGTTAGGAAGTCAGCAGCGCTCGGATGTATTGAACGGGTCCGAATTACCATGTCTTCGTAGGAACTATTTGTGCAGGAGCCGATGAGGCCAGCAGACAAGTCGTCGCTCCATCCGTTCTCTCTCACGAATGAGGCGAATTTGGACAGAGGAGTAGCCAAGTCAGGTGTGAAGGGGCCGTTGATCGTAGGCTCCACTTTGGAGAGATCCTGACGGGTCGTTAACCACAAGAGCGGCCCCGAAGAAAATGGAAGCTTACAATCTCGATGACTTCATCGTATTCGACACCTTTATCCGCTGCCAAAAAGCCATTCGAGGCCGCCTGGTCCGCGGCGTGAGCGACGGGGGCACGCCCCGTGGCATGTAGATACGCGCGCATGTTCGGAGTGTACGGGAACGTCGACGTGGTGGCGCCAACTTCCGCGCCCATGTTGGAGATTGTTGCTAGTCCTGAAAGGTATTGATTAAGCACACTGAGCCGGCTCGAAGCCTCCAACTCACCAGTGCAGGATTGGTTGAAGGCCCCAGGACCGAAGTATTCAAGGATGCGGCCAGTTCCTCCCTGGGAGACGGTAAGATCGTGTCCCGCTGGGATCGCGTGTTTCTTACCTTAACCGTCAGCTTCCCGGTGAGATACAGGATCAAATCCTTGGTTGTGGCCCACCCATTGAGATCACCCGTTAGTTTGATCCCTGCGCGGCGGTAAGGTGAAAAGGTCTAAAACAATATCCTCAGCAAACCCACCAACAACATTGGGAGCCTTGAGCTCCCAAGGAGTTCCGGTCATCGCGTCGACGGCGTCCGCTCCACCGACCCCAATGGCTAGCATACCCAAACCAGAAGCGTTGGGCGTGTGCGAGTCAGTCCCAAGCCTAAGAATGGCTAGGTCATCTCGCCACAACGCCATGATAAGAGACCGGTACGCACATCAGCATCCCCGGAGCGGCGTAGTTTTCCAGGACGATCTGGTGGATAATTCCGGAGCCAGGCTTCCAGAACTCGATCCCGTACTTCTTGGCCGCGCTTTCCAGGAAGTCGAACACTTCCTTGTTGGAGACGATGGAGCTCTGTTACGTAAATCAGAGGCGTTTCACGGGGTCCAGCAGAACGTGGTCACTTCGAGGTCGGCATGTGCGCCACTTGAAGCCTGGATCAGGTGGTCGCAGTGTATGCTGACTGGTACAGCACACCGGGAAAGGCCGGCGCTCATGAATTGTAACCTGGCGATTCCAGTCAGCGAATTGAGACAATGTTGACATCGGGACGTGGGTTTACAGAGCCATTCTGAGTAACATCTCACCGATCAGTAAATTGATATCAGAAAACCGCGACGAAAGCACGTACTGTGCACTTGCATCTTGCATAGCCACTCTCTTTCAATTGACCGAGGTCACAATCTGGGCCTTGTTGGCATTCAAAAACAGCCACGCACCTGTGGATGGAGAAGAAGATACGTCTCCCCACGCTTGAGTCCTCTACCAGTGATCGTCTTTTCTGGGTCAGCCAGATGGCTGTACAAGATCTTTTCTGCCAAAGTCAACGGTCGGTTGTCCAAGAGCTTGCGTACCAGCGCGAGCCTCTCTTGAAGTGCATTGTACGGCGGAGTGATAGAAGTACAGTCTTTCTCCTTAAGCGGTGCATGAGTCGCCAGATACCTTCGCGTAACAAGAACCTTGCCGGCTCGACAGCGAAGAAGGACCGACATCGCGCGCGCCGAAAAGCAGATGACGGGGTCGGGGCAGCTGTGACAAATGTTGGAGGATGCTATTGGCTGAAGTCGGCGCTAAATAATGACATTCCCACGAGCGCTCATCCTCTCATACAAATCCTTCCTGCCTTGTGTTTTACGGGTGGCTAATTCTACGTAGAGCGAACTTGAGTCCTTCCACAGCGCCATCGACTACGAGTACCGCTGGCAACCCCGCGTCCGAGATCCCTTTCCGAATAACCGCTTCCATTCTCGACATTGCTAGAGGAAGTTCCATTGAATCACCGTCATGCCATCTGTGTCGAGGAGTGTAAAGGGCTCACCAGCACACCCAAGTACGATTATTTGTGCCCCTTTCTCCACCATTTCAACCGCACATCTCTCGACCTGACGATCGTGGTCGTGCCCATCCGAGCCGAGCTCGAGGACTCCTACTCCAGAACACCATACCCCGACAAAGAGCTCGTGAGTGTTGCCTGGGATGATCCGCCTCGTAGCCTCCGTCAAGGGCTCTTTCCAATACAGCCCCGTCGTGAGAATGCCGAACGGCTTGCGGGACCCGACGGAGGATAGAACCGAGGATTCTAAGATATGGCACACGTAGATGGAACCGGAATAATGGTGTCGTAGCATGTCGGCGAGAGGGTGATCACTGACTATTTGAGATTCGTTTCGTCGAGCACAGGGTCGAAACTTTTATGACTAACAACAACACACGATAATACCGGCGATAAACTCATCGCTCAGCACCCCGTCATCTTCCAAAAACTTCCAGGCGGCCGCAGCGGAGAGAACAGACGTTATCGGGTCATCGATCGAGGGTGGTCCCGCGGGTGGATTGGCGAACCTGAGACGAATCCCTGGTGTCGCATATGACGACAGCCTCTCCTGCAGTATCTGCGTCACGGATGTGGATGAGTTCGGGTTGAGGAGCAGAATGGTCTTATCAGCCATGAGCGGTTTGTGGTTTTTCACACGCTTCCATGGAAGGAGACGACGAGGTGGTGGGTGTGATGCCCATCCACTACGCCAACACTCTCGCTCCCGACGTCCTTGTCCTTCAGTTCCCGCTCCTGACGCGCCCCTTGGAAGTCCCTCCTTCCGCTGCTGCGAGCGGAAAACGGATCAAGGCTCGAATAAAGCCTAACGTCCGGAAAATGGAGGTCCACGTCCCTGCAGACACTCGCCCTGAGGTCTGGAATAAGGAACGGGCCGCGGTCCTAGGTGCTGCGAGGTTGGAGGATGACAAGGAGAAAAACCAGGAGTCAAAGGTGAAGCAAAGGGAAGGGGAACGACCACGATTGAGCGAAGTCAGAATGAGCAGCGAGGAAATTCCCCATGCAGGGACGTACATGCTGGGAGTCGTTAGGAACGGTACGCGTTTCCTCGCTGTCATTTGTATTATACTCAAGAAATTTTTAAGGAAGGTTGTCTCTGCATCCCATTGCCGAGACCCACCAGCTTCGTCCAACACTGACCTATATGGACCACCTCTCTAGGAAGAAAGGAGGGCGTGGAGGTGAAGAATCTGGGTCGGAGGACGATGGTCCTCCCCAAGACCCCGACGAAGTGGACGTGACCAAGAAAGAGAAGCCTGAACCACAGGCGAAGGAAGTACAGGTTTCAGTCCGAAAATCTATGCCAGATGAAAAAAATGTACTGGGAGGGCTCTCCGTCCAAAGACGAGAATTGTTGTCCCACATCCGCGCGGAAGAGGACGATCCATGGGAGGAACTCGTGTATCACGATGACGCGGTACGAACTCATTTCGTTGGTCGGATTTGCCCACTGACGTGGTGACACAGTCAGACGAATCTCACGACACGTTCGAAACGCTGCTCTCAAAGGAGGAACAGGAGCTGCAGACATCTGATAACATGTCGATGTTTATTCGGGGGAAGTCATAACACAAAACCTGCAATACAAGACTATACACCGAGGCCTCACTGTCCTTGTTCTCCTTGAGGAACCTTTCTCTCAGCGGTGACTAGCGTGGTTTCAGTAATCCGGGTCATTTGTTCCAAGAGTGAGAACGCACCCCATGCGCGACGATCCATGGGACATTGTTGCTTTGAGGCAGGCGTTCCGATCCACTTAAGGAGACAGTGCATATGAAAAACGTGACTGCATTCACCCCATACTGCCCGGGTGTTGGTGAGGGAGAATGTCAAATGAACGCGTTATGCACTCACTGAGGGGACAATCATCTCCCGGCACCTTACATGTAGGGCAGCAGCCTTCGTAGGGCACGCGACAGATGCCACAAACATCACCTTCGCCGTCCCCCTCATCGTGATCAGTGTTTCCGGTGTCCCATCGCCATTGAGCGATAGCGTGCCATGACTTGATCTTGACCTTCATCAGCTGCTCGCCTGACTAGGTTATGGACGAGAGGGGCAAGGTGACTGGAGTGATCGAGTCAACCCTCAAGGCAGCTGCGTTCAAACTTCATAGGGGCGATGTTGCTATAAAACAACGAAGCGGGCTTCAGAACCACCCTACACCACCCCCGAGCATGGCCGCTCCTCTCAGCCCGGATATCATCGACTGTGTGTTCACGTCGTCGCCCGATTTTGCGACGCTACTTTCGACCATTCTGGTTTCCAAGTCCTTCCACAGCGTTTTTCAGGCTCATCCGAACTCCATCCTCACCTCAGTGGCCAAAACTCATATCGGCCCTGAGGTGCTGCCTTGCGCCATTCGCCTCGCACACTTCAACAGAGATGAATACCTGGCATCCAGAGAAAACTACGTCGGAGACTTCCCCTCGGAGAGAAAGTTCTCCCATAATGAAACCCCGGTGGTGGCCCCGTGCGTTGCAGCGCTGGCCAAGAATGACAGGGTCGTGACGGAACTAGAGCTGTTCTTCAGTACCACGTACGTTTCGCTTTCCATCCACTTGTGAGGATGCGTTGACAGCTGCATCGGAAACAGATGTAAGGACAGGAAGAGCGGGACTCAGTCGCTTCTGACCCCACGCGAATCCCTGCGATTCCGGCGAGCATTCTACCGACTGTGGTTGATGAACGAACTTTTTCCGGCTTGTTATCTGCGAAAAGCTGGGGAAAGTGCGGACGACGGGGATGAGGATGACACGGACGACAGCGACAACGACAACGACGGGGACACGGATGCCCCATATGTGTATCTTAGAAAGTCCCAAGGCCTGCGAAGAAAGTTTTTCCTCGAATTTTCCGATGACGAGGTGGCGGAGATGACTCAAGTCCACAACTTCATGGCGTTTGTGTCTATTAGAGCACAACATGCCACGATGGGACTCCCCTGGGCGTATACCCGTGCGTCGCTTACCTTGTTTATGCTACATCCATGGGTACTTAACCTCCACAAGATAACCGGGCATGGGGCAGTCCCTCTGTCCCCGCAGAACTCTTCCGGGCCCTCCGGTCGTCCGACGAGCCGAGTGGCCTTTCGGTGGAGCAACTCAACTGGGACGATGATTATCCCGACATTAGCTGGCCAGGGTTCCTTGTCTACTTTCAGGAGAAAAACTACGATACGTCCAAGGTGGGCACCAACATCTGGGACCCAGTTCTGGACAGGAATATGATTCTGGACAGCAGGGTTGAAGATGCCGAAGAATGTTAGTATTTCAAAGGCTCCTTGGATTGAAGGTACTGACGCACTTTAGGCGAGGAGTGTCACATCCCTAATCTGGGTCCTCAACTGTGGTCTTCCTCGAGTTCGTGCTTCCGTAGATATTACACACAGGTGGCTGACCTCTCATGTCCCAGATTGGCACCTACTTCCATGCGTTGTCTCACTAAACGACGTGATCGGTGCCCTGCCAGGGCACCTCGGTTGGAACAGAGAGGAAACCCAACCAATTTCAAACGTTCCCTGGGTGTACACATCCTTTGTCAACCACTACGTATCTCCAGGGGTACCAGACTGGTCTGAGGGCAAAACCCTGTGCAAGCAATGCGTACTGGGGCTCATGGGGCGCCACGTCCTGAAATCCCTGCGAAAACTCAAGGCGCAACGTAGGTCTTCTCATTGATCGTCCCATGATGTGTCTGGCAGTAATCAGACCTTCCACCCAGATGGACCACAGCTCGAAGATTGCTGGTACGGGTACAACTGCAGAACGCAGAGGAGACACGACCACGCGGTCAAGCTCAACGTGCGTGCCATGACGCTAGTTTCGGTGATGTCTGTCTGACAACCCGGTTCCGTGTTCAGCATCTATGCGATCCCACTCGCGGGGATTGATTATTTATCGGCTTCCTGATGTATCCCCCGCAGAATATGTGCTCTCACTTGCATCATGTATTTTTTTGTACAAGTCCAAATGGCCCCCATGTATTACTGTCACGTTCACGCCTGTCACACTAATCGTCACGAATCCTCCTCCAACCTCGATGTACGGCAGCGATACTGAATCTGAACCCGAAAGCGATTTGAAGAAATGGGACGCGACTGAGTTCGCGTTACAGCTTCCTCATACGATGGCTGAAGATTCAGGTCACGACTTGGTGTGGAGGGTCGCGGATGCGGTAGCCACCCTTCGATCGATTCCTATCCAGGAGGTTCTGATGGTAGTGGTGCTGGGTCTTCACCTCATCGTGTGATCTGACCGGGTTCTGGGCCACAGGACGACAAATTTCACGGCTCGATAGAAGGTGTAGCGGGCGCGATCTTTGCGTTTTTGGACGATTTCTCTTCCCCAGAACTATCGATGGGAGTGGATCAAGCGCTCAACACGCTCTCCCTTATAGGTGCGTAGCGCAAACTGTGGAACCGAGCCACACTAAGAGGTCACCGTCCGCAGCCGATCGATCTTTTATGTCGTTATTGTTCGAGTACCGAGCGGTATTCCGGACGGTTGCGGCGCGACATGTGCCAGTCGGCTGTTCGTCCCCCCTAGTAATTTGTTGGGTCGATGTTGTGCTCGCTCGGATCTCCGCTTTGGTTGATCATCCGGATTGCTTTCCCGCCCATCTTCCTAGTTTTCAAAAACAGAGGGAGGATGATATGCTCAGAGCCGCCACTCAACTACCAGGTTGCATGATCCTGAGCCGATGGGATTTGGCGCTTGCTGAGACTTACATGTAGTATCCTGGCTCGAAACAACGGGTTGGTTCGCTTCCGAGGATGCCTCTCCTGCCGCGTGTAGGATATCCCTTCGCCTCGTCTTTGTGGTGTACGTTTTGCGTCCCGCAGGATCTCGAATGCCTGACCTACCAGAAGAAGACCGGTAAGGACGTTTGTGATTCGTTGGATTTTTGGAGGGTCTCATATCCTCCCAGTTCGATTCTACAGGCCGCTTTGGACGCATACATTCAACAGTTACCGTCCCCACCTCAGGAAGGCTCAGCAGGAGATGTATCTCCGTTGTCCAAGCCACAGACGAGGTTAACACAGGCGATGGTTTTGTCTCTTCTTGGGGTATTCCGATCTCTGCGTTCCAACACCCCTTCTTCCCTCACTCTTTTTGCAGGTCGTGGAGACGGACATGGACCCGAAATTTCGCCCACATCGAGCCGCAGTCCTTCTGAGACACGTTCAAAGTGTTTTTCATCCCTTATTGTCCACATCCGGGATCTCTCAGATACACCCATTGGTGCAGCTTGATGTACCCCAGAGGATCTTGGTATCTTTCAGCAAGGTGATCCTGTGGGCCTGGACGCAATGGAATGATGGTAGAATTGCAGGGATAGAGTCGATCTTGATTTGGGTAAGTGAGCCTGGACCCTGCCCGTTCCGAAAGATCTTATGGAACCCAGACGGCGACCTGGATCCACCATCTACCACCAATAGACACTTCCGAATGGGATTCCGAGATTAAGGATGCCCTGGATAAGCGCAGGGACCAGTTTTCGATTATCCTCACGGTAAATTTCTGCCCCTCCATGACTTCTCATCAATCTAGATGACGACTAGATGGTGTTGGCGCGATACCTCGAGTACGTCAACTCGTCCACGGTGCCCGCGGAAGATATTGTGGTGTTGTTTGGAAAACCTGTGAGGCTTGCGAACTTACTGCTCAGACCGTATGCCGAGTCACCTGTCCCGAGCCACGCGGAGATGATAAGATGCCTCGTGGAGGCATATCCTTCTATTGATGACGTGGAGAGTAAGGTCATCGACGAATCACTCAGTTGGTGCGACTCAAAGGACTAGTCCTTGATACGATTATAGAAACTATATCAAACGCGGAGGGCCAAATACTGGCAGCGACCGTGAATTTGATAAAACAGGATATGAGGTCGAATTTTTTTATGAAGCTTGCCTTGGGTTAGTCTCCTCTTGGTCTTACGTATCTCGATCTCCTGCTCACCGGTTCCTAGCCATGTCATCGATTACGAATGAGGTTCCCGGGGGTGATACACAATCGGTGGAGCGAACTCGCCGGTTATTGATGCTCTTGACGATCCTCTGGCAGGCTGGGGCGTTAGGAACGTTTCATCCGCAAGCGGTATCTTCGTTTGTTTCCTCGCTTGGGAAGAAGATCGCTGCGAGAGATCCGAGCGTGGTGACTCCGAGTCGAGACGTTTTAAACGCCTTGACTGCTCTCGAGACGCTGGTTCCTGGATCACTTGGCAAGGATAAAGGCTTTGATTGTGCTGACGTGTGGCTTGCTTCTCTTGACTCGGATCCTGAGAATCTACTGGATGCCTGTATGTATTCACCTGGGCCCGATCGCTTCACTGACCCTTTCAATCCCGTCCAGCCGCGTTTGCTAACTATGTGGTCGTATCTTTGAGTTACCGGAAACGCGATGCTTTGTTGGAGTCAGAGACTTGGGATTACCTGCGGGACAGTTTGCTGCTTATCTTTGCTCGCCACCACTTCTGCGACGAAGAACCCATTGCGCTAGCTGTTGCTCCCTCTGTGTGCTTTGCTATGACGTGCCTATTCCGTGCCGCAGGACCCTCAGCGAGTGCGAGCATTCCGAAACCTTCCCTTCGTTGACGCTACTCTGATATTTAGCCATTCAAGGATCGTACATGTTGGCCTCTCCCTGGACGATGAGCCTGTGTGCGTTTCTCAAGGCTGTTTTGGGAGATATCGACGAACAAGATCCGTTTGCTGTGGTGCTGAAGGAGCGGTTGGAGAATCGCGGGACAGAGCTGCTGGATCAGGCAGGTTCCGAGATTCCGCGTTTGCCTGGCAGGGATTGACCGTGTCCACGAAGATTATTCAGGCCGTCCGTTCGGAAGGACCCTCGACGGCTTCAGGTGCGAAAAAGGTACGTCGAACTCGGTTGACAGGCTTAGCGTGTGTTCGCCCTCCCCTGATCACAAACCCAAAAGCCAAAACGTGATGAACGGACACGATTGGTTTTCTGCAAGTACGGCGGCACCACTCCTTCGTTACTTTCTGTCCCGTACACTTAGCTATTAGGCACGAGAATCATTACGATCTGTTGTTGGGAGGTTGTAGTTTGGTGACGGGAGGGCCCTCGAAGGGAAGCAAGCCGCAAGAGGCACGATCAGCGCAACGGCTGTTCGGCATCGAGAGAACGATCCACGCTCGGGTCATCCTGAAGACGGTAAGCGCGCGGTAGATCGATCTGGGCGCATTTCCGGATGGGTTGCGTGGACGGCGCGCGGACGCCTTGACTCCTTGCAAGTCACATCGCGGCCGCTCCATCACCCCCACAGCTCTTCGGCGCCATCCGCCATACCAAACTATTCCACAGACTACAAGCACGCCGCTTTCCCATTTAACGGAAGCTAGGATACAACGGATGACAGTCTTCGCAGAAAGTCCCTCTCCTATACCGCCACCCTCTTCTAGCTTGGCCAACTTGCACCGTCTACCGATATCGGGGCGGCCTCGGAGAACTTGGGCGCAGTTCTTGAACGCGGTCGCTTTTGGTGTCGTGTTTAATCTTGGGTGTGTGTTGATCAACGTGTCGCAGTTCTTGTTCTTGTTGCCGTTGCGAGCGTTGCATTTGTTTCCTTTCGGGAGGAGGTTGTACGATGGTGGGATCAGGGGGTCTAAGGGGGCCTTTGGGATGCTCTTAGGTGAGGTTTACACTTTATCAGTGGCCACGCGAACCGTTGCCGCTCACCCCAGGCTTCCCCGCGATCCTTTGGGGTGACAGTTTGACGCTACATATGGATGCTGACCGACTCGCGATGTCATGTCTACAGTGTTGATGTGTTCGTGGTTCGCGCCTACGAACTTGGTGATCACATTCGAGACTAAAGGACCGGGGAAATTCACCGAGGAAGAACTCGAGAAGCTGGTCGAGAGGGATTCCCGGGGAAACGTATCACTGAACCTTCCCGCCAAGTCGGTGTTGATCGCCAACCACCAGGTAAAGTCCACCTTTACCCCTCATCAGACGCTCTGACAACAAAAAACGCAGATATATGCGGATTGGTGGTAAGTCTATGTCCCTTTTCGCTTTGCCTTGTTCCACCCCAATGACAATTCGTCCCAGGTACGCGTGGTGCCTTACGTACTTCATGAACACGCACCGGGACGTGTACATTGTGCTGAAGAAGTCGCTCAAGTGGGTTCCGATTGTCGGGTGGGTGAGTGAAACTCGTGGATTAACGCCGTGGCCGGAGTTCTGGCATGACGACAATTGAAGATGATGAACTAAACCGGGCGAACTGAATTACACAGGGGATGCAATTCTACAACTTTATCTTCTTGGCACGTTCGTGGGCGTCCGATAGGCTGTACCTCGCGAACCGCCTCGCCTGGCTTGGTAAACGCGCGCAGGAGCAGGATATCCCCCTTACATTTATCCTCTACCCCGAGGGTACCCTCGTGAGTCCACACACTCGACCGATCAGCAAGAAGTACGCGGACAAGATGGGGATTGTGAGTGACCAAGATAAAGTCGAGATGATCGCCCCATGACACATAATTTATCTCTCGGTCGGGTTTCTAGCCGGATATGGCTCACACCCTCATGCCGAGATCCACGGGGTTACATCACAGCTTGCGGGCTTTGGCTCCAAGAATATCAAATCTCAAGGTTATTGACGTTACTGTGGCGTACCCTGGTGAGTGTGGGAAGTGAGAGATCGGACCGAGCTTTGGTGGCTGACATATGATGCTCAAACAGGAATCCCCGAGTTCAAGTACGGGCAGTCGTTTTACACCCTGAGGTCGATATTCTTTGACAGGATTCCTCCTCCCGCGGTACACATGCACGTCCGGGTGTTTGATGTATCACACAACGTGCCGATAGGCGACATCTCCGCGACGAACCCCAACGTGTTACCGCAAAAGAAGGGTGAGGCGGTGGAGACGGAGGTGCCTGATGACGAGAAGGAGGCGTTTGATGGATGGCTAAGGGACTTGTGGCGGGAGAAAGATACGATGATGGCCAGGTACCTGGAGACAGGGTCGTTTGCGGAAGAAGGGGGCAAAGAGGTCGTGATACCGGTCAAGTTGCGGAGAAGATAGGAGGCGCCGGCGCCGTTTATGTTTCTCATTCCGGATGCTGTTGGCTGAGGTGGGATTATAAAGACATGAGATTACGTGAAGCGAGGTCTATTCTTGAAGACTATTGGCCGCCGGCCGCGTTTCTTTGTTCCTGGATAAGCTGGACGAGCTTGAGGCTGGTGTCGAGGAAGCGGTCGACGCAGTGGGAGAGACAAGATTCTTCGGAGCGAGAGAAGCGGGTGGATGGGGTGCCAGCCACGCACCTCGTTTTTTCGTCAATCACGGGGGAACGGAAGGCGGAAATCTCGATGGACGTACTTGTCCCAACACATGCTAGTCATTTTGTGGATTGATTCCTGGACGCGGGCCTGGGCCTGCTCCTGTTCGATGAACTGGGAGATTTCTTGCTGGGGCGGGCGTGAGCTGGGGGACGGCGAGGACGGGTGGGAGGGGGAACGCGCACCTTTGTCGCGTCGTCGAACTTGTCCATCGTGGCACTCTGGCGTGTAAGGCTGGAAGGGTCGAGGAGAGGATGATGAAACTCGTGGACAAAAAGCCTCCGTCAGAGCCTCGTGCGTCGTGCCCATCACTCTCATCTGATGGACACGGTTCGTGCAAGCCTCGTGTTCCTCATCTCACTCTTCTCCTTCTCCAATCCCCCTCCCTCTCTTTCCCTCCCATGGCTTCTTCCTCCACACGGTCCCCAGACCAGCCCCAGTATTCCACCTACACCAACGTCTGGCAGCCAAACCAGCGCACCCCGTACGTCCCCACCCTCTCCCTCCACCATACTACTCAGAGCCTGATCGAATCCTTCTTCCCTTTCGCTTTTCAGTACTACCCAGTATGTCGCCAGGAAGGCTCAGCCCATAAAACGTGTCGATTCAGAGCCTCTCTGGCGAAAGGATATCCAATATGATTTCCTCTACTACATATTCTCAGACAGGACAAGAGCCTTCGTCGACTATCAGGCCCCAGACAGGCCTGTCGTTAATTTCTGCGATCTCTACGTCAACGCACTGTACAATTCCCCAAAGTGCTCAAAGGTTCTCAAAGACAAGATGGTCGAAACACCAGCTTTTGCGATAGAATTCGCAAAGATATCCCTTCTCACCAACGTCGGAAGGATCAATACCACCATGGCCTGTCCGTATCTTTTTCTCTCACTTTGCGGCGGCGACCCATTCATTTCGCCCCTTTTTAGTTTTTCCTGAAATGAAAACGGCGCTCAGGAGCTACCACCCCGTGCCTTCCCTCCAAAAGACAGATGGTAACCTTCAAGATGCCCCCAGGATCAAGAACTGTCTCAAGGCTGCTCTTTTACCCTTCGAGGCACGAGGCACGCCCCCAACCTCTCCTAACGCCATTCTCGAGAATGCCGTAAGCAAATGACACCTTCTCTCTCATGGCCTCGCCGGTCACGTACACAAATTTATCTCTAGGCTGCCGGACAGCTCCCAACGACCAGTGTCGTAAATCTGATCTTTGTCCTGTCATCATATTCCATGGTATAGTCCCGTTTCCGCTTTCTCCTCACTCTGCTCGATCCAACCCTTTCCTAGCTCCTCGGAACGACGCATTTCGAAACCCCGCTAGACTTCATGGACCTCTTCCTCCCGCATCCCTTATCGTCCGCTTCTAGAGCGAGAGCCTTCTTATGGTTAATCTTTCACTATTACCAAGGCCCACAGGCCCCTAATCCCTTCGCGGACGAATACGCTCTCAAAAACCCCGGGAAAATGCCTCGGATCCACAGACTCACCGAGGAAGAGATGGGCATAGAAAACGTCGACATGCCAGAGGAAATAGAATGGGCAAAGCGCAAGTCCAATCAACGGAGTGTCATCCTCAGAGACCTCATCGAAACCGAGGAACTCGAGAAGCGGGCCAAGGGGAAGCTTCCCACCGTTCCTACCGGCCCAAAAGGTAAGCCTTGCCTGAACCACGAGGTCACAAGTTCCGGCACCCCTCCCATCGTGCCCTTTATCTGGCTGATCAAGAGAGATAACATCGTGCTGATCGTTACACGTGTTTTACAGTTGGTTACGCTCCACCGAGGAACCAGCGCTCTTCGCCACCGCCACCGACACTACCCCTCCGCGAGGAAACCACGAGGACTCGAGAAAACTTCAGGTACTATACACCTGGCGATCAAACGCCTTTAACTCCATCAGATTCGTCCAATGGGAGGAGCCACCTCGCTCAATCGTCATTACATACGCCTTCCACGAGCCACCATCAACATCACACTCCTTATCCTCCAGTCCGTTCCTCTCTTCCCGCCCCTTCCCGGAGATGTGAGCCCCATTTCTTTTCTTCGCACCTTGATCGTCCTAACCCCCTTTTGTCCGTCGCAGCATCTGAGAAGAGCACCCGCGGTATCTCTCTTGTTGACCGTGAGTGCATACCGCAAAACCCGGCGACCAACAGTTCCAATCCACTCTACCTTTATTTAGATGCGTTCCAGCGAGCTCTCACTACGGATCCTCTTGCCGACTCCGATGAAGAGATGGACCGTCCGGACGATGCGGACAGCCGAAGGATGGACCACATCGACCGCAGTAAGCGTCTGGCTTTTCTTTTTCTCCCCTTACGATTTACAAAACAGTATCCCGCGCAGCTCGCAGGCTGTATGTTATAACGAGATTGCGGGGAAGATCGGTAACCCCGGAAACCGAGGCCTCTTCCCCGACTACCTTGCCTTCCATTCGGCCCCGAGCGAACCACAACCCCATTCCATTTGGACCATCCTCATACGCGTACAGGTCGCAGGCAACCTCACCCACTGTACTTCCGCCCCTGCGATTCTCCAATGTTACCCCGATGGACCAAGAGGCACAGACGGTCCGGCATGGCGTTTCGTCTCTACGAACGTCCTCTAAGCCGGTGAACCATACTCACCGCCGGGGACATAGCTACGACAGTGGGGGTCTAGCTCGTATGGATGTCGATCTGTCGGCTTCAACACGGTCTCTGAGCCTAAAAGGCCATCGGAATGGGGATCGCGACAGCGGGAGGGAACGTGAACAAGGCAGGGAGAGAGAAAGGGACCGGGGTGAGAGGGTCCACCAACAACCCTCCCCTCCGAGATCGGCTCACTCCCGTTCCAGCTCTACTTCAGTGACACCCATTCAACCGAAACAGGTTTCGCCGGTCCAGACCGGGGGCAGACTGTCTCAGGTACAGTCGTGGAGGTGATCGTGTTCTGAATTCACTGCGCAGGACGGAAGGGCGACGGTTTGGTGTTTTTTCTCATGCACGCCCTTTACACGCGACTCCGAACAACGGACGCCGATCGTACCCCATTGGGGAAAAAAGGTTTGACGTTCGACCATTCCGATGGTGGAATATTTTGGTAATCGACTAGAAGACGGTGCCAACCCCACGCGCAGATCCATGTGTCGGCAATTGCAAATTCGTATGTTCGACCTTCTCTCTTTGTTACCGACCTTGCTTTGTCTTTCTTTTGGCCATGGGCTTGATGCCCAGAGCGCCTTTACGCCTTTACCGACCCTGAACGTGGTCTTCCCTTTCATCTTTCCATTCTCGCTTCCCCTCACAACGCTTTATAATTCATTCACGCATACTCACGATTAATCTTCGTTCTTCTCGCCTCCACCGTTTTCTCACCTCCCCTGTGCCTTTCTTGTCCATTACCCACCGTCGAACGTTGTAGCAACACATATTCTCCTTCACCCACAGAGGTCGTACTACTACTTTGCACTCGGCTGTCAATTTGCTTATCCCCTACTACTATCCTCCCTTTTCTCTCGCTTTCCTCTGCCTCTTCGTTGTCTTTCGGCTTTTTGGTGTGTTTCGTGCGTGCAAGGCATTGAAGTTCCCCCTCCCAATGTGTAAATATAATAGCGTCGTTGTTTGTGCATCTTGCCTTCTGCTTTTCTTCCGCCCTTCTTGTTCTCTCGGCTCCAGTCTTGTCATGACCCATGTATCCAAAACACAATCTCCCTCTTTCCTTCCTGGCCGTCACAAGAGGGGCACGAACCGTGAACATAGAACCACTCACATAGACACGAATCGAGATGTATATCTACCAGATCCCGCCTCCATTCGATCTCCATAATCTGCATTCGATCCTTCCGGCTCCACACAGCCTCCCCGATCTAGTGTTCTTCTCCCTCTGGGCGACCCGCGAGGGTGGACAGGCGCGGCCCTTAAAGTCCGCAAGGACCGTGTAGCGTGTGTGAGTGTGTGTGTGGGCGTGTGTGAGTGTTGCGTAGATCGTTTAGTATGATGTGTGTGGGAGAAGGACGGGAGATGCAGAGGGGAAATGAAATGGGCTTGGGTGGCTAGGCTGTGATCTCGATCTTAGGGGTTGACACACCGACGTTTCAGAAGTTACTCCCACGGCCGTTCATATCTTATCGCACAGATGGCAAGACCTGCACGAGAGCACTGGAAGTGGTATACGGGTCGGGGTTAGGTCAATCAACTCTCAGAGTGCGGAAATGGGATCGGATCTCGTGTGGGGCGGCAAAGAGGGTTAAAAATGAAGGTCCATTAGCCTCGTTTCCCTCTCAAACGCACACAATGAAACTTCCGATAAGTCGCCCGGATGGATTTCGAGACATATCAATGCGGAGGTCTTGGCGCATATCATCCCCGGACTTGAAACGCCACACCATAGATATGCGTCGATTATGTGGGACCGATTGATATTGGAGGGGGTTATACTACTCTATGGGCCCCGCTCTCGCATCTCCGAGCGGGAGTTGCGTATCTGGGCTCGCGGCGCCGCTGGGCAGATCAAGTCCATCGTCAGCGGGTGGCGGAAAGGGGCGGGAAGTGCCGTCTGATATGGCGCGGCTGTACGATTTCTTCCGGGGCATCTCGACCACGTCTCTTGTTCCTGGGATGATCTTTGAGGTCCGAATCCATCAGCTGCTCAAGCAGTTACGCTACCTCCTCCTATCTCCCATCGGTGGCCGTCTTGCGGATAGGAACGTCGTATACGATGATTATGGGACCACCTTCGGGGAGTATGTAACTTTGGGCCCATTGTCAGAGGTTCCCCTCACGGACGGTATCACTCTCAACCCCGGCTACTACTACCAACCTCAAATTTCCAACTTCCCCACCATCGGTTCATTGGTCCTCTGCCCATCTGAAGCCGGCCAGCCTCCCATTCTCATTATGTTTCATATCACTTACGGCGTAGAGGAGAGTGCTATAAAGCAGGTCGGGTTGGAGAGGATCGATCAGTTGGGTATTCCCCAAAACGCGGAGAAAGTTTTGGTCATTGTCACTCCTGAGAATGTGGAACCAAAGATAACGGTGCCTAGGACCTACTTGACGGATGGTTTCCTGGCCAACCGTACCCCCGATACGGTCTTTCCGGTTTATCACCTCCAGATCACTAGGGGGTCGCTTTTTTGACACCCCAATCTCCGTGAAGCCAACAGGCCGCAGTCAGAGTCCAGTCCTCGTACATCAGCAAAATGGCCAAAAACTTATCTCAACTTATTTACTTTTCCGAACTTATTCTCACT
>Ga0307509_10002383_pt1 | contig 30541 bp, 41 predicted proteins | sample 10_EM_MG_FD_202245 | JGI IMG/M metagenome (GOLD analysis project Ga0307509, IMG submission 202245) | Populus trichocarpa ectomycorrhiza microbial communities from riparian zone in the Pacific Northwest, United States - 10_EM | ecosystem: Host-associated > Plants > Roots > Unclassified | place...
GGTATCGTTCAACTGATAGGAGCCATCGCTTCAGTTTGTCTGGCTTAAGGTCATCGCCTTCACCACTAAACTTAGCTGGTGCTGGTATTTTAGGCGGCGGTATTCTGGCTGGAGGAGGGTCTGCCATAGTGGCTGTTTCGGGTTCTGGAGGGGGTGGAGGTGTCGGTCCTGGCCTTTCAGGAGGTTGCCTGCCTCGTGGTCTTTCTGCTCTTTCAGGTGTGTCTGGGAATGCTCCAGGAGTTGTCTGGTCTCTGGAGGTTTGAAATGCGGAAGCCAGCGATCCAAACGCTGTTCCTAGGTAGCTTTGGCTTCTTGATATCCCAGGACGAGGTGGGGATTGTTGTATGGGTTGAGTAGCCGCTGCTCTTGTTACAGTTTCTGCTAGCTCCTCTGCTTCGAGCTCCTGGCGTTGGGCCGCTCTTTAGAGGAGGTGTTGTGTTGCTCTTTCTTCTTGTGAGTCTGTATCGAGATCTCCTGGAAGGAGGCCACTCTCTGATAGTGGACTTTCGGTTTCTGATTGTTCTGGTGGTGGTTCTGATGGGCCTGGCGTAGGCTCTTGTGTTTGTGGTGTCTCTATAGAGCGTCGGTAGGTCCTGTCTGACCTTGTGGTACTTCTGCTGCTTTGTGCGATTGTGAATGTAGCACCTGAGGCGGGAACTCTGTCCCTGCCCCTCCTGCTTCTGGCTAGTTATCAAGATATAGAAAGTGTGATCAATCCAACCTGGCGGTCCTCTGTCCTGAAGCCCTTTGAATTCACCTGCGGAGGCGAAAAAAATGTAACAGGTTTACTCCTGTCTAACGAAAAGGTACAATAGAAGGCTAGCGGTTGACCGGCAAGCGCTAGGTCTAAGGGAGGCTTCAAGAGACCTGGAGATAAAGGGATAATAGTTAAAGGGCAAGTGGAACTCTGAGATCGCCGTTCAACCAAGTATATTCATAAATCAAGAGTCTGCTGAAGTCTGCCGTTCTCCTGCTAGCCAGGAGATGAGTTTAAATACAAGAGCTCTCTCAGAGCAATAGTAATCAGATATCCTGCAACCACAATCGTTACCGGGCAATGCACCTTGCCCTGCATGTCCTGTGATCCTTCATGAAACCTAAGAGTTATAACACTGCCTCAATGCTATTGTCAGCTTACATGACCGTTCCTTCACTTATGTTCCTAAATAAAACAACAAACATGCAAAACTAAAATTAACACAAGCTACTGGGCCTTAATATAGCTCCGGGGCTCTAAAACAATCAAACTAATCAAAGTAAGCAAAGTAATCAAACCAAACATAGGAAATCCTGCACTCCGCTCCTGTATACAGTTACCGGAACATGTATACATGTTACACATTGCCATGCATAACCCATGAGAGCTGGCCAGCCTGCCCAGCAAAGGCATCCGATATCTCAATAAATATTATTCGTACCAGTCTCTCAATATGAAGGATCAGATGACGACGAGCGATGGCCCTCTCTGCTCCTCATCCGCCATCAGCTCTCCCAGCATCCTCTTCTTGCTCAACCTCAGAATTAAGTCTGGCATTCCAATGAGAATGGGCTGCCTTGTTCGGCACATCAATCATAAGAGAATCCAGGGCGTCATGAAAAGGCTGATATTGGCTGTTCGGAGGCAAGTTGAATTGGGCTTGGAAGTCTTGAAGCGTACTGTGTCTGATGGTCTATGTTCTAACTTGACCTTACACAATGTCACCAGCCTGCTTGTGAGAGACCATATTCCTCTCCTGGCACTTCTTTAGAATGAATCTGCGAATCACGCAGTATCTCCTCGCAGCGACTGTACATCCAGCACCATTCAGGTTGAGCTCAGTACGGAACTTAGCCATAGTGGAATGAGGCATCCTAATAAACCAATTAGATTGTGTTAAAAAAGAAGCAAATGGGACTTGCAGAAGGCTCACATGAATTAAGCGAGACTATCCTTGTGTGGAGATGAAGACAGAAATTCCCAAGATATCTCGAAAATAGTGATCAGTAACTATTCCATCTAGGGATCAGTGCAAATGAGATACAGTAGACTAATCTTTTATTGGGCAGTGGCAGCTAAACACAGAGAGCCACTACTCTGTCTAGGGAAGAGTGATCAGCTATCATTTCAGAGTGAGAAAAACTGGGAAGAACTTATATGAGCTGTGCGCAGGTTCCTTAAAGAACTTAGGTAGTGGTTCACAGCATCTGGGAATGAAGCCTGGAAGCCCACACTTCAAAGGTTTGGTTTTTCGAAGAGGATGAGGAAGGAAAGTGAAGAGAAGAATAGTGTAAGAAACTTACGTTGGTGGGGAAGCAAACTGTGTTGTCTACTCTGGCTGATCTTTCAATTGGGACAAATGAGCGTTGGAAAAAGACGCCTTGAATGACAAAGTTACCATTGTGAAGTGTGAAGAGGTCGAAGGTTCGGTTTGATAGTAAGTTATTCTATACACTTCAATCAGTCAGTATATCTTAAAAATTGCCAGCAGACGGCGTATTTCAGACATCAAAAGCCTTGGATGTTACTGACCTACATGGTTGATTTGAAATGTGAGTGAGACTCTATGATTACTTGCGTGAGTTAACAGCTGCATATAAAAGTATTGTTGTCAAGAGAAAAATTGCTTTCAGAGGTAAAATATGAAGGATCAGAGATTGTAAGATGATTAGCTAGTAAATGAAGAAGAGGAAGGAATGGAAAAAGCGAGAGTCGGGATGGGTGCGTCCATCCCCTGCGCTCTGTATGTCCTCATTGTCCGCAGTGTCCACCCCCTTGGTCCCCTACATCTTGATCGTCCGTGCGTTCTATTTTCCATTTTCCTGCGTCTGGTGCCTCCCAATGCCCCTATTTCCGTCCTCAGCACCCAACGCGCTTCTCCCCGTCTTATTCTGTCCCACTTCCACATGATACCTTTACCTTCCCCACTCCTCCCCTGGCACACTCCAGCGTACTCATAACAGATCCATAGTACCCACTGACCTGTTCTTTATCCTGCCACCTCTGGCGGCCTGAATCCATCAGGTGACAACCCATAATTCTTCCTTCATCGTCTGCCCCCCACCGGATCCCCATTAACTATTTATCGCTCCCAAGAGGTCCGGCTTCTGTATAAGAACTCTCACTTTCGTCCGCTTTCACTCCACGCTTCCGCTCCCCTCTTTCCCCTCCCTACATTTCTCAACACCACGTCGTTCTGCGTACGATCTGCTCTCCCCCACCTTTCCTCTTTATTTTTGGGCCTCGCGTCCCCACCCTCACCTCCAGACATGACCTCCCACCAGGGCGGCCCCTCGAGAATTGGTACACTAGCCCCTATCTCTCCCCTCCCGACTACTGGAAATCTTCACCATCTGGTCTCGCTTTTCCACCAGACTGCTGCCGACCTTGGACTCCCCGCCGCGGGTTTCCCCCCCATCACTTCTGCAAATATTTCCACCCTCTCCATCGGGGAACAAATGCTCCTCCCTCGACTTTGTACCTCACTTCATTCGAGCGTCCACATCGCGACGGCCCTTCAGTGTCTTTCAACTGAAATCCACGACTTGTCCTCTCAGGTTGCTAATCTAGACCTCTCCCCGCAACCCCCAAACCTCGCCCCACTCCAGGCATCCATCCGTGACATTGCCTCCCGCCTTCCGTCAGCCGCTCAGGCCTCTTTCCCTCCCCATCGCCCTAGTGTCCCACAACAGACCACACACTCCTCTACTGGGTCTCGTCCCACCCCCTCCAGCAACACCAACCCCGCTCGCCAAGAGAAAGGAAAGGCAAGAGCTCCTCCGCCTCCACCGCCACCACCACCCAACACGGTCTGGCCCTCCCCCTCAGCTGACCCGGATCTCCCGAGATACGACATGTCAACTTCCCCTCCTACACGGTGCGGCAACCCTGAGGCGTTTGCCAAGAAATACCCCCACACCTAGCAGGCGGAGGAGTTCGCCAAGGGAAAATATCCCCCACGTCCCTCTTCGACCCCCGGCCACCTGGACCCCGATTAGCATCCCCCCACCACCATGACCTCTAAGCCCACCCCCACCTATGCCCAAGCCGCCGCACCCCCAGCTAACGCAAAGAAGGGTCGTCAGGCGAAAGGTCCTGCCTCGGCTTCCTCCGTTGTGCTTGCATCAGGTGAGGTTTTTACGAAATCTCCCCCTCCCCTCCCCCAAGCTGTCCGCAGATTCTTCGCCTCCAGGACCACCTTCGAACCCCACCCAGCTGTGCTCAAAATAGCAGCCCATTTCCCGGACATCGCTGCTTCTGTTCTCAGTGAAGCTAATTGCTCCCTTACCCTTTCATTCACTTGCACGGTCAACAACAAAGGCTCTGTGTCACTGGTCAGTACCGACCTTCACACCCCCGCCTCGGCCTATACCCCCTATTTCATCCCCCTTACCTCGAGGTTGAACAAGGCCTTTCCGATAGGCAACTCCCCTTGGGATATTTTCAAACCCGCTCTAAACGAAACACAACTTTTGATTCACTCCGTTCCTCTTGCTTTCCTCCCCTCAGACGATGACCAAATCTTCCCCTCTCTTCATGAGTCCATCCGGAGTGCCAGGGGAGTCTCCATTCTCTCGGCGCGTTACCTTAACCCTGACACGGAATCTCGTGAACAGAAGAGCGCCACCTCCGTGGTTGTTACGGTGGCCCCGCCGGACGCTTACGCCATCCTCCCCTCCATCAACCTCTTCTCCCGAAACCGAAGAGTCAAACAAATGATCTCCTCCTCTAAAAACTCCCAGTGTAAGAAATGCTGGAAGTTCGACCACATCCCTACCTGCTGTCCCAGCTCGCTGCCCGTCTGCCGCTTCTCCTCGCTCGCCCACACCAAAGCGGAGCATCGCTGCCCTAACCCTTCCTGCCCCAAGGGTGGCAATCTCCGACCTGTCCTCGCCAGCTGTCTATCCTCGGTGGCATGCTGTCCTAACTGCCAAGAAGAGCACTCTGCGCGCAGCAGGGATTGCCCCTCCCGCCCGAAAACCACTCCCGACATACCAAGAGTGCAATCTTGACAAACACAGAACAGCATGGATCTCGCTGAAGACCAGGCTGGCCCTTCGACGATGCTTCCCCCAGCACCAGGTGCCTCTCCTCACACCCCAAGGGCCCCTGTACTCCCACGCGATGCTCCTCCACCTAGGCAGAGAGCCCAGCGCACCATCACCGTCACCGATCTCGCCCCAAGAGAGAGTGGTGATGAATCCCTAGACTCAGACTCCTCAGAGTGCTCTGCCCAATAATGGAGAGTTTTTTCACTCGCTACACTGACAGCAATGCTCTCTTCCCGTCCTTTCCAATCGTTCAACATAACTGCCTTGGGAGCTGGGATGTTTTTCTCTCACTTTTTCACAGCTTTACCATGCTGCCGCACCCTCCTTGGCTTGTAGCCATTCAAGACCCTCCCTCCAGACGATTGGTCCTTCCAACATTTCCGGGATTTGTGTCTTTCACCCCCCCCCCTGCTATTCGCCCCCAGGCAGCCCTTTATGTTTCTCGCACTTTAAACCAGCACCTGTCCTGCTCAACCGTTTTCCATGAATCCTCAGAGATGCTTTCAGTTGATATTTTTTCTTCTGAGAGACTTTTTGGATCCACCCACCGTTCCCTGAGAGTCACTTCGGTGTACCTTCTTCGCACAAATCGTCCTCCCTGCCGCTCCATACCGTCTGAGCTGATTTTTCTTTTCCTTCCTACCCTCACCTGGTTTTAAGTGATTTCAACCTCCACCATCCATTGGCAGATCACTGCCGCTCCCTATCTGAAAGGGAGTTCATCATTTCTACACGCTACTTCGATGCTGCCTTCGACATCCCGTACCACCATCTCAACACCCCCGGGGTTTACACTCTTTTCCCATTTGACACCGTCTTGCGTCCCTCTGTTTTGCACCTGGGCTTCGCGAAAACCGCCCTCTCCTCCCTCGTCTCGTCATGGGACACCCCCCTCCCCTCTACTGGCTCAGACCACGTTCCATGTGTGATAGCACTAAGACCACCCGCGATTATGCTACCCCCCCTTACTCCGCACTGGGCCCTCCTGGACCTAGATGCGGTAGGAAAGGCACTAGATGCCTTCATCACACTATCCTGCCCAGCGAGGCCCACGCCCAACTCCCTGAGCAGTTGGTTCGACATCTCCTCTACCCGCCTTACCTCCCTCCTTACCTCTCATGCCGCGAGCAAGTGCCCGTGCCCCCGCTCGAAGCCATGGTGGTGGTCCCCTCGCCTATCGTCTCTGAGAAGGGACTATCACAAGTTTGCAAGGATATCGTGCCTCGACCCAACCCCCCTCAACTGGAGCAATGTGAAGAGCTCAAGAAGAACATACTTTAAGGCCATCGCCTCGGGCAAGAAAACACACTGGTCAGACTTCTTGTCCTTGGCCACTCCACGGTCGCTCTGGACGGCCAAGAGATTTGCATTTGGTCGCCCACCACAGAGGTTCCCGGACCTTCCACGGGCCTCCGATCCGGCCGAGGTAGTGGAAAAGCTCCTTGACCAGTTTTTTCCCTCCAAACCCCCACCTCCCTCACTCCTCCGCCTCACGTGCTAGGAAGACTACAGACCCCTCACCTCTGAAGAGATATCCAGGGCCCTCTCCAAATTCTCGAACACCTCCACCCCTGGCCCCGACTACATCCCTTACTCTGTATGGAAGTCGGTACACCGCATCAAGTCCTCCCTTCTTCCTTCCCTCCTGGACCCCCTGCTGGCCCACGGATTTCACCCTCCCTCCCTCAAAAAAGCACTTGGTATTGTCCTTGACAAGCCGGGCAAACCCTCATATGATTCACCCTCCTCTTTTAGGGTTATCGTCCTCCTTCGTACGCTCTCTAAGATCCTTGACAGAGTGGTAGCTTCCCGCCTCTCAGCTCAGGCAGCGATATGCTCCCTCATCCATCCCCTTCAATGCGGCTCCCTCCCTGGTAGGTCCACCCCTGATGCTGCCCTCGTCCTACAACACAAGGTTGAGTCCTTCCACTGCCTAGGATACAAAGTCTCCACTCTCTTCCTCGAAGTGAAAGGAGGCTTCGATAACGTGGAGTCCCTCTCACTCCTCTCCTTCCTCCGCAGAAAGGGGGTCCGCCCATACCTGGTCCAGTGGGTCGGCTCTTTCCTCAGGGACCGCACCTGCCGCCTGACGTTCCAAGGGTCCCCTCGCTCTTTCGCTCCTGTCTCGGTCGGGGTCCCTCAATGATCCCCCATCTCCCCCCTGCTGTTCGTCATATACGTCTCCTCCCTGCACCTGGAAAGCCCCAGATCACTTATTACCTCCTACGTCGACGACTTTGCTCTCAGAGTGGCCTCGCCCTCCTACAGAACCAACGTTCGCCTCCTTCAGAAGTCCTTCTCGACGCTCAAGAGAAAGGCTTCACCAATCAACATCTCCTTCGCCGTTCCGAAAACTGAACTGATCCACTGGAGGACCGCCAGGAGCAACAAGCCGCCGTGCTCCCTCCCAGTTCAGCTGGAAGATCAGCTCTTCTATCCACAACCCCGCCTGAAGTGGCTGGGCTTCATCTTCACCCCCACCTTTGACCCAAGGTCCCACTTCTCCAGGAGGTATACACTTGCAAATGCCGCCCTAGCCAAGATTCGCCGCCTATCCCCCCCTGGGATGGGCCTCCCGCCCTACCTTTTTCTCTTCTTGGCGCGTTCGCTCCGTGCTCCAATTCTCCTGTATGGGTCCGCTCTCTGGACCCCTCCCCCGTCCATCATGGGCCCGATGTCCATTTTCTGGCATCGCGTCTGTAGGTGGATCACCAATTGTTTTTCCTCCACCAACTTAACATGTTTGCACAGGGAAGCCTGTCTTCCCCCTCTACCTGTTCTTGTAAGCCAACAACGCCACCTTGCTGGCCTGAGGCTCATCTGCTCCCCTCCGGAGATAAACCCTGCCACCACCCCCCTCCTACACGAGGTCACTACGCTACCACCCATCTCCCTGCATTTAACAGACTACCTGCCCTCTGTTCCCGGTGTTGTCCCATCTTATGCTCGCCTCAAGCGAAGGGCTAAACAACTCCTCCTTTCTGACTGGTCCACCACCCCGGCCCCCCCATACTACCCCTATCCGCCCTCAACACGTCCCCCTCCCGTTATGGGTTTGGGCCAATTTGTTGCAGGAAGGATACACCAGATGCGCTTTGGAAAAAGCTATCTCGCGGCCCACTCCTCATGGGACGAACCTGATGCCGACACGTCCTGCCCGTTGTCTTCTGAGGCCCCGCAGACCTTCGAACATGCCATCCTGTCCTGCCCCTCCTCTGCCCGCCAGAGATCCCGCCTCCTCCAAGGGGTATCTGACCTGGCCCCCGAGGCCCCGATCTGGTCCGACCAGCCGCTGCTCATTCTGCTGGCTGAGTTCATCCACACCACCGCCACTGGTTTCCCTCCGGGGATGCCCCCGCTTGCCCACTCCCTCCACATCCCCCCTACAAACCCACTCCTTAAGTCCACCTCCCTACTCGCCCCTGGCCCTCGAGACTAGTTAAGCGGTTTATACTTTCCTTGATTTTAGGTACAGCTGCTTTGCGACGATTATTGGTCGCGTTGGGGGAAATGGGTACGTTTGGTTTCTTTTGTTGATTGTTGTTTTGATTTTCGGTTTTGTTTTGGCCATATCGTTAAAGATGCATGTCATTTCTTGTACCGTAGAAACAATGAACAGATGATTTAAAAAAAAAAAAAAAAAAGAAATTGTCCGCTTTCACTCTTGTCTCCCCACCCATGCGTTTCATTGACATTCATTCTGCAAGAACATTATCGGCTTTCCATTGCTTTTAATGTGTACTATCTACTGTACAACCTTCTTTAATTGTCGACTGAACCCTCGCAGCTAAGTTGAAGCTGGGCGCAGAGATGGGAATGCCATCCCGAGGTCCACATTAAACTTGGCCATCTGCGTATTATATACAAACTTTAGAATAATATAAAATAGAACAATTCAATATATTTCATTAAATGTCTGTAGATCAATCCTGTGATTTACTATCGATTGCCTGTCCCCGCTGGGAATTACATGTGCCTTTCCAATCACTGTTCCTATATCGACTATTCACATGTCTCGACCACATGTCCGCTTCCAAACTTACATATTCCCGCTTACCAGGTGAAATCTACCTGCCTTGATCGGATCGAGCATGCCAACCAATGCCCGGCACCAGACACCTCCGGCCTTGCTTAATATATTCCTTATCTTGAACAGTCCAACCAAGTGTGCCACCCCTTGTCCTCGCAGATCTCCATAACTCTCCTCTCCACCAGCCTGGATCTATACCCAATTGTTTCTGGGGCCACTGTTGTGGAAAGCCTTTGTTCCAGTATACCGGGCTCGGTGAATCTGGAACACGTCAGTTTCCTGAAAGTCAATGACTGGAATTTCAAGGTGCATAAATTGCTCTACCGGAAGTAACCCCAGCTCAGTGGGATCAGTAAGCAGCGGCGGGTTATCCACTACGGTCCGCTTGATAAAACATAACATCTCCTCTATTAGATCGCCATAATCGATGCCACAGGTTCTGCAAAGCTCGGTCAGTGTGCCAATATTCCTCATCCGGCCATTCAGCATACGACGGGGTATGCTTCGGCTTGCAGTTGTCACCTCTCCCCTACTCTTATCTATTGTGCTCACACTTTCTGCCTTCAACAGTCCTTCCAGTGGCTGCAACCATTCCCAATCCAGGCTGGCCGCCATAATGTGACAAGATCAGGTGGACAGCTTCATTTTTGTTTAACCAGTGGTAGCCCTCATTAATTTGTTCCGTATGTGCTAGCTTACTGATCTCAGGATATTATATCGGTATAGACCCAAAACGTCGTACGTGGGTGAAATGGTTACCATGGTAGTGCATTTTGATGAACTTGAAGTGGTTTTCTTGTGGGATCAAATCCGCCTGCTGATTAAACCTTTAAGCCTATCCCAATCCGCTTGCTGACGGTATTTGGCGGCAGTCTTGTGTCGGACCTCTTTAGCATGTTGGTTTGCCATTAGTTCCCTTAGCTCCTGATCCTGGCGGCTTGCCTCCGTCCGGGTGGCCTTTGAGGTATGAAACTCAAGGAAAACGTCTTTTGTCCAGTGAAATGTCGTCAGGTACCTTTCAATGTAAGAAACTGTCTCTAGTGTATGGCTGCGATATTGGGCCATGAGGGAGAAATCAACCAGAGGGCTAACACAGTTCAAGGCATTCTGGAAATCGTGATGTTGTGAACAGTCTGGATTTCGCAATGCAGATGCTAATACGGCCGAAATACAGAGGCTGTGGTTGCGCATTTCCTTACCTTGCTATTTTGTAACTTCCCAATAGGCCTTTTTTGGTACACTCAATCTGTGATAGGGTGGAATGTTTTTCCCGGGCATTGTCGAATGCCTGCTGTCGTTTGTGCTTTTTCAGGAACCCTTGTACCCATTGTATCCTATGTGTGAAAAGGCTAATGTAAATGTTGTGCAAGAGGTCCTGCTTATGTAGTTTAGTGGGGTTCGTGCGGTGGAGGCTGATGAATACATTGCGGCCTATTTTCACCCCCACCTGCTGAAAGTATTGTGCAATAGCGGCCGGCTCTCATGACTCATGCTCCAAGGCATTCTCTCTGCAACGGGTCAAGTTGCGCACCTCATATATCTTCTGCGGATTCTGGCCAAGCTCTTTATATGAAACCTCACACCTGGCACATGACCAGCTACCTATTCCATGCAAGGTCGCATGCTCGGCATGATCTGCTATCTAGGCCGACAGAATGGGAAAACCAATCCGTGTTTTGCCATTTGCACAGTCTATTACCATTCCTCCTTGGGCGACCTTTTGCAATGGTGCAAAGCCAAGATCAAAGACAGCCTGCAGAGCATCCCCATTGATTTGCTACCTGGCTTCATCTACACGGGTTGATTCACCAGTGAGCTTTGATGGCACAGGCAGCAATGCCAGAAGCAATACAATCATATTGACTGGACTGTTTCTTGTCTGCAAAAGGATAATGCTAATTGTCATGTATACCCGCCATCCCTTCATCTATCCCAAAAGATTGGCAAGGTGAGTCTGATCGGATAATCTGATAATGGGTACCACAGTTGAGCCAGCAGGGAGAGTGCTGTACCAGGGATCGGGACACAAAGTTAGCACTGGAAACACTGACCCTTTGAAGCTTGTCTGGGCATATTTCATACCTGTGTCTCCAACCACAAGTCTGCCATGTGCATCTCTGAGGATAATCGCTCCCCACTTGAATTGTATTCCCGAATATGTTCGTAGACCATATCGGACCTATACGCCACCTGGCGGATCATGTAATGGACGCAGTCAATAACATTCCAGTCATGGAATGTTGTCACATCTCGACCATCATTAATCTCAGCTTCGGTCAACACCAGGTAATCACAAAATGGGTCCAGTAGGTTGAGATGTTGTCGCATTGTGTATGTAGACCGGAACGATCTGTAATCCGTGCTACCCAAACCTTCTGCGAAGTACGGGTCGATCTACCACTTGGCTACTATATTACGGACGAACCAGCTTGCCAAATTAAAGTTGGCTTCTGATGAGACAGGATTCTAGGGATCATCTGTTATTGTCTGATTGAGCTCTCTATAGTCATCGAGATTGCGGAGTAGTCTTCCAGCACCTGGAATAGTATCTTGACTTGCTGGGCGTCCACGCGCTGGTGCTTGGAGAATGTCCTCCTCATCTGAATCGTGTTCCATATCACGTATCCCTTCATCTGCTACCTGGCAATCTGCAATCTCCAGCCCAAGATCAGATTTGTAGTCTGAGTCGATCTGGCCGACACTTCTATCAGGTATGAAAGTGGTCATCAGCGGTAAGACAAAGGGGGGCTCCGCAATTGCCTGAAGCGATAAAACACTACCAAGAGGCATTGTTTGAACGTGCCTTTCGTATGCAGTTGCTTGTCGATAGTGTCGCCTGCAATAAGGACACTTTGTTGTGTTTGAGGTCATGGTATTCAAGTATGCTGCTTCTCTTTCAAGGGATCGGGTGGAGAAGGAGTGAGCCTATGACCTGAGACGGGCCGCGGCCGATTTAGTCTTTCAAGATCAATGGGAGACTTCTTTCAAGAGGTCAAATGGGGGGTAACTTCAAGTTTGCTGAGTAAGATCGTGGACAGGTCCAGACGTTCAAAGTGTCATTAACTAGTATTCACCATTGGCTCATGCTTAACGTTCAGAACTAAACTTCGAGATTGACGTTTTGCTGCAGACTGATACTGGAGCTGACTAACACTAGATCATGTGCTTGGCTGGGAAGGTTCTCATTGGGGAAAATCATGGTTTCCCAATGTCTTGGCTAAGGGGTTGCAGCTCTGTTGCGGCTTAAAAGCTTATCTGGGGTTTACCCCCAGGGGGTGAGATCACCTGACTTTTCAAGATATCAATATTCAAGTTTGTACAGGGCACAATCCTATGATCCTCACTTAAAGCGTCCTGATACCGTCTATAAAGGCTCTCCCTCTCTCACTCATCCATCTCCTGTCCAGACTCCTTTACTCAACCACAACCACATCCTTCTCGATCCACCTGCCCATCCCAATAGCATGCACTGGCACCAAGGTCTACACAACCTCTCACTCGTTAGTGGTACCATTAGTATATCCTTAGCTTAATTCAGTACTACCTAGCTCCATTTCCTAGCTAATCTTCTCCTCACAGCCATCATCATTGGCAGAACTCCTTTATAATCCGCATAACTTGCCATATCGGCCGCAGAACTCTCCAAATCGTCCAGCCTGTCGACTCCTTTTCCATCCTCTTATGTTGCACAAACATCACCATTGAAGGTAATACCACCCACTACTGGATCTCTGGCATTCACCGAAACGACAGATTTAAGAGAAAGAATAAAAAAACTTGGGCAGATCTAGCAACTACGCCCCAATCTCGACATCTATGTGGCCTCCCCTATCATAACGTTTTCAGTCAGGAGTATTATTCCTGGAGAACTGCTATAAAGTGTAAAATGGAGCTAGACAGGATCCCAAGCTGGCGGGACAGTACAGACACCCAATGGGCGACCATTGAAGCACATTCTCTTACTCCTGCATTCATTGCCAGTGCAGGCGGTGGCAGAGCGGAGCTCTGGCAAAATGAACCTAGACTGGGCAGACGTTATACCAAATACCTTGATTTTTTGTGAAAAGACAGAGCAAGAAAGCAGCGCAGTACCTTAGAAAGACCAGTGAGAGAGTTAGAGGCCGCTGTGGCAGCCCCAAATGCGGCCAGTAATAATCATAAGTTTTCTCCATGTGTCCGAATTGGATGTATATAGTATATATGGTAACATGGACTCTGTAGCTTTGGCTGCTCCACACTGCGTCCGCCTTTGGGTTGAGGAGACATCACTTACCCACCCAGATGCCCACAACCCTCCTGGTTTGAACAAGATCCCGTGGCAAGGCAATGAACAGGTTTATTGGAGGGAGATGAATAAACTCACTTATGACAATATACTTAGCAAGATTCACAGAGTCCTGGAACGCGGATACGGTTATCGTTTGCACCACATGAGAAGGTACACGTTTGCTCCGTTCTGACTGAGACGAACTGCTGCCGCTCGCTGCAATGGTCCTAATCCAAAGTGACCGGCATGTCTGTATTTGGTGGCCTGTGAATGTGCTGGGCGAACCAATGGATCTGCTGTTCATCTTCGGAATCAGGGAATGATTCTCCTTCAAACCTCCATTTCACACAACGTCATAATAGAGGTCATTCTCCTGACAGATCGCAGAGTAGCGATGAGGATATCTTGGACAGTATGACCCCAGAGGCATCTGCAACGGCTGCAAAGAGAGCCCCGTTATCAAAGACGACAACGATCGAGACCACTTGAGAAATACTTGAACTGTGCAGCGCAGTGTTATGGTAGACATTGATGACCGAGGATCTGACTCCGATGTTTTGTACGATACCGGCGCCAATCCGGCCAGCACTGAGATCCCAGCCTTGCATTCCAATACCCCACCCCCTCCTGGTAAGCAATCTTACCCTACTGCTAACCTGAACAGCCATATCTTGCTGTCTGGCTAACAAACCGGAAGGGGGACTAATATCCAGAAGGTTTCCGGGCTACCTACTTGGACGGCAGTCAATAGCAATGGCAAACAGGGCCGAGGAGCAATGACTGAGGCCGGTGAGCAAAACTCTCCAGCGGACACTGCTGAACCCCCGAGAAAGATTGTCTGCAGTGTGCCTACTGAGAGCCCAACTCAATACAAGAGCCCTCCTCCATTGACTTCTAACCTGTGTAATGATGAAGCTGCCACGGCCGCTGAGCAGATACTGATGGAAGCATCAGCTCAGCATCTTTTGACGCTCGCCTCAGAGACTGAGCAGCCTCCCCCCCAATCAGCCACCCAACTTAGTACGCCCAGCAGCAACTATTCCCCTCCTGATCCATGCTCCGGCGATCTATTGGATATGCCAGTAGCAGAGGCCGGACAAGAATCAACCCCGGCCGACTCCCCTCCAGCCAGCCCGACTACTGATGGCTCCTCTGTGCCTAGTAAGTTGCGGTTACAACTATCAGGCCTCACATCCACTAGTCTGTTGGCAGCTGGTTTTACAGATATGCCCGTTGAAACACACGATTGGAGTTCTCTCCAGTCTGTTTCCGTCCAGGCTTAGTCTCTGCCAGCAGAGCTAGTCCGCCCTAACTAAATGTGGCTAATGTGAGGCTATACAGATGATTTAGGTCCGTTTCAAACAGTCTACAAATACAAGTTGGCAGATGCAGAAGCTTGGATCCTTCTTTTCTTTTATGAGTTTTTCATTTTTATTTGTGGCGTTTTACAGATTGTTGCTGTTCTTTCCACTCTATTTCCATTATAGATTAGCCCGCTGCTGACGGGCCGCTCTGCCCCAACCCAATGTGGCTTATCTAAACCTATAATCTTTGGATCCTGTAGGAAGAGTGGAATCACTGACATTTCCTTTGACTCTTTTTCATTTGATGCTTAGCTTTGGAAGCTTTGCCAGCTGTCCGCACCCTGTTCTCTCTCCCTCAAATTTCATTTTTGGGTTAGCTTGCTGCCCACTGGGTGGGTTTGTCCGCACGCAATGTTGGGAGTTAACGCTGGTGATTGTTTTTGCGTGTTCTTGCTTTAGACTTTGGGTTTGCATTCTTGTTTCTTTTGGTGTATTTTGTGTTCTGGCTTTAAGGGTTTGCTCTTGGAGTTTTGCGGACTCTTGTCTATTCTCCTCCGCTTCTTTTTTGTTCAGGGTTTGAGTTCTGAAGTTTTGCAGACTAGATTGATGTCTTTCCAGCCGTTTTGAGTTTCGAACATAAGCAGCAGCAGCTTCTATGATTTGTATCTCGGCCTCCGAGCCCTAGCCTTAACCTCATTTGTTACAGTCTGCTTGGCATACCTACTTGAATTAGATTAGTCTGCACATGCCAATAAACCCCTTCCACTACATCAAGAATTTTCAATACCCAACTCTCGGATTGTGATCTGTGAAGTAGATGCGGGCATAAGTTAACCTCCGATACAAATTCCCATAGCAGGTGTCAATTCGACTGCGCAGATGGGCCTACAACATCAAACATGAAAGCGTGTGACAAGCTGAGGACAATCCGAGTGCTTAAAGCAGGCTGTTTAGCCCATTTCTATCTGCTAAGTTTAAACCCCATATCGTCCCTTTAGCCAATACTCATTTACTAACACCATCTATTCCCCAACATCAATCACTACAATTCTATACTATCACTTTTCACCTGAACAATATGCCCCAACACCTGCGGCCTAAGGACAAAACACATCCGCCAAGACAGGGCAGAGAAATCCAAAAGGAGGTCCATAGGAGACGCGTCAAGAAATCTAAATCTACAGATAGGTTAACTATAATTCCAGCCCCTTCTGCATCTCTTATATCTGGGGCCACTGATTGTGGCGGAGAGGGTGCCGTTTTAGTACTGGCTTCATCACGACTTGAAGAATCAGAGCTTGCCTTTGCAGACAGTTGGTTGAAGCTAGTGGATGCCAGTACTGACTCAGAGGACAGTGAATATGTGAATGACCATTGCGAGAGTCAGGAGGATGAGGATGAGGAGGGTGAGGATGAGGATGATAAGGATGTGGACGATAATGATGATGAGGACAAATTAGAACAGCATGAGGAGAATGGGAATCTTTCATCAGGCTGGGGGGCACAGAAGCGGATCGGGTATTGGTTTCCTGAATCACAACCATTGATACTTACAATCACCCCCGGACATACGCAGAGTTCCTGAGAGGAGACTTACCCCAGCCGGGGAGCTCCTGTTTCGGTATCTATTAGCCAAAATTGTTTGACACATATGATTTCCTCCCGCTCGCCGACTGGCTTGAACCGGCTGGAAACGCCAGCCATAACTCCAAGCCACTCAAATCCAACAATGCCAGAAATGCAGGGCACAGGTAGACAGCAGGCCAGCAGCGGGCGAAATATGGCGATAGGGCTTGAGCGTAGCATTGTGCTCAAAGCCCATGACCTGATGTGGGACTGGACAATGTTCGTTAATCCGTTTCCAGATGTGATTACCTTGAACAAGGCAGTTGGCAGGTGTTGGAAAGATGCTTAGAGGCAATTGGGATTTCCCAACTTTGCTGATGCTACTCTGGCCTCTAGTGATCTGGTGTGTTGCCCTTAATAGATAACCTACAACTCGTTCTCCTGACTAATAGACCAGCTGGCGGCCGGTGCTTTTGTAGCTCCATGCAAAGCACAGTGCATCCAGATCCCAGTATTGGCATACGGCTAAGAGGGCAATAACCGGACTCTATAAGCTAAACATAGAGGCTCCTGTGCGGGGTGCATGAAGTGTGGCATAACTATTAGAGGAGCACAGATTCATTTGCCCACCTGACAAATATGAGGTATAGTTGTTCAACATTGTGGCAGACTATTCAGACCCTAGGAAGACTGAATCTAATTAGGAGGATAGGCTGTTGCTGTTAGATTCCTAGCGCCACAGATTCCAGGTGTGATATTTGACTAGTTTTATTCTAGCCCGCAAAGGAAAGGCATGATGGATGCATTCTTAGGTATGATCCATGGCCCGTTTATCTCTCTGACAGCAGTCATCCTATGCCATTCGCTGCGATGCTGGCGGTCTGGAAACTTTGAGGATATGGTGGCTTTTACGTATTCTAATGCTTGAGGTAAGATGAAAAACCCAGACTTGCAGTTTTCAACAATATCCGGATCACTTTTGGCCAAGGTATTTGCATACTGTTGAAAACCGCAAGTGTACGGGGCAGGCGATAGAGAAGTCCGCTGATATGGAAACAGGCCTGTTGGAACGTCAGATACAGGCAAGAGGGAATACAGATGAGCAATTCCGGGGTCCAATTATCGAGTGTATTAGGACTTCTCTGGAAGCCAGCATTGCCCAGGAGCAGGGAAATTGTATTGTAGGAATGGCAGGATATTCCAATGATGACGACGCATTGAGGTGGAAATTTGGAATTGATCTAGAGCCAGAAGTATCAGAATCGACCGCAGGTGGCCATGCTGACCTTGGGGGACAACATGGGCAGCGGGAGCTGCCAACGAATCAATGCGTAGTTCTAGGAGGAGTAGCGGAAGCGGATACACTTTTGCAGGCCAGGGGAACTGACCTAGAGGACAAGGAGGACAATTATTTTACCACTAGTCTGTGATAGTGTATGAAAGGAGAATGAAATAAAATAGATGGTATACATGGCAAATGCATCCGGAAGTGACAATTGTAATGGGTAGAGGTATGTGCGAGTGGGTCCACGGTATCATGGGCGGATAGAGCATCATAATTTGTCTCGTGGATGATGATAAGCTGCACAGGTATGGAGAGGTGATCAGGCGGGGACAATTGTAAGCTTAGCAGGTCGGGAAATGTGTCAGGAGGACGGTCAAAACCCGGGAGCTAGCGGTAGGACATCCAGCGGACAGTCAAAGCCAGGAGGTACTGGTGGGACATCCGGCGGACAGTCAAAGCCAGGAGCCGACTGTAGGATGTCCGGTGCAAGGGATGGTCTGTGGAGAACTAGGGAAGCAGGAGGGTGAAGAACGAAAGAGTAGGAGGACGCCCGCCGGATACGGGAGGATAAATAATGGGATCACATTGTAGCGAGCAAAAGGGCAAAGAGTAGGGGAAGGTCCGCGAAACCAGGACGTATATGAGACGCGATCTCAAGAAAGTGAGCAAAAAGACGTGGGTGTGGGCGGAGTTAGGAAAAGAGCAAGGTGGTGGGAAGGTGGGGGACGAAGTCCGCAGGGAGCACAGTGTCATAGGAAGAAAGATGGTAAGAAGGTGTAAACAGGATGGGCTAGGAAGATCTGGTTTCGCGATCATAGGGCGTTGGAAAAGAGGTAGCATGCGACACGATACATTGGAAGATGCAGGGTGAGAGGGTATTGTGCTAGGGGCAGGGTTGCCGTGTAAACTGCTTCGCGCTATGTTGGGTGCGTCCGGACATTGGCTTTTGCACCCCATGCGTACAGAGGTATGCTCTTGCATCTGGACTTAAAGAGTGCAGACATCCACACTCAGAACTGGCGTTTACATTGTATGCACCTGCAGCATCCGACGCATAGGGCACACTGGATGCAGCAGGACGCAGGTTGTTTTTTTGCTAATGGATATGGTCACAATTCAGAAACATGACAGACTTTGAGCTGGCTCGGTAGTTTATTAAAGCAAAAGTACTAACTGATCACATTGATAGCTATTTTAAGAATGACATAAAACTGGGAGACTGCAATATTCAGTCTGCTTATTGTCTCCTTGAGGCTGTTGATCAGTTGGAATCAGGTATGGGAATGAAGAGCTAGAAAGAGGGGTTTGTCTCGTTTAGCGAAGCTGTAAGTAAATGTATCCCCAGAAGGTCAATTTCTAACCAAAAAACAGAAATAGGGGACAGAGATGAGCCAGATTAAAGTGCCTTGCCACCAAGGTTCTTTTTCCACCTCCTATTGATTCTGCTAAAAATCTACAGAGTCAAAAATGTTTTGCTCAAGATATAGTTTACGCTCTAGTAGAGGAATAGAATAGCAAAGAACCACCTTAGCAAGTTTATTCAGAGATTCATACTGTAGATTAATGGTGGGAAACGCCGGTAGGTTCTGATGAGACATTCCACAGTCCTTCTATACCAGATATTGGGAGGCCAATTGAGAACCACCAAAGGATTGATTGCCGGCAGGAGTAACTTGGAGACTAATCATATGTGTCACAGAGGTCACTATTTTGACAAATTTCTCGGGAAATATGAAAGCCTGGCCAATCTATATGACAATTGGGAACATACTATCGAGAACTAGGAATGTGGCCTCAAAACACGCAACAGTTCTTTTGGCGCTTTTACCAGTCCCTCCGAAGATGCTGGGTGTGGCAACGAGAGATATATGGCAAAGGCAGGTCAACAATGAGAGCCTGTGTCATTTGATAGACGCGATTTTTGTATAAATTGTTGCACTGGAGAACTCCAGAATTCAGATTGAATGCGCCGATGGAAAGGTCCGCTTATGCTTTCCACTTCGCTCAGCTTGAATTGCAGATTACTTGGAAAAGGTCAGCTTACATAGTATGCAACAAAATCAGTGCACGGTCTACGAGGTGTGACCAGAGAAGTTAGGATCCTTTTTGAGACATTCAGCGGCGAAAGAAGATTATAGAAAAGACAAACTTCTTTCAACAAATGCTCTGATATCGATCAGTAAGGAGGAACAGGACTGACGGATCGTGGCTTCGAATTGCTTCCATGCATCTTTTGAGAACATGCGAGTATTCAACAATCTGATTTGTCCAAACCAGATATTTTCCATGTCATGTACCTGGGAATATTCGAAACACACCTTCTGAAATGGATAATTTGATTTCTAAACAAGTTTAAACTGTTAAAATCATTTGATGCTATCTGGAAGAGTTTAGCTGTTTATTCCAGCTATTTTGCTCCGAACAAAGAGTAGAGCCAGATTTCACAGTAGACTAGAAAAGAGATGAGAAATCTGGTTAAGGTGCTACTACCTTGGTTTGCAGCTGTACTATGCCGTCCAAGTGTCATAGAACATCCCATATTTGCTAAAGCTCTAACCTGTGTCCAATCGATTGTAGACTTTACTCTAATGTGACAATACAAAAGCCCTACCGATAAGACAATTCAATACCTTGAACAGTACTTAAAAGCCTTTCATGAACAAAAGGAGGTTTTGAAGAAGTACCAAAAAGATAACTCCACTATCAGGAAAGTCAGTAAGGTTACTACCAGGATGCGGCGTGAACAAAGTCAAGTAAGGCATCAACACCCCCTTTCAGGGGCGACAACGGCCAAAAGAAGTCGAATTGCAAATAAACAGCACCCAGATTTAGCTTAAACCTTGCTCAATATATACGATAATGATGTAGACTTTGACTTGCTTAAGATACATTTGTTGAGTCACTTCGCAGACCATGTCCGGCACTTTGGCACTATCCAAAGGTACTCTACTGAGTCTGGAGAGACAAGTCACAAAACGATGATCAAAGAGGGCTATCGGCATTCAAATAGGAATGATGCCAGTCATCCAATATTATGAACATATGCCTGACTTTATAGCTTCAAAATTGATACAAAAAATGTCGAAGCAGATATCAGACGTCACATTCAGGATGAATTAAATAACCAATGACACAAACTGCAAGTCGGATCTTTAACCAGGCAACCAATAGGTTTCACTTCAACCGTCGAAACAATTTCTCAATTGAATAACACTTTGCGAAACTTACCCGACCTTGTACGCGATTAGTATTGACTGAAATACTTCATAGGTTTCGAGGTTGATATGGACTCTGTGAATGAATTGGTCAAGAGTTGTCGCCTTTTACGTATTCCGATAGAGAATATTCATGACACTCAGGGGTCACTTGGCAGCTTCTTCAGTGTACTGCAACTGAGCTTTGGAGGTCAACAGGGCGTAGTAAGAATCATTGGCTATGGGTGGACTCAGGCAATGGGAATATTTATGGGAAATTAAAATGCTTTTATCCAGCTTGCTTGGTATTGATAATGAAAGTTCTGAATATAAAAACATATTTGGTAGATAGACTTGTATTACTAGATAGACCCTATGTTGAGAAATCATGGAAGCTCAATGACATTATGGGGCTTGTTACCATTACATTGGGGATAGCTAAGGGCCTAACCGGAACAACCGAGATAGTGGTTGGTATTAAACACATTATGGAAATTGCATATTTGGTACCAGAGAGAGCAGAAGTAAATAACAAATAATGGTATGTAAATAATATGATTGATTTAGTAACTTTTAATAGAAGATATTGAATAGATTATAGTATAAAAGTAAATTCTTTGTGTGATCGCGGAAAAGAAGAGAGGTGCAAAAGAAATGCCCAAAGTACATAGAGTAATTGGGTCAAGTTAATACGAGAAAAAAGAAACGGTTAAGTGAATTTTGAGAGGTTAGAAATGGATGATAGGAAGTATAAAATATATACACAGGAGTGCAATAAGCAAGGAGGAAAAGAATTTAGTAAACAAATAGGAAAAACTTGAGCAGTGAGTGATAACACTACCGGGTTAGGTTCTGAGCTTAAGAAAGAGCTCCAGGGAGGCTTCAGGGGGACGGAGTCCTTCAAGGAGAAATTATAGGAGAAAGAATTTGGCAAGGGTGACATGAGGTCAAGTCACGGCAGAGTTATTCAAGACGTACACAAGGGCAAAGGTGCTGTACAATAGCTGAATTAGTCTGAGTGGAAAAATCAAAAGAAAACCGGGGTCGCTTATGCAACAAGCAATCTCTAGACAAGGAAACATGGGGCAACAGAAAAAAGCAACGTATTGGGGACGGCAGAGGTAGCAATTGAGCCACCCAATAGTATGGGGTTTGAGCAAATGGCGTAAATGTATGAGGGATGGGAGGGATAGGGAGAGCAGGAATTACTAGAAGATACAAGGGGCTATGTATGGAATATATAAGGTGGAATTCATTTTGCTAATGTATGCTGTGAGAGAGGTGGCTACCGGTGTTGCAGGGTACCTAACTCGAACAGGTATTGAGCTAACTAGGCCATAGTTCGTGGGTACAGATATATGTCAGGAAGGCTCAGTAAAGTAATTAGAAAGTGTAAGGATTCTGAAACTGAGAAGATTTCTTAATAACTTGTTATATTGTTAAGATCTCTTCTCCGTTGCTTGATCATGAACCATCTCCTCTACACCTCCGGCGATTGAAATCTCAACACCAGGAAAATCATCGTGGGATCCACCACTACCCCTCTCCTCCCCCTTGATGGCTTCCGCCTAGGGGAGCGATGCTACAACCCCTCCTCTCCCTCTGGGGTCTACCCCCTCCTCCATGGGATTCTTGTTCCTGTTCGTCGTTGACTCCTGCTCATGAAGTTCAGTTCTCCCCTTTACCCCGCACTTCCTTTGCACCTCGCTTAGGTTTTGCATGGTCATCATTCTGTCCTCTTCGCTCACGGTCGGCGCTGAGCTTTCCAAGCCCTTTGCGAAGTACCTTTCCGTCTTGATTATGTGGTCCTGTTGGGGAACACTTCGGTTAGTAACTTCAGCACCTCGTCTTCTTTTCGCATTCGGAAAAGCATCGGCCGCAGTTACTCTAGTCGGTTGTCTCAAGTGTTCGGACTGTCCTTCCTCCTCACATCCCCCTCCCTGCACCTTCTTGGTCTTCGTCCCGTTGATCGGTTACAGCTACACCCACCCCCCTCTTCCCACCCCCTCAGCTGGCACCTTACTGCTCCCCTCCCGTGGTCGATCTTCGGTCGTTATACAAAAACCCAACTCGGTTACGCCCGTCCTCCTGGCCGTCGCTAATGCCGCTTTGGCACACCCCCCGGCGACCCCTCACCAGAGTCGCCTCCATACACCATCCTATCCTGCCATCGGACACCGCTTCGTCCCCCGGCACCGCTCCGGTGTACAGGTCCATACTCTCACTTCCGAGCTCAGGCTGATCCACGTCACTTATCAGATGTAAATTTCCTTTGTCAGGGGTTCATTCATTCCTTATGTTTTTATATTTTCTGTAGTAGATGTCGCTAAGGGTTCTCCTCTCCTTCCTGCTTCTTTCTTTCCTTTCTACATTCTTCGGGTGTATGAGTATCTTCGTAGGATTTGGTTGGGCGATAGATGAGATGTGCGGTTGGTCTCATACCAGAGGGACTTGGGGGTTTGGATGTTTCCTGGGGTGAGGAGGATACAGTTTTTGTTGGCCATAGCGTTAAAGCTGAATGCTGTCTTTGTACCTTAAACAAATGCATATGATTCAAAAAAAAGAAAAAAAAAAAAAGATTCTCCGTTGCTTGATGCCTCTCCATCCCCTGGGGGAGAGCCCTTCTATTTATACTAAAGTCTGTGCTACTTTCCTTTGATAAGAACTTAAGTATCATTCAGTCCTTCCACTTTGTTCAGGAAAGTGCGAACTGTGTTTTACCCTGTGAGTAATTGCCCCGCTCAAACTCCGATGGTCTCCCGACTACTCATTCATCTGGGGGTGTCTCCACTTTACCAGTAGATAGTCTTCGATTTCATTGTCCTAATGAACTATGGTTTAATATATGCAGCCTATTAGGAAACATGCAAATAGTTCTCATGGAATACAAAGTGATCGGTTCCGATAGCCAACTTCCAAAGCAGCATGCATATATAAGCAGCTGAACCGGATATGTGATAGAGTTCAAACATTTTATTGTACCAATCTGTAAATTACTTCAAGGAACGTGAACTGTTCTGGTCGCCTGAGTAGCTCCAGTGGATGCCTTCAGGTCTGTCCTACTTTTAGTGAGCTTTAGGGTTCAGATATACAGTCATCCTCTTGAAGCTGCATACCTCGTATTAACATTGGTAAGCTATTCATGTGTGCACACTCCGCACCCTCTATTTTCCTCTCGCTTAAAATACTTACCGCTTCCGGCCAACGTAAACCTCAGGGTTTGGTCTTTATTTCCTCACGATACACCTTTTTTGGCTTTTCACTTGGGCTTCATTTTCAAGTGAAATATATATTTCACCTTTGCGGAGAGGATTTTCAATCTTAGAAAGCCAAACTAGTAGTTTGACTTTAGTTTCTCTCCCCCCCTCTACCTTGTTCTCTAGCCTAGCCCGCTAGCCTTGCCCTAATGTCTTCTACCCCTCTTGCTTCCACTAGTACAGGCCCAGCCTCAGTTGCAGGCCCTGCTAGCTCTACCTCCTCCCGTCAGGACCATAGGGCTGATCCAATCTCTCCCTTGTCATTGTCCCAGTCCAGTTATGCCTCCCATTCTGGCGAGGCTGACAATGTCGCCAATATCCTTGAGCATGCTACCTGGCTCGCTCGTCTTGACCAGGCTTTGTTCCCCACTGTCTACAATGCCTCCGCCGCTACCTTCCCCGATAGCCAACTTGCCATCGCCCCCCTTCTCGCTAAACTTATTCCCATGGTCAACGACCTACGTGCCTCTGTTACTTTTCTAACTTCACAGGTTGAAAACCTCACCTCCACCCATGCAGGGCGCTCAGCCACCCCCTCACCACCAGCCACATCCCACCTAGAGGCGTCCCTCAAGGATTTGTCTTCTCGCGTTGGTGCACTCTCCTCCCACTGCGCTACACAGGTGGCCCCCCCACTGGCTCAAGCCCCTCCCCCCCCTGCCCCTGCTGTCCAGACTAAACCAGCTCAGCAGAAAAAGAAACTCGCCACCTGCCTCTCATCTAAGACTGTCACAGCCCCAGACTTTCCGTTCCTTTTCGAGGGAAAATGGTATAGCAACCCGGACACGTACGCCAAACATTACCCAGATTCACCCCAAGCTGCTATCCTTTTCACCTCTCGCCACCCCAAGTCAGAGGAAGCCAAAGTGTACTCCGATCGCTACCCTGCCACCTCACTCTTCCACACTGGTCCCCCACCTGGGTTTACAGTCTCCGATCCCCTGCAGCCACAAGAACAGACCTGGGCACAGGTTACCAGGAAGGGTGGAAAGGGCAAGAAAAACGCCACTGCAGCACAAGTCGCTGCATCAAGCAAGAGTAGTGTCCCAAAAGGAGTCCCACCAGGCCCAGCCGAACAACCTCGTTTCTTCACCCCTCGCACTTCTCCAACCCTCCCGAATGATTGGTTCATCATGACTGCCACCCTCCCAGATATCATGGCCGCTGTGCTTAAAGAAGCCAACTGCTCCCTATGCCTGTCCCTCGCTGCCTCGGTTAATCGCAATGGTGCGGTTACTCTCACAGCTAACCCATACACCCCGTCTTCTGCTTACTCCCCGTTTTTTGATGCAATGACCAAGAAGCTCAATCAGAGTTTCCCTGTTGGAGATAATCAGTTTCAGGCTTTTAGGGAGGCACCTACAAGAGTCGAACTCCTCATTCACAATCTTCCGCTTTCATTTCTTCCAAGCGAGCCTGCTGACCTTTTCCCTTCACTCGTTGAATCAATCAGCAAGGCTATTGATGTCCCAATATTTGGGGCTAGATTCCTGCAGTCAGATCCGGCGAAGAGGGCTGAGAAGCGCACAACCTCTGTGGTTGTGGCGGTCGACCCACCCCATGTTTCCCGTTTCAGCGAGTCCATCTGTCTTTTCTCCCGTGCCTCTACGGTCGCTCCCGCCTACTCCGCCTCCAAGTCCACACAGTGCAGAAAGTACTGGCGGTTTGGTCACTTCCCTCCTCCGTGCACAGAAGAGGCACAAGCCTGCCCGATCTGCACTCTCCTCCACCACGGCTCCGCCCACAGATGCGCCAACCAAAGCTGTCTGATTGGAGGTTTTGAGAAGTTTGTGCTAGGATGTTGCAATGCCTCCCCCCCTCTCTGTATCAACTGTGGTGGTCAGCATGCCTCCTTCGATGGCACCTGTCCTATCTGCCGCGAAGTCCTCGCCCCCCTCTGCCCACCAAGCGATCAAGACATACCCAATGCCCCCAATGCTGGCCTCCCTCAAACCACTCCTCAGGGACAACTGCCCCCCCTACTGTGCCAGCTAGTCCTGCCAGACACAGCCCTCGTTTCCCTCCATGTAGTGAATCGACCCAACCTGTGACTGTTAAACTCGTTCGCATTGCATCTGCCCAGCCTAACCTCACCGCCCCCCTCCCCCGCAGGAACCTCTTTGGTGCTGGCAGCACCCTGGTCGGGGCTACTACCAGTCCCAACTGGAGCGAGCTCGCACCGACCAACGTCCATATGGAGCTTTAAATGTCGTTAAACCCAGTCCCAACACACAGTCCTTCACCATGTGAATCTTTTCATTACCCTGGTTGTTTAAATCTTTCCATTGTTCAGCATAATTGCCTCGGTAGCAGTAATGTTTTTCAAACTCTTTTTAGTTTTTTACTTCAGTTGAAAGTTCCCCCCATGTTGTTGCTCTTCAGGATATTCCACTTTGGAACAATTCTCCTCCTGTTTTTCACAATTACAAATGTTTTTTTCCTCAAGCGACCAATGGTTACAAACCCCGTATTGCGGTTTATATTCATGATATGTTACTTAGTATTATTTCTATTCTTCCCTTCTTTTTTGAAATGGGCGACCTTATGGCACTGAATTTTGACTCCCCTGAGGGCCTCTTTGATACTTCTCATAATTTATTTTGTTTTTACAATGCGTACTCAATCCCTAGTGGCCAAAACAGGTCCTTTTCCCCTCTCAATTTGTTCCCCCAGCATGACTTTCCGACACTCGTACTTGGGGATCTCACTATTCATCACCTCACTTCAGACCCAACTCGTTTTCTTTCCGACTATGATCCGTTCATAGGCTCTCCCTATTGCGACAAGGCTTCGGCTCGGTCATTTTCTCTCCTCAACACACCAGAGGTCTACTCTAGGTTCCCTTTTACTACCAACCAGCGCCCTGTAGTCCTTGATTTATCCTTCGCCAACTCTCCTTTGCTTCCTTTTTTTTCATCCTGGAACCCCTCACTCCCGCCTACTGGTTCAGACCACATCGCCCTCTCAATCGTGCTTTTCACCCCGCTTCTCAAGCCTCTGTCCAGAGGCCTAAACTGGAAATACACAAACTGGGACCACATCTCACCCCTCTTCACCAAATTGGAGCTCGCCGCCCCGCCGGCTCTCCCCACCCCACACACCTTTGACCCCTAGTTTGACGACTCCCTTGCCAAGATCACACACCTTGTCACCTCCAACACCCCATCCAAACGCCCGTCCACCTACTCCAAACCGTGGTGGACCCCAGAACTCACTCAGCTTTGCTGCATCCACCACTACATGACATGCCTCTCAGGCCTCCCCCGCCCAGGCTCGCTTGGCAAGGGGCCCCTAGTTCAAGGTTATACAATCTGCGAAGAGAGTGCACTGGTCCCAGTTCCTGGCTGATGCTGACTCACGATCAGTATGGCATCCGCGGACAATTGCTGCTGGCAGAGCTCCGGACCGTTTCCCCGCACTTGACAATGTCTCCTCCCCCACCGAAATCAACAATACACTTCTTCAAAACTTCTTTCCCCCCAGACCCACACCTCCTCCACCTCTCATACTTCCTGCATTTAAGGATGTTCCCCCTGTTTCGCCATCAGAAGTGTCCTGAGTGCTTCGAAAATCCTCTAATACTTCCGCCCCTGGGCCATGTGGCATCCCTTACCCTATCTGGAAGCGAGTCCACAAGGCCAATGAGCGACTCCTCCCCTCTCTTGTTAGTCCTCTCCTCACCCACAGATATCATCCCCAAGCCATGAAGAAAGCAAACGGCATTGTCCTGAATAAACCATGCAAACCTGACTACTGCACACCTTCTTCCTTTAGTCTTATAGTCCTACTCGAAACAGTCTCCAAAATTCTCAAAAGACATTGTGCCCTCGGTCTTGCTGCAGCTGCCCGCTCCCTTGGCCTCCAACATCCCAATCAGGTTGGATGTCTTGCTGGTCTTGGCTGCTTCGACGCTGTCGCAACCCTCACCCATGAAGTACGCTTACTTCAGGCAGCTTCCCTTAAAGTGTCAACTCTCTTCCTGGACGTAAAAGGGGGTTTTGACAATGTCTGTGCTAACAAGCTGGCTGGTATCCTCGCCAAAGGAGGGGTTTCCGCCTACCTCGTAGCATGGATCAAGTCATTCCTCTCCAAACGCCAATGTTGGCTTATCTTCCAAGGCGCCGCTAAGATCTTCTGCCTAGTGGCGGTTGGTACCCCCCAAGGCTCCCCGATTTCTCCTCTCCTCTTTGTGCTCTACATTGCCAGCCTCCACCCAACAATTCCGCAAGGTCTTGCGATCTTCTACGTCGATGATCTCCTCCTGACAGTCAGCTCGGACTCTGTTCAGTCGAATATTCATAATCTTCAACACTTCTTCTGCGTTATCCAAACGCAGGGTGCCAACCAAGGGGTCGCTCTTTCAGTCCCCAAAACTGTACTCATTCACTGGAGAACCCCGAAGGACCGCTCAGATGTTTCCTTTCCCCCTATAATGATCAGCGACATGCTCTTCCCACTGTCTCAAGCCGTAAGGTGGCTTGGCTACTGGCTCACCCCTACGATCCAATCCTCTATCCACTTCCGAAGACAGCTGGCACTTGTCCAGGCCTCTTTCACTACAATCCGACTGCTCAGTGCAAGTGGCAAAGGCCTCTCCTCCTGGTGCAATAGAAAGCCAGTTTTTGGCGCCATCCTCCCGATTCTTATCTATGGCCACGACCTCTTGACCCCGGACGCGGCCACACTTAAGAAACTCGATTCATTCTGGCATGAAGTGCTCCGGTGGACAACCAATTGTTTTTACACCACTGGCCGTGGCGCTCTGTACCGAGAAGCCTCACTACCACCCATTTCCTCCTTCTGTAAATACCGCTGCTGGTCAGCTGCCCTCTGCCTGGTCTGCGGTCCTTTGAAATTTAACCCTGCCACTGCCCGGATACCAGAGTCTGTGGCTACCTGGGACTAGGGAGGTTCTGCAGACGTTCATCTCTTTCTTCTCCAAGGCTCTTCTAAAGCTGTCCACCTTACCTCATGGCTCCGCCCAGCAGTTAATTCCGCCAAGCACCTGCCTTTGGACTCTATATCCCACGAGATTTCTGACCGGATTGCGGAAATCCCTATCCTCCTGCTCGTCTCAACTGACCTCATGCTGTAACGACCCTACGATAGGTAGCTACAATCACTATCGCCTTAGCCCAAATGGTATACCAAGAGGTAACCTGAGGTGGTATGGTCTCCTATACTTTATACAAATAGCTGGTAAACCTAGGAGAAGGCCTAGGGGGTAGTTGAGTAGCCTTGAGGTACTCTACTAGGCAGAGTAACCTTTCGGGAGAAGATTCGTATAAGGTCAGGAGAATCATGGGAATGTTACACGGACCTCTGAGACGACTTCTGTGGTCGCCGGGAGGACTTCCTGAGCGGTTAAAGGCATAAGAGGGCAAAGTTACCCTACCTTGGGAATTTGGTCATTAAGCCCATGGGTCCCAGTTACCCTACTGAGGAACCCAAGTTACCCTACCTTCACCAGCAAAGTCATCCTAGAACTTAGAGGTCGATTGCCTCACATTCTATGGGCTCTTAGATGTTCCTGGGCGCACACGCATCTGCGCGGGGAGGCCCCACGCCTGTATGAGGGTGGCCAGAACATGCTATTAAACTTGGACGGGTTTTGCTAACACCCCCCTCTGGCCCCACCGTTGGGACGGCGCGTCATAGGCAGACGGCAGTGTAGTTGCTCGTTTGCTAGTTAAAAGAGGTCATTGGAGCAGCTAGCGTAACACGGTATAAGTCGTCGCCGTCCGTCCGACCGAATGTCGTTCGCAGGATATATAAGGGGAGTATGGGTGACCGCCAAAATGGGGGTCGCTCATATATAGTCTCTCGGGCATCTAGGAGTCTATTCTAGCCTACGGGTTGTAGGGTAGTATTCCTAGTGGTGCTCAGGTAGTTTCAGAAGGCCAGGGTGCTCTCGAGACAAATACCTCAGTAACCAGCCCGGACCTTCTCCACTTGATTTGTAGCATTACTATGGGTTGTTATTGGACAATAGAGGTATGAGTCTTATCACGGTAGAATATGTCCCGAGAGGATGGCTATGGGTAGCGCCCACTTAGCCAACCATCGGCTACATCTCACCGGGGGAGCTTGTATGTCAATTTATCACATGGCATGGTCGCGTAGATTAAATGATAAACTGCATAGCTTGTATAGACGAAACTGCCACTGGGCCAGTGAGTCCACCACCTAGGTATTAACTCCGGTTGTTGTCATAACAGCTAGCCACTGGTATGACTTCGATGGGAAGAGTTTTTCCACCTGCGGTTGTATTGGAGATGCATTGCAGAAACTCATATCCTATTGACAGAGTTAAGTGTACCCGAGTTGGTCCGACACTTCCAGCAGGATAAATCCTGATGGAGAGTAGACCTCGGACAGACCCTATGCAGGACAGGGTGCTCGCACAAGGTCGGAAGTAGTCGTGAATGTCAAAGGCTTAAATCTGATATCTACTTAAGTTTAAGCGTTTGGCATTCTACTTCGACAACCAACTTTTCCTCGAGAGAACTAAATTGAGTGAAGCTTCGAGCTTAACTATATTAAGTTTTACCCTTGATTCTTCTGAATTATTTTACCTCATCTTTATCTTCTACTTTGAGTGTTTGGTGCG